>Ga0157364_1006752_pt1 | contig 11834 bp, 4 predicted proteins | sample AttsexASBM2_FD_111476 | JGI IMG/M metagenome (GOLD analysis project Ga0157364, IMG submission 111476) | Fungus gardens microbial communities from leaf cutter ant in Ribeirão Preto, State of São Paulo, Brazil - Atta sexdens ASBM2 | ecosystem: Host-associated > Fungi > Mycelium > Unclassified ...
AAATTCGGGAAATATCATTAATGTGAACAAGACTAGCAAAGGATCTCTCTTTCCTCTCTAGCGTGGTACTTACCTCGCGCAAGACATTTTATGAAAAAAGTTTTTAATACGCCTTACTCCCAATCTCATCTGCTCTTGTCGCCAGCTCTTCGTCTGCCGTAAAAAGGAAAGCGCGATAATGTCTATAACGATAACAGCGTACACAGATAGATGCGATTTTCACTGATAGAATCTACATAGTTTCGCTGTAGTTACCTCGCAATAGCTGCAGAGAGATATCAGTTTGTCATAACGGCTTGCGCGGCAAGAAATTCTTTTGCGAGCAGGAGAGTCCTCGTAATGGACGACGTGCTAGACACATTTGCGAGGAGAGCTGTATTATCATTCTCACAGCGATATTAAATCTCAAAGCGAGTCAAAGACAGGTTTTATAACACCGGTCGGAGTAACTTTACGAGATCGTTGGACTTTTCATGCAAACGGTTTTCAAAATATGCGATGCATTTTTCACTGTCAGAAACAGGAGTTAAAACTCAATCTTGCATGTTTATCATCAATTCATTAGCCGTATAAACACGTATTACGTGTAAAATATGATACACATCACCATTACTTTTTGCAAAAGCATTAAATGCAACGAAATAGTAATTTATCAAATATATGGGGACGATATTTCTAGGATTCCGCACTACATTGCTTAGGACGCAGCAATGGAATATATATTTTATTCCATTATCAAGATTTATCAATATTATCAATGAAATATCTTAGCCATAAAAGTATATCATAATTAAAAAATTAGTTGTAATTACAAACATATATTAAACAATTGCAAAAGCAATTTCTCCCGAAATATTTCCTGAACAAAAACAAAAAATCAAGCAAATCGAAGAATCTATGGTTAACGTTAAAATTTATGATTATGACATCCTGTGCTTCGATGATAGGATTGCAATTAGAATACAAATCACGAGATCCGATATACTCTGGTACCGTTATCCACCACATAAAGTGCAGTATTTTACACAAATGTATGTAGTATAATATATATCGACGACGATATACGTATCGTTTACATAGCAACCATTTCATTATGAAAGCACGTGGATGTTCTCTCTTTCTCTCTTTCTACATACATATGTGTGTGTGTGTGTCTATATATATATATATATATATATATATATATTTCCACCACTAGCAAAATTAACCAAGAACTCCGATACGTCGTAGCAGAGAACGCATTCTCAAAACTCCAACTTGACAATGCGATCTTGACTAACAATAAGCGCCGACGCGAAAGTAATCCCGGGCACGCGACACGCTCAAAATTTGCTTCTCTCGCAGAGACACGAAATTTTACGGCGGGGATGCAGCTCACTACCGTTTTCCAATTGCGTCCGCGTCTGTGGAATATCTCACACAAAGAAGACGCAACACGACAACGAGCGACGGAAAATTTGTTTCGAAAAGCAGATAGCAAATATAAAAATGTGAAAACTTATTCGGTGTCAAATTCGAATTGTTACAATACGTCATGCAATTCTGCGGTTTCGTTTATGAATATCGAGATTTACTTGAGAAATTTAAAACGTGATTAATTGTGTTTACAGGATAAGAAATTTTGTGAAAGAGTGTTGAATAAAAATATTATTTAAGTAATAAATATTACATAATCTAGTGAAATGATGATAAAGTGATATAACAGTGCAAGTGTTTTATAAATAAAACTGATGTCATTGTTCAGGCATCTTCTAGTTCCGCTGCTCTTCAGTAAAACCCGCACAAGAAATATGGATAGTGAGTAGATTTGTTCCAAAAGAAATTATATATTATTAAGGGTAAATATTGTCGTTAAAAATGAAATTTGCATTTCAAAACACGTGAAATTTACGAAATGAGATGATGTTATCACATAGATTTAAAAATATTTCTTTATTTGGACAAGGTTATTATGTAAATTAGAACAAATAAACGAAAGCAATGAATTATTAACAATCTTTAAGAGGATGAGATTAAGCCAACAAAGCTGTACTATTTTTAATTAACGTTGCAAAGTATTACGGACGATATAACAAATTATTGCAAAACGTTAGACCGATATTATCCACTTACTAGTTGTACATATTATGCATTCTGATAATTGAGATCTTTTTTAAATCGAGTAAATAAATTACTTTCAGAAAAAATGCCTAAGTTATTTATTAGTCAATGAAAAAATTTTTTCATCTTTTTTTAATTGATATAAATAAATCTATTAACTAGGGCAAAAATGAGCGACTATGAAGATGCTAGATTAATAGTTCCAGCCAATTAGTTGGAGCCATTAAACTATAAATTATTACAAAGTACTCACTTTAACTTGAAATTTAATTTAATTAAATATTGGAATATTAATTTAAAGTCTTTGTAGGATCATTTATGTTTGGATCTTTTATTTTTCATAAATTTATTTATTTTTTTAAATTAACAACCAAGACATTGCTATAATTAGCTTTTTAATCAATTTCAAATGGACTTTAATGAACATCATTTTAATTTAAAACATCACTCAATATCAATTAATTAATATTAATTCTTAAAATATGTGATATTAAGAAAATAAAATAAGATAAAAAAGAAAATCTCCAACCGTGCAAAATAAAAACCTAATAACGTCAATAATTCAATGAAATTTTAAGAAGAGTTGTAAAGTTTGCAATTAAAAACGAGAAAAATTCGTTACTTTTGATGCAGTCTGTATATTTGCGTCGTAAAAAAAAATGGTGAGACATGAAAGCGCGAAAGACGAGGAGCTTTTTCAATGTGCGGCGAGCGGAAACGCAAGCTCGCTGTAACATACAGACGTTGCCTCTTTGTTCCTCGGAAAGTGTCACGAGACACCTTGCAGCCTGGGGCTTTCATAAAAATCTACTATATCGCGAAGGAAAACGAGCGTTGTCGCCACGTTCACAAAGCGAGGTGCTCGAGTTTCTGTACTTTTCGAATGCTCAATCGAGGACGCATACGCGAAGTACGATCGTATGCATCGGCGGATGCACCTGCACCAAAACTTTCGTGCGAGCGAGAGATGGAAACACCAGGTCGATCCTACATCCTCCCCTACATTTCCGAAAGTACCCACTAAAGTGAAACTTCTAAACCTGGTCGTATAAATTTCAGATTTTGTGGCTCCATTGTTGCCGAGAAGCAAACCGCAAATTTTACCGAACTACCGAGGTCGGAATTATTTAACCTCAGGTATTCACACTGTTACTATATTTTGTACTCGGCTAATAGTTTCTCGAACATTAACTTACTGGAAACAGTTGTATGGCAATTGAATATTGAAGTAAAATACATATTAAAGCAAAAAATGTCCTATTATGAATTGAAAAAATTTAATTAAGGGATTATATTATAATTAAAATCGTATTACTTTAATTTTATATTTTTTTTTGTACAATATATGAAAGATTATCAACAACCAATTAAAATAAATTAAAGATAATGCCACCACTAAAAATTAAAAAAATGTGGTTATTTTTAAACGTCAAGTATTTAAATTTTACAATAAAAAATATCCATAAAAATCAAACATCAAATTAAAATAAAGATGGAATAAAGTTCAATTAAACTTAAATTACTTCCAAATTAAATAATAAAATTTCGTTACCCGTTTATGTTTTTCCTAATTCGCTAAAACATAAAAATTACATCAATCAATCGCGTGATTCAAAAATTTGACGATTTGATTTCATTAAGAAAAACTCTAAACGAAAAATATATCATTAATTAATTACAATAAAACAGTTAATTACATAATTTATTACGATAAAAATGCAATAATATTGTAGTTCAAAGATATAATTTGACTGCGATCTAATTATTGATTCCAATCAAATACATTGAACAATGTTGCACGAAACAATTTTGCCGCGAATGAACACTGCACATGACACTTTACAAACATATTCGTGACGTTATACCAAATTTCCGGCGAAATTTGGTATAACGTCTCGAATCTAGACGAGGGCAACGGACGAATGTTAAAAATACTGTCGATAGTAATTATTTAAAAGCATGCAAGTTGATATTTTGACACAATCATATACAGCTGGTCGGAATGTGAGCCGTTGCTGTCTAGTAACGATGTCATCGGATATTCTATGGATACTCTATGTGTCCAGGAATACACCCGCGGGATACGTCTATATCCCATATGAGCACGCATGCATACATATGTATATACATACGCACACGACACGCCTCGGCGATAATTCAGCTCTGTCAGAATTCTAGTGGCTATAAAACGCGTATACGCGGGAACACCTCGTAGGTGTCCGTCGACTGGACGAAACTATAAACATCAGAGCGCTTTATTTCGACGATATTCATTGTATATCTATGGTATATATCTATGTCAATCAATTGACGATATATTCATATATGTTTGATGTTACTTGGGCTTGTTCTAGACACGTGTAAACTATACCAATATTATCGAGCATACTAATTGGTCAACAGAGAATTTCTGGAATTCAGAAAGAAAAATATTTAAAAATATTCATTTAGATTAATTTAGAAAATTATTAAAATTTGCAAGAAACTTCTTAAAAATCTTCTAAAAAAATCTTATGAAAAAGTTTTTTATTTGACATCCAATTATCCAAGAATAACATCAATCAATACTAGAAATTTAAAATGCTTATTATGATTGAAGCTAGATCTTCAAATAATTCAAACTTGAATTACTAATATATACTACATATGTACTTGCATATATACCATATTGTAATCTTTTCGAACTGCGCGCCGAATTATTTTTCCAGACTATAAACGCAATTAAAATTACTCTAATCGCGAATTAAATTAAGCAATTTTTAATAATATGATACTATCATCAAATATCATATTATAAAGATGTTAATATTGAAACTATTAATAAATTTCCGATATATATATAGTATATATTCGTAATTCAAGTTTGAATTATTTGAAGCAATAAAGATCTAACTTCGATAATAAGCATTTTAAATTTCTAGTATTGATTATATTTCTCACATATGCGGTCTAAAATAAATTCTTAATAACATCAATCTTACTAATAATGAGATAATCAATAATCTTTGATTTTAACGGAACAATCTTGTTTTCGAACGATAGTTTCCATTATTTATTTCGTTTTTAAAAATTTTCATTTTATTTGGAATAAATTTACATTAATATATTAATATTCAAATTACTAACATAAATTAACTTGATTCAAGTTGATTCTTTGATTTAATTTAAATAAAAAAAGACCTGTATCAATTATAGTTTACGAAACGTGATATTTTGATTTTGCACTTTAAAAATCTGCTCTTAGTTAATGGAGCTTTATCGCGGCACAAATCATTCTTGTTCGAAGCGGCTTTCATCCATCGAGTTTGCAAACGCGCTATCTCGACCTGCCTGGGTTCGATTAACCCCGGGAGGGTAGTTCACCGATAAGCCGTGACATACGCAGCGAGAAAAAAAACGCAATTCTGCCAACGCAGAGTTGACGCACGGATCTCGTTTCGCAACACACTTTCGCAACATTGTAACGTCATTTTTAGCATGCGGTTTCCGCGCGCCTTGCCATGGTGGTGGCATTATGTTTGTACAAAAAAAAAGGGAAAAGAGAAACAAAACGAAAAAAACAACGCCTCCCTGGACATCGAAATGGAAAATATCTTCTGATTTACGAGCCCTCGGTGTAACCGGCGACTACCTGGAACGTTCGTCATTCTGTCAATGGTACGGCTGCCCCGTGGCGATACTCTTGCATACACAACGTTGCATTTAGTTATAAACTTGCGAGATCCATAGTCTAAAGGCGCCAAGCTGCTCGATCAAAAGTAATAAACATGATAAACTTGTGAAAAAAGATTAGATCTTAATTTTTTTAATGAAAAAAGAATAGATTTTATAATTCTTCTTATAAAACCTAAACTTTTTTTTAGATTTTCTTGAAATGCATAAAGTACAACTATTATTTAGTTATCTAAAAAAGATTTTTAAAGCTTATTATATTTATAATATAATAAAATATACGAGTAAAAAGTACTTGTAAAAAAAATATTATTTTTACTTTAAAAAATCTGTTTGATATCATAACATTACTTGTTTTCTTTTTTATAAAAAATTAATTTTAATAATTATTTTTTTTTGCAATAATAATAATTATGAAAATAATAACAAAAAATAAAATCATGTCTCGTAGCAATATAATAATAAATTACAAAACCTTTATTCACACGGACTATTATTTTTGATCGACAGAAAGATCAGTCATCGTCAAGAATAAATGAGCCAAAGGATGTCATTTTGCTCCAATCTCTGTTTGCATATGTACGATCTCAGATAGCAATTCTCAAAAACGGAACCCGTATATTTCGATGCGTACCTTCATTAGATCGGTTCTTAACACCTCTCGTGCGGCGCCAGATTGAATCTCGAGAGAAGAAAAAAAAAGAGACGAAAGGGTCAAATATTTATGAGGTGGTTCTACTATCGTGATCATCGAATATTAATGTATTCTCTTTAAGAAGAAAGATTGATTGACTTGATCTCGACCGGTTGTGCCGAATTTAACATGGTAAAAGATATAAGATGACAACGAGTTAATTGGAATCGCTTGGAAACAGATATACTTCGAGCGTTTCTCTTATGGCAATTATACTTCCACAATACTATATTATATTTAAAAAACTATCTGTTTACAGAAAATCATAATTTAACCACTTATAGATAAATTAAAAGAAATCACAAAAGATGATTTTTTTTAAATAGCAATATTACGGCATTCAATAGTAAGAATTAAATTAAATAGCTCTGGTAAATCAAGACTAGAAGATGTAAATTTATTTTCTCAACTAATTCAGAAGGCATCCTATAGCAACTTGCACATGTATGTTTAATATTTTAACTCATTTACAAATTGTAATATACAATGTGTCAGAAATTATGCATTGAATTTACATTCCACTTACAAAATAATTTTTACTTTTATTTAAAAAATAATAGGTTCTCGTTAAAAATGGAAAAACATAACACACCTGCAGATACTGACTTTTGTTTTGTAAAAAGGCTCTTCCGGTAAGATTAACTTTCCATATAGCCACTGGGCTTATTCGTGAGAAGTTACTTTGGCTCTCGGTATTACAACGGCGGTCTGTTAGCGATAATTTACATGGGATATTGGCGTGATCTAATTCGGGCATGCTCTGGCAGCCGACGGATGGACGTGTCTCGTTCGATTATATCCAGAAGGACCACACTTCGTAGCTATGTGGCTTGCTGGAACCTTAAATGAAGTGTTAGTTAACGCGACGAGCTGTCGATCTAGATTACCTGGTCTAGACGCGGTCTCCGCAGAGTGACGTTTCCAGCGATCCCCGTCGTGAAATGACATCGAATCGAGAAATTATATTATGATAAAATTTTAGACTTCAAAATTACAAAACTGACACTTCTAAAAATGATTCTTATCGATTATAAAACGATTATATAAATCGATTTTTATAATTAATCAAAATAAAAAATCTGACAGAACATAATTATGTACATTTTTTATACAAATGAACAAGTTTTTATTATATATTAATTGTAATAATGTAACGATATTTTATACACTTAAATATTAAAAAAATAGATTTATAATTCACTCTAAATAAATTCACAAAACATAATATCCAGTTTTAAACATCTCTATCGGAAATAACTATACAATTTATAAAGATGATTTAAAGATGTTTTATATAGATAATTACTATAAAAATTATAAAATGATGCACTTTATTCTTTGACTTTGCGACATTCTCTCCAACTTGAGAAACGCTTTAAAGATCATTCTGGTTTACTGCCAACGGCATGAATTAACACTCGACCACGTTTATCGTCGACTGTGAATCACCGAGACATACGTGTTTCATGAGAAATGTAAACGCGACAATTATTTCGCTACGCCAAATAACCCGACGCTGATTCATTTCATTAAATCGAGCAAAGTTATGTCTAGAAATACGTCTTTGACGAGATAATGATCTTGTTATTTCTTCGGAATGTAATATCGCGATTATTTATTAAACTTCTATCATATATTTTCAATACAACATTTTATTTCTTTCGCTTTTTTGTGTTTGCATATTTCATTACGACACTGCATTGAATTCGCGAGATTCACGATTCATCGCACTTCCTTCTCATCATTCATTAGCAGAATCGATTATACAAATCGCGACAAACAAATGCACAGAATTTTCTGCAAGATCAATCGAACGTTTATGATCGTACAATTTTTCGTATTCGTGAAGATCGTCTCATTTCATTTCAAAGTAACACAGTCACAAAGAGACAGCATCAAGAGTGAAAAGCTAACCTCGGGAATATTTTCTCCGAGTTCGTTTGCGCTCGTTCTCGTCGACTGGGGACACAATTTCCACTTTTCAAAGAGCCAGAAGAAATTCCAGCCTGCTGATAGGAACAGCGAGTTGGCAAAACCAAATATGTATTTCGCAGCTGCTTTGATCACCTTCGCGGCGAAAACGCCCACAGTAAACGAAAGGAGACCGATGAGAAGCAGTACAATTTTTCTTTCTTTTTTCGAAAACGCAGATTCATGAGTTTGTGTACATTTGTGTGCTTTGCCTTCCGAAAGGCGATGCGACCCGAATGCGAAGAGGACAGTTCGGTCTTTTTAACTGCCAGGATTAATTAATGTCGGTCCTTCGTGAGAAATACCGGACAGACACTACTTTTAAAGGCGCAGAGGATTCCACGCGACGGAAATAAGGACGAACACGATGCCGACAGTACCAAGTGATTAAACTTTCCTGGTACGTGTTTGAGCAGGAATAATTAAAACTCTCTCTCTCTCTCTCTCTCTCTCTCTCTCTCTCTCTCTCCTCACGAGCAAAGAATAAAGCCTATTTTGATGAGCAGTATGACGTAAAGAGATAATAGAGTATAAATGTGGAAAGATTCTCTACAAATGTCCATAGCTGTAATAGAACATTAGCGAATGAGAGACGAGTTAATAAATTGAGAGAATAGAAAGCCAAATGTTAAACCGATTGTTTTACACTTGATTTTAAAAGCGATTATCTGATTCTTATTCAAATATTAATATAAAACATAATCATCATATTAAATCACTAAACTGTTAAATCATGTAGGTATATATTTAATACTTTGACACTTAACTAAATGTTGTCCTGTTAAAACAATTTAATAAATTTAAGATAATTTAACGTTTCTTAATTTATAACTTATGATATGCATATCGATTGAATATACATATTTCTTCAAATTTAGCCTATCATTTTCGTTATATGAAACTACCACAAGTTAGAATAACATGTCGTAATCGATATTTCCGAAATTTGAGCAAAAATTTATGCTCCAGGATACATGTATTCATAACCCCATACAAAATTCGAACTGTCACGATCGTTACTATAAAATAAAATGGACACCAGTCGCCGAAAGCATTTTCAGTGAGCCATTTTACGTCGCTGCTCGCAAATATTCAGCTTGATGGTTGATTGAAGAATATTCTGTACGCAGCTAAAAATATCCGCGTATTCGCGCCAACGAGCTTTCCTATATTCGAATAAAAAATCATTATGTTATTTTGATATAAAATCTATAAGCAATATAATATTCGTACTTTTTATATGTCGTAAATGCGGGTTAGAGAATCTAACAGACGATCAACTGTAATTTTTTTATTCCAACCTGTGCGTACGTATTTCAAATACTTCTGAAAACTATTTTAAAGGCAAATTTTTTGACAAAGTTTTAATTAACTTTCCTTTAGTCAAAATTTCTAAAATCCATGAATAATGAAAATACTTAATCCTCGGGAAGTATTATACCTAAGAGATACATCAAAATGTGTTTGTAAATATCTTTAACAACACCTATTGGAAACAGGTAATGTTATTGGTAAACAGTAGCTGTTATATGAGTCATTAAAATAACAGCACATCAAAATGTGGTCAGACAGGCAGTTAGGATTACAATACCATACAGAAAAATATAAATTTTAATAAATTGTATTAGTTATTTGAATAAAACAACATTTTCTATATTAATTTCTCATCCATATTAGATTCTCTTTTTGCAAAAGATAACCCTGTAATGTCGATGTAAGATATTTATATCTCTGAGATACACCGCGATTTCCCGAGAATTAATAAATTTCATATAAAAATTTATTTACACACTCAAAAAAATTAATATTAAAAATAAAATAAAACGTTTTTCATTAGTGCGTTTCGTACTGACAGTAAAAACATGTCTCTATTTATCTAAAAAAATTGCTATAAAGCAAATATTTAGGAACCAAAGGGAAATTAATATATTTGCATCGGATGGTTTTTATATTTCCCATCATCGATACAAATAAAAAGATCAATGATCGGATGCAGTACATTTGAACAAATATCGCTTTTTCAAACAGAGCTCATGTAGAAGATAAATGAACCAAGTTTTAATAGCAACTAAATCGGTGTCCATAGGGAAAATCCGAATTTATGAACCTCCAGAAGGATTTAATTTATTTAAATTTCAGACTAGTAAGCCAGATTTAAATCCTGATTTACCATAAGGCTTTCCTTGTTACACGCACATGCGCACTTACTATCTAGGCTTAAAAGAATTGTTATCACAAATGCTTTCACGCAATTTTTGTAAATGCATAATCATAAAAAATCAATAACAGACAATATTTCGTGTCATGGAAAAAGCTAATAAAAGTTAGAAAAATAGTAAAAGTTTTTACAAACCAACCTTTTATCTATGTAATCATAAGTGATTTTGTATGTATGAAAATTCAGGAAATGTATCCATACGTAATTATATATGTGTCCGCTGTAAATAAATTAATCTTTATGAAATCAGGATATTATAAAAATAAATGCAACGTGTTACAAATAGAAGAGTATATATACTGATATTTTATCTCGTAGAGTCTTCTATACAAAAGATAAACTTTCAATTTTATTCTTTCTTCTGATTTATTATCTTTTTCCAGCAATTGATGTTTAAAACACTAGCTAGTCGATTTCGAAAAAAGATATATAAGACGAATACAACGTATAAATAATAAAAAGCATGTAACGGTATAGATCGCTGAATTATCTGAAAACTTCCACGATTGGGTCGTAGTTCAAACGCTGGGAAAACACGTTTCAAGCACAAACCCATTAATCATCGAAGTAGGAGGCACCGATGACTGATGAGATACTTAACTTAACTCGCATCTAGATGGGTCGAAGATCACTAAAAGAAAAACTGATCGACTTCGTTTCCAACAATGGAGCTTGCATCCGCATACATCATCCTGACTGATTTTAGATACTTGCAATATAATGTATACAAAAAAGGATGTATAAACTGAGAATTTGTCACACCAAGGAGTGATTCTGAAAAATCTAGATATAAGTTTGTAAAGTTTCTACATAATACATGCTTATGTTTCTAAAATGCATAAAATTGCAAACAGTACATATGTAGTAAACGTAATGCAAAGTATTTTATATAAAATATATATAAAATATATTTTCTTCTGTTTTTAAACTTTAAATCTTGACTATGATCGATGATTAATAAAATAATTCGTATTTAGGTAAATCGAAAATCACCAATACTTAAAATTATTCTTTGTACTTATATATTATATACGAAACTCTTTCAGTATTTCTCATTGAAAGAATTTTGAGAGTTTGTATTGTGATAGACATTCCCCAGAAAAGATTTAACACGTTATACGCGAGATTTATTCGCTTCATTCTCTCTCTCTCTCTCTCTCTCTCTCTCTCTCTCTCTCT
>Ga0157364_1006753_pt1 | contig 11834 bp, 7 predicted proteins | sample AttsexASBM2_FD_111476 | JGI IMG/M metagenome (GOLD analysis project Ga0157364, IMG submission 111476) | Fungus gardens microbial communities from leaf cutter ant in Ribeirão Preto, State of São Paulo, Brazil - Atta sexdens ASBM2 | ecosystem: Host-associated > Fungi > Mycelium > Unclassified ...
AATTTAATTCTTTTCTATGTTCTAATCTTGATATTTATTTAGAATTAAATATGAAGGACTGTTTGAGTTCCTCAAAATTAATATATGCGATATAATATAATACGATTGATTACATTTATGAATAAAAATATGTGTCTCTTAATTCGCACTATTTTACATATTCAAAGATAATGAAAATCAGAAGCAATGAATACTTGAGTAAGCAGTGAACTTTTCATTGCCAATGATCAGCATATATAAAGAAATTGCATGTTACTTTATTTTTAAACCTCTGGTGTGTGTGTGTGTGTGTGTGTGTGTGTGTGTGTGTGTATGTGTGTGTGTGTTCTCTTGTATTGTTCATGTGACCCCACAATTTATGTGAAACATTATCCCGACATTATGTCAAGCTGCCAATACTCGCCCGCATTCACAACCTCTCGCGCACCGAGAAAACCTATATGAACTATTGCAGGACTGTTTCTGTTTATCAGGATAACGGATAACGATTAATCATTCCGATAAACCTACATGTTACTACTCCAGTTAATTAATCAGATATTAGCCGTGAAATTAGCCGTGGAACGCTTCGCTCAGATACGCAAGATGCGATCGAATTACAGAAATAATCGTATTGTTATTCCAGCCCAAATAATATGGAATTTATAAGCTGTAAATTCTATTTCAAATAATTTACACAATGAGAGAGTATCCACTGTGCAAAATGAGATAAAATTTATAAATATTTATTATTTAATTGTATATTATATAAAATTTATAAATTTTGCATAAATTTCTATTAAAAAATATGTAAAATTGGTTCGAATTAATTTTGCAGTACAAGTGAGATGAGAAGAAAAAAACATTTTTTTTATTTTTATTGTTGCACGCGCTTTCATAAATTGCGTAGCAGTAATGTTTTTCATGGCGTAAATCATGGATTTTATCCAATTTCGATCTGACAAGAAAAAAATATTTTTAGCGAATTTAAATATATACATATATACCTCTCTCCATTCATCATTGATGCTTTCCATTGCTTTCAAATAAATTCGAGACGACTGAACCAATTTCAATGTAAATTAGCAGAGAGATTCAGTATATTCATATTGGATTTAAGCATGATCGATATTCAGTAACGTGTGCGCGAATATCTGCGGGACAAAGATTGTTTGCCGACGTAAATCTCTCGTTAGCATAGCTTTAAAATCGCGTTCTAAAATATCCAAGTATTTCGCGCTCCCACGTACCCCAAGATATAAGAAATAACGAAAAGAGATTATGCGGAGACACCCGGTACAGAGCGTGCTCGTTGTATAGTTTTAGCCGTAGTTTCAGGAAGGACGGATACATCAAGAGGAGAAGGGAAGGAGGGGATAGGGAGATGGAAGTTGGCGCGATTCAAAGTCGTAGGTTGAGGGGAAAGAACGAAATCCATAGCGGTGGCGAGAGGGATCCCAGTGCCTGATGATGGCACGGGGGGGTGAAGGAGGAATCGAGAAAGCAAGATATAGCGAAAGGCAACGATACGGAAAGAGAGGGATAGATTGAAACAGCGGCGAAGTCGTTGGACGAAGAGAAGAGGAAGCAAAGGGGTGGGAGGTGGTAGCGGACGGCAGTAGCAACGGCAGTTGAGGCGCATGAGCACCACTTTTATTGATTCCGTAACTGCCGCCATGACTGCCGTGGCGCTTTGCTGAAGGGTAGGGGACTGGCTGGGACCAGGGTGGATCGGATACGGTTCGTGCCGGTAGCAGAATGAGGGCGAAGGGAACGGCGCGCACGCAGGGGTGCGATAGGATGGCGGGGGTTTCGAGGGTGAGGCTGATGGGGTGGAAACTCTACGGAGATAAAAAGGAACGAGAGTTGGTGCCGTGCCGGAACTAGCGACGAGAATGGAAGGGGGTGGAAAAGAAGGGTTTAGACGGGAGGAATATCAATATATCTTATTGCGTACAAACATACAGCCGAAGTGGGAATAAACTTGAGATTCTTCGTGATACTTGTGTAAATAAAGTCGACGGTGCGATATACGTATGTTCACTACATACTTGATTCGCATAAATTTTTCAAAATGCCGAATTGAGTAAAATGATGTAACGTTTTTTAACGTTTTGCAACAGCAATTTATGTGTATATGTGTAATATCAATTTTATAGATAATAAAATAAAATTAATATGTTTGAATTGTTATGCAAAAAATAAAAAATATATTTGTAACGAAGATAAAGAAATTGTTGGAAAATTGAGATTATTAGAAGATTTTCTTTTTCCGTTTTCATCAGATTATTTAACATGAACTTTGTAAGAAAGATTTAATCGAAACTAGTTAATAAGAATTAAACATGTTCTATTAAAAATTAATATAATTTTAATAATTTAAAATATACATATAATTATACATTATACATAATTAATTATTATTAATATATAATTAATTACTATATATTGTGAAATCTTTTATTAGTATTAAAACGTTATATATATAACATGAATACAGTGCAGTTTCTAACGTATACTGATATATTGAATTCCAGCTTTATAGCAATAAATCCCTCTTTATACATCGAAGAGCCGACGTTCGCGGATTGGCTGGAAGAGGCCAGCTTCCGGACGAATGCGGGTGTAGAACGCCGATTAGAAGGGGTAGGCAGCGATGCGTGAAGATAATTAAGCCGCCTGATCTATGGCCATTTCACGAATTCGCTCGTTATCTCCTCGGTACCTCGGTGTCCCCTCGGTGTATTTAGTTCAGTTTTGGATATACGACTGAATCCGTAAGCCAAAACCGATGGTATTCCGCGTCCCTCCTGTTCGGTAGCAGCTATAGACCGGGAAAGTGCAGAGCCCAGAGGTCGACGTTCAACAGTCCATGGCTTTCCATCTCCATCCTCGATCCTTTTTGGCGATCTCCGTCCCACTCTCATCACTTTCTCGCATCCCTATCTCTCGCTCATCCTCCTGACCCTTCTATCCCATCCTTTTACTCCTCCTCCTCTTACGCTCAACCTCCCTCTTTCGACTGCTTTATTGTCTGGAGTCGCTCCATCGAGGGTGCATCCCATTCCCGTTTTTAATTGAGACATAAATAAGGTTTGTTTGGCTTTGCCATTCGACCAGTTAGCTATCCCTGGGAATTAGGATTGAGACTCTGCCAATACAACTCGTTCTGCATAATGGCCGCGTTAAATTTTGCATCGGTGAAGAAATCCTGAGAATACGTTTGCACTGGACAGGACAGGTATAATATATTTAGTTAAGTCAATGAGCATTCAATGAGAAATTCATTTACTTGTGTCCTTTTCTCCACTTTATGGAGATTTATAATTATATTTATTAATGTTGATTAATAAAAGTGTTTAATAATTCTAGAAATTACTTTTAATATGCTATAAGATAAATGTATATAGAATATACATTTTGTCACAAAACTATGTCATAAATTTAATAATACGAATAAAATAGCTAAGAAGACAATGTTTAATATACGTATATATTATAAAATTTTAAAGTCTTACATTGTACTTTCACAATGAGAATAATGTTAAAATAGAATATTAAAACAGAAAGACGTAATAAAATTAAATTATATCACTATATATTTTTGAATTTAATTTTAGTTAAGCAAGTGATTTTTATTCCAACCGTAATTTCAACTAAATACAGGAAAGATCCTGCTTGTATCCCACATCATCATTTTTACTGAGATATTGACGAGAGCAGATAGAGTTATTGTAACGTGCATTTTGAATAAAGTAAAAGGCGCGGCTGGACCAATCCGGTTCACTCAATGGTCTGGTAGGCATATAGACGTAGGCGAGAAGGCCAGCAAGACGCCGAGGAAATTAATGTGCTCGTGCCGTAGAATCCTTCGTAACTAAGATCATAATTCTCGTTGGTCAGGTATCTCCAGAAACTTATGAGCAGCCTTTGTACGCTGGCGGCAGACGCCTCTACATGGTACAAGTTAATCCCATGAGTTGACATGTATATGAATACCCTCCAGTCCGATAATAATTCCTCCATGTAGCTGTGATCTGCTCGCGATGTATGTAGCTAGTCTCAACATGTATCGAAAGTTTCATACTCTTCATTTAGCTTTCTGCTTTTGTTTTTTCCAGTTTCGTGATATCTTCTATATTAATAGTATTAATATAGTCACACACATATAAAATATTTAATACGTTATTTCATTCATTTAAATGAATAAATAACATTATGAAACTAATATTATATATATATATTGTTACATTACTATTATTTTGTAATAATAAAGTTTTTCTCCTTTCAATCCAGATGATTCTGTTATTTAGCCAGTGGGCTGTTTATTTTTCTCTGTACTCCTCTTTTCGGATATTGCATTTCCCTTGTATTCAACCCTATCTATTGTTCCAACAGCTTCGCATTTACCCCTCTTTCCCTTCATTAAACCTTTCCTCCGTACGTAGAGAGCGGGGCTTGGAAAAAACAGCGAGTTCAAAAAATGGTAGCAGTTGGCCGTGTGTAAAGCAACACATACCATACGTCACCCCCGGTTTAATCTTGCTTCTCATTTATGCTACTGCGAAACGGCTGAACCGACGGTCATGGAACCCCGTGAATGCTGCGGCTCGTGGCGATTTCGCTGACGTATTTCGGCCATCCGCCCATTCTCCCCCTTTTGTCTCGCCGGTTCGCGAGGATGTAAATGTCATTGGCGCCGTAGTGTCGCGCGAGGATTCGAAAGCTTGGATTAAAACCGCTCGATATACGACTGCGAAAACATCCGAAGCTATACGACAAAATAATCAATTATTGTTCACTAGAAGTGGTTCAGTTGATATTTTTATAAAGTGAACATATTATATAAATAATAAACTGTATAATAAAATATAACATATTTTATAATATAGTTTAATACTTTTTAGATCAAATAACATTATAATACGTTCAAGTTATTGATTATAAATATTTTAGTCAATTATAAATTTTAGAGAGTATAATCTGTATTATATATGAAATAATAATGCTTGAATTAATCGTAAGAAAGTATTACCAATATAAGAAAATTTTTTTTATAATGTAAAAAACTGATAAATGCATAATATTTCTTTGTCATGATATTTCTTTGTGTTGAAATTAAGCATTTCTGCAATAGTGTACATATTTACAAATAAATTAGTACGTTATTACTAATGTTATACTTTGAAAAAAGAATGCTACAGTTTTATAAATGAATGTCCTTATGAGCGCTATGATTTTGTAACATAATAGCTTAATCGCATCGTTGAGGCCTCGAGTGAACAAGGGGGAACAATCCCAAAGAAAGATATACACACACATTATATTTCTAAAGGAAGATACTTTATGTTAGACATGAATTATTATCCGATATATACGTTGCCAACCATGCACAGGATTCTAATCTCGCTTTCCCGCCTCTATCCACCTCGTTCCAACTCCTTCTTCCAGTTCGAAGCAGGCAAACCGCTTCGCTCTCTGCCCCACCATCTCCGCGGGGAGCATCTTCTGCTAATGAAACGCTGGTGAGCTACCACCGCCTCGTGCCGCCAGCTTTTGCCATAGAGCCTCACTGGAATCACCCTCGCGACTTACTAATACCAGCCTTCTAAATCCTCTAGTTCTGTGGAAGGGTGGGTTATATTGAAACTCCTTCAATTTGATTCACGAAACTTTGGCGGGCCTTCCATATCAATGATATACGAATTACATTGTTTGCTATATAATATTTTCCTATTCAGAAAATTATTGTATAAGATACCAATTAAATTTTCCGATTGCATATATGCGAATAATTTAACTAAACTTATTTGCATTATTTATATAAAAACATATTATAAAAGAGTAATTAAATTGACAATAGTCTAATATAGCAAAATATAGCAATTTATTAAATTTTTACTTATTTTAATTAAAACGTATAGTACAAAGAGTTTATTTTTATATATGTTGTAATATTGTATTTGTATAATAAAATATAATAAAAATATTTTTTTAAAGAAAAAGAATGCAATAATAATGAGACTAAAAATTGTTCTTTGAACCAATTACCAACAACGATTAATGAAATCTGTGATCAACGATATGTATCGTATCTTCCGAATTTTCTTGTAAGTGCGTGCTGAGAGGAACGGAGAGAGGTGCGGTACGTAATGGCGAACGGGAACGAGAGAGCGGTAGAGGAAACACGGTTTGTGGAAGCACGGAGACAGTAAATATATACGGAATAGCTCGGGGTAGCTATATGCAGGACGGTAACGTGGTAAGATGGGCCTCTGCATTGCCGGCATGATTGCCTCTATGGCACATCGAGGCAATCCCCGCGGCTACGTGCCCGACATACATCCACTTCCATCTTACTTTCTTTTTTTTTCTTCTTCTTCTTCTTTCCACCATCTTCTATTCCGTGGTTTTCGCCCAGAGAATCTTAGATGTGCAGGCAGCACCTATGCAGCCAGGCATTGCATATTTAAATGGCAGACTGAATGTTCTGCTACTACATCAAGCTTAACTGGATGAGTTGAACGCGTGCCGGCCAGGATTAATGCTGCTAAAGAGTTAGTTAAAGCTTGTTAAAGAGATTAAACAATTTAGAATTATTGATAGTTATTCTGATCTTGTGTTATTTTTAATTTGTTGAATAAAGTAACGCATAAAAAATATCTATGATTGACAAAATACGTTTTTAAAAGATTTAAAAGTTAAATAAGTTGATATGAAATTTCAATTTGTAATTAAATATAACATCAAGCAGCTATATTATCTACCGCCCACATTGCCAATGAACTACTGAAGATTGGTGGGATTTGTTTCCCCTCGTAATGAAGATCTAGTTGCGTATTTAGGTGCGAGTAAAGCTTTCTTAGTCGTAACCTTGATATACAACCGTCTTCGGTCGTCTCCCTTATTGTGCTTCTGACAAAAGGATATATATGTAGGTACGGAATGCCATTACACGAGAACCATTTTGCGGCATTAATTTTCTTGTATGTTGACAGAGTGACATATCAACAACATATAAATTAATTGAGTACCAAGACTCAGAAATTTTTGAAAATAACGAGAAAAAAAAAGCAAACAGACGAGTTGACGTGTACATGTGCGGATGATAAAGGAAACCAGTCATAGCACATTATAACGTAAGTGTTGATGAGAAGCAGAGTACATTCGTGACCGAGACTAGGATGTGCCCCGGTAGTCCCTCAGTGGCTCGTTAAGGCATTTGCATTTCATTTCGACCCTCCCTCTCTTGCCACCGACCTCGTCCTCTCGCTCTTCCACGCAACAGCCCCTCTTTTCGCGTATAAATATTAATGCAACATCCTGCTCTCTCGGGAGGTTTTTGTTCCTCTTCTGCTCTGAAGAGCCGCGCCCTCCTTCTACCGAGTACTTTGAATGCTGATGCGCCACGAAGGCTCTGCGCTCGTATCTGCATCTCTCAGTCTCTTTCACTTATTTTCTTCCTCTTTCTCTTCCTATGAGCAACTGTGCGTGTACATTTATGTTTCGTAATGAAATAAGATTTATGAATATTTCCCGACATAAAATATGTGTGATTTTAGAGAAAAGATGAAGATAAATAACTTTCGTTTAACTTTTCGTTATAGCATCTCATAGCAACATGGCAAAACTAACAAAGCATGTCTTTATCCTTAAAAAGTATAAGTCAATTTACAATTCAAGAACACTGATTTAAAAAAACAAATTTTCATTCAAATTATTTATTTTACTATATATTTCAAAAATACAAATTAATTTAATTAAAAAATAATATATTGAAATATTTAGAACATTTTTTTCACTTAATTGCATTTTAACGATTCAAAGTTATTAAAAATTATTTCCACAAGTATCCTTTTTGTTATTAGTAAAAGTCAAAAGAACTTTTATATCATTCATATACAAAGTTCAAATAAATTTTTCTTTTTTTAACAAATTAAAGACGAGAATGTGAGGGGAAGTGGAAGTAGTTCTCTTAATATAACAAATAATTTTCCTTCTTCTCATACTATAATCATGTATCATGTTAGAGAGTGATTTTCTTAACCATCTTCTCATTTTAGATTTCGCATGCGTGCCAAATGATCGTCAATCAGGTAAAGTCTCATTAAATTGCCCTCCGTCTATCTATGTTACGAACTAATTAAGATATAGCTATATTGCAATCGTAGATGCAGCAAGTGTTTCATTGAAATTTACATTCGATATTCAAATGATACATACATGCTCTTTAAACTCTGCTTATTACGTCTTCAACAATAGCGAGATAAAAGAGTTAAATCCTAAAAGAGTTAAGCAAATATTTGCAATATTTCCACAATTATGAGAGAAAAAGGAGCTGAGAAAGAGAAATGAAAAGTTTTTTAACATCAGACTGTTATACAGATTATATTATAGTGATTGGATTTATTATTGCACTGTATTCACTCGAATTTCATTTGAATGTTTCAATGAGGTAACTGATGATTAATTCTTCAGATTCTTTCTTCGATTTGGCGTCAGCAAAGTTAAAAGGATAGTACCTTCACAAATTTTCCTCTACAGTTTTCTCATTATAAATTCACCTCTGCCTGCTGCTTCTTCGCTACCTTCGTACGGAGAATTCCCTCGACTTTCTCGCTTTCCACTCGTATTAATGACGGACCATTATATCATTCAGCTCCCTCCGGAGATCTAACCGCTAGGCGAAGAGAAAGGTAAAGAAATATCGTCGAATGTATTTTTCAATTTGGATCGGCGCCAAACTGAAAACTATGCGCAAATCCAGAAATTCTTTCTCAGTTGCTTCTCATTTCTCTTTTACGATCTACCATATCTCGTTTTGAATAAGATTATCTTTATTATTAATAATTATGAGTACAACTTATATAAAAATAACAACTTGTAAAGATAACATATTATCTTAAATATATGTTTTAGTAAAATATAAATTACTGCCCTGAAAGAAAAGATTAGCTGCTGCAGCAAGTTAGATGATAAAATATAGCATAGCATTTTTAATTGGCTGCAATTAAAAATGCTATGCCATATTGAATCAATCTTTCCTTTCAGTGTGTAATAGTTCAAATTACAATTAATTTCAAAGTTAAAAAAAGCGGGCATTGATAAGTTTTATATTTCTATATCAAGCTCAGATATTTTCGAAATATCAAATCTCCAATAATTATATTAAACAATTGAAGAAAAAAAAATAAAAAAAAAACTATTATTTTAATAACATATACTATGAATGTAGAACTGTGCGGTGTTTAAATTAAAGACCGAAAACTAATTCGGTCCGTGCTTTCTACACTCTTTTCCAAATTGAAACGGCTCAAAATCATCTAATCCTGCCGATCGTTTCGAGCGGAAGTGCTCTCTCGCAGATTGTTCGATGAATCAATGGAAACTCCGCGGTAACGTTTACCGGGATTGGATTACTTCACTGTAATACATATTCCTCTGTAAGTAGTAAGTCGAGCCAAAGCTGTCGGTCCGCGAAACTTTGCATCTGAGCTTTTCAATTTGGTGCGTTGCCAGGGAGGTAGTTGAGCTACGAAATAAATGAGAATCTACATCGCATAGCACCTTAATATCTCGATAGAGATAATTTAGACGTTTTTACAAGATGTCCTTACAGTTACTCATATAAGGAAGATGAAATGTTTGGCGGCAGGATGTTGAAACTCGTGAGTTCGAATTCGAATTCGGTAGCGGCGCCGGATGTGCATAACGACGTCTTACGTACTCCATCCAAGTGCCCCGCTTGTTATTTTTCTACTACCACCCACTAGTAGTCCAACAATGTGAAGTCCGCCCTGAGCATCGAACACGTGTTCCACCTCCACTAATCTACTCCGACCATACCATCTGAAAACGTTGGATGTGGTCCCAGATGCTCTTACACAGCCGTCGCTCGATCTCGCCTTGTCTTCCAGGCACTGACGTTAGCACGAACGTTTCAAGAGATAGGTGGAAATTACATAATAAAAACCTACACATAGCATTACATAGCACTCAATAATGCGATTGTACGATTCAGAATGCGATTTGAGAACTGTCACCTCAAGTTATAATATACGGTAACTGCTTATCGTGACTTCATCATATTATTATATATCTATTATGTATACAGCTAAAGAACATATGTTTTGATCTTTATAACATTCAAATATATAAAACATGAAAAAAGTACAAAGGTTATTGTATTGGATTAGCCTTTAATATATGCAAATGTTCACAAGGTGATACAGTAGCTCTGATTGCGTGTTCTAATCTTGCTGCGCATCGCGGGTAGCCAATTGCCCGACGGGCGAGATTTTCTAGGTTTCATATTTGATATTACCTCTTGTCGAACGGCCAAAGGCGAATAGACGTCGATTATATCGTGCCACTAAAACCAAATGGGTCATTTGATTCAGCAGCGATATCTCTCTCATGAGAGATCTGTGTGTATCTACCCCAAAGTAACATAATGCTGTAAAGCACCGTAAATGTATGAATAATACTAATAATATTTCATATGTAAAATATTATTTAGCTATCATTATAAAATAATACAATTTGAAAAAATACATCAACAAATTGAAGAAATAGGTTTCAGTTTTGATAATACATTATTTTCATATAAAAAAGAATTTATAATACGCTGCAATAATTTTAATATTTATTATTACGAATAAATTTATTATTATAAATACAAATTTATTCGTTACAAATTTATTAAAATTAATATAAATAAAAGTCACAGATTAATTTCAGTAACAAGGAGAGAAATAATTGAGTTTATTATTACTGCAGAAATCAAATTTAAATATAAGTAAATGTAAGGAAATACACAATTATTTATACATTTAAATATCACTATAAGTAATTACAATCAAATTTGCTATTAGTAAATGTCTTCATTTAGATCGAACTATTCGATAGCTGACCGAGCTTACGCTCATAGGCTGTATATTGGTGCGAGAAATGCTTTCCAGTGGAGTAGTGTGGTGTTTATCGGACCGTATCCCCAACCACATCCTCTACCTGATTCGCTTGCTCAGATCCAGAGGTTACTCGTAATCTCCCAAGCTAGTTCGACCATCACAGTTGCCTGCTTCCAACACACTCATGTTTCCATGGAAATTCCGCGACATCGAATGACTTGTCCCGCAACATATGATACCCCAATTTAATTTATAGCTAACGATGTTTTTGTTATTTACTATATTTTGTAGATAAATATCATCGCGGCGACTGCATTTATTATCCATTAAATTAATTATCACAAAATTTACTTCTATTAAGAAACACGTAAATGTCATTCTTTAATTGCCACGCACAAGACACTTTATTATCATAAATTATTGATAAAATATATTGATTGCTACAATTGACAGTTTTATTTAAATATTTTAAAACAGATGCAATCTAGTCGTAATAAAAAATAAATTTTAATTATTTAAATCTGTTCTGTAAGAAAATGCAACAATCCATATACTTTTTGGAAAATTTACAATAAAGCAAAGTTATAAATGATACTTTGTTTATTTAATACATTTATTTAAACATAAAACAATTAAAATTTAGAATAAAAATTTCAAAAATTCTTTCTTTATTGCAAAATTAATTTTAATATAATTCTTTATCACAGAATTATATCATTTTTTGTATTTATGTAAGTCGATTTTTGTCATTCTGCACCTATAAAATTTATTTTTTAAATGTATTAAAATTTATTGAGATATTTTAAGATATAAAGTTCTTAAAAAGCTCTTTTAATTTAATATTTTTGTGCAATTTTTGTGTACAGAAGAATAAAAAAAATTAATTTAATTAGATAGAATAAAAATACTCACAAGCCGTATTTGAAAAATTCTCGAAATTGATCT
>Ga0157364_1006754_pt1 | contig 11834 bp, 3 predicted proteins | sample AttsexASBM2_FD_111476 | JGI IMG/M metagenome (GOLD analysis project Ga0157364, IMG submission 111476) | Fungus gardens microbial communities from leaf cutter ant in Ribeirão Preto, State of São Paulo, Brazil - Atta sexdens ASBM2 | ecosystem: Host-associated > Fungi > Mycelium > Unclassified ...
ATATATATATATATATATATCACATTCCTTATACATTATTTTTCACTGTGTTTTCGACATGTTTTCCATTAAAAAAGACCTCGCTGTGGAAGATATACATATATATATATATATATATATACGGCTTTTCTTTATTTTTATTTTCTGAACACGTAGATGCGCAAGAAAACATCTTTTACTTTATCAAAGTAGATTGGCCCAGAGAATCATATTAGGTGTGGGAAAAAGTTCGTGACGTTTTTCCCGTTAGATATAACGAGAAAAACACCATATCTACTTACACTTTTTTACCCTTTAGTATTGCTTAGCCAGGAATCAAGGAACAAGTACGTGTCAAACTCGTACAGAATTTTGAGAAAGTAAATTTATGTCTTCATATTTTAAGACTAAAGTATGTGATATTGGATAATCATAAGAATACATTTGGGAACAAATTTATTTTTAAGATAATGGTAAGGGATAGACTCTCTGACCATTAAGTCATTTGCAAATATAATGGAAATTTTAGGTCACTCGAAATATTAAAAGCTAGGACGAAAATTTTTATTGGATGAAAATTTTTAAAATTATTTGCATATATATATCTAAGAATGAAAGAAAATTGAAAAGTATCAAATCATGTACCATTAATTTCTAGAAGTGTCTTCAAACGATATGGCCAATGTGTCAAATATATACCAAATATTGTAACACACAAATACATGATTGACATACATAATTATCCATGAATGTAGACCAATTTAGTGAATGTATGCAGTTGGCTTATGTTGGTCAAATCGTCTGGAGGCACTTTAAGATTAAATGTGAGATTTATTTTGACGAAAGTATTTAGTGATAATTTACAATTAATAAAACAAATAATTGTTATATATATGATAGATAAAACATCAAATTCTCGTCAAGTAGCGTCTCTGACAGCATTATATATTCGTTAAACTATTATATCATACGTATTTATATATATTATTTCATTTATCTTTACTAATAAAATTGGAAAACTTTGGAAATATACAATTTGCGTATCCCACTTTTCCCGTTCACTTTCATATTTCGCGCAACATCTTATATTTAAGCCCGATTGCTACAGTTGATTAATGGCAACTCTTGATAATCAATTTATTAGTATTGCAAATAGAGAAACTGCAATCTAAAAGAAACTACGGAATAGTTAACCCAAGGTTAATTAATTTGAATTGTAGACGCAGATTGATTTTAAAGGTTATGAGCGAAGCAATACGAGTTTCCCGATTTCGCGTTCCAACAACCGCTCGTTTCGTTTTATTTCTCGCCAATAATGAGGACAATCGTTCTACGCATAGAAAAAGTCGCGACATATCAATGTATACGCATAAGTATTTATGTAAATGACAAATGATTAACAATGAAATTGCAGAACCCAACAAATTTATATTCTCGCCGAGACATCCTTTTTGCGAGACATCTCAAGATACAGTCCGCGAATTTTCTTCTCTCGCAAATTAATCACTCTCACAATCAGAAAATCATAAATTACATGCGATATAAAATTATTAGGTTGGCTGAAAGTATTTAGCATAATTACGTCAAAAATTTATACAATACGTGATGGATATTTTATCTTCATATTTTTTAATTGAATATATGTAAATGAGTTGAGAGACATAAGATAACAATTAATTATTTGAATATAATGTATAATAATTATTTCAAAATAGATTTTCATTCGAACATTTCTAAAAAAACGTTTCTAAAATGTTTTTCTATAAAAAAAAGATTTTTATTTATTAATATTAGAACACAGGCTTGATTATATAAATAAATCAATTAAGTACGAGAAACGCTAGTTATGATCAAAGTTAGATGTTGGAATGATTTATTACATACATTTATGCATATGAATAATTTATTACATACATCTATGCATATGTTAAATAATTTTTATTTCAAACTGATTTGGGGAGGGAAATATTATTATTTCAGTTTGATGCTCCAGATCGAGAATCATCAGCACGCAATCATATATTATCAAATACAATTGCTTAAATATATAAATGTATATATAAATATATATATAAATATGTATATATAAATATATAAATGTATATATAAATGTATTCTAACTTCTTACTACTTAATTGATTTTTACTTGTATGATAAGTTTTTTCTTATTAACTAAACGACATGCATGTAGAAATAAAAATTTCATTTTTGCTTCATTTTTCTAAATAATTAATTCTTTGTCTACAATCATATTTTTATTCCCTTCATTTGTAATTTAGGTCATTTTGCTCAGCTCAAGCTCAGCTTTTTCATTCTAGTTTTTGAAAAAATGTAAAAAAATTCTAGATACTTATTTAATTACTTATTAATTCTATATTACATTACCAACAGTTTTTAATTCAATATTTAATAAAAATTAAAATTTAAACAAAAATGAGGAAATTTGCGAGCGAAAGGGAGATTCTGCTTGTGTGCAAAAAAAAGTCCGATTGCAGATAGAGAGTTAAATAAGACCAACTAATTTTTATGTACAAATAGCCTATTTAAATTTGCTCTGCTTTCTTGAAAAAGTTTAAAAATAGAAGTATCCTATCTCTTCTCTCATGTATCATATTTCCTCTCTTTACACGCGCGTGCACAGATTATATTATCGGAGATGATTATGTGCACGAGCGCAAAATCGCTGCCTGTCTATCACAATTTCATTGAACTTGGTAGATAAGATCGGCAAGTTAATGGGCGATGAGGATCAAAGACGGGAAGCTTATAAAGAGTAAATGAGAAAACGAGAGCACGGCGTAAGATAAACAAATAACAATGCTTCCATGTACACTGCGAAGCCGTTTTTCGAGTGATTATATAATTTTGGAATCCGATAGGATTCTATTTTCATTTGAGTAGGAATTTGCGAATCTCTCATTTACAAAGTACTAGAAATGATAGTCTTCGAAAAAACAAACACTATAAGTAAAGTCATAAAATGCAAAATGACATAAAGTCGATTTTTAACTACCTAGTTATTTTTAATAAACTGCAACGACCGAAATAATTTATGTTTTTATAATCAAAAATAAAAAATGTACAAGATAATACAATTTTACATTTGGCATTAGGAATCATCAATTTCATAAACAATAAATATTTTAAAGCATTTTCATAAAATACTTATAAATTTGAGATTCTATTAAATATTTTCTTTTTTATTGTATAATATCATTATTATTATATTTTAATATTAGCTACTTTTATACAAAAAGCTAAAATTATTTTAAAAAGTATCTCAGCAAACAGGACAATTAATAGAATCAAATTTATAAAGGCATTCTTTCATTTTTGTTTGAAACAGCGAGCAAGAAAATTTTTTCGTTATTTGATAAGAAAGAATAATTTCTAACATTTATTAAATGTGCTTATCAACGGTTATACAGCATTCGATTTTGATATTCATTATTATACACATTTTCTGCTCAGTATATTAGACCGTTAATTTTACTCAAAGTAAGCAATATAAATTATTCCATGCCAATGCAGGGGAAATTAGTAAGGTTAGCCAATTCGTGCATATATTAATAATAATAATAGAGGTAGTTGCAACAATGAAATTGCAGTTATTTTATTACGTTCATAAAGTGATTAAAACAATAAAAAATCTATTACATATTGATATGTTTTTGCATTAAATACTAATATGATGCAGTGACCGTATAATACATTAGACCGTATAATACATTATAATAATTTACTGCTGATGCAGGAAGATATGTGGCAATAACTGCTCATTAGCATGTCGATTCTACTTAATTAATTTTATCGTAATTGTCGGAACAAAGTTTAATCTCATCGAGTTGCATTTTCATCAGCGTTCTTATTCATTTATTACAGCTATAATATAAAATAATGATATTTCGTTACAAAATCTCTTTCTAGTATAAATATTATTTGTATAGTTTATCACGCAATTTTGAGAAAAGATTATATATAATTAAAAAACAACCAATTTTTATTGTTTTTCTGCTGTATCAATGTAAAATATTTAAGAAATTATATTACTTATTTTGAAATTATAAAGGACGTAACATCATAAATAATAATTTAAATATTCTGTAAATTATTTAAAATTCAAAATTCCAATATAAAAATGTCGAGGTCTCAAAAGCTTTCGAGTTATAAACATTTCTTTTATTCTGTAATGAAATATTAAAATCTGATGTTTTTCTTTATTTTATTTCAAATAATACAAAATTAAATTATAAATAAATATGTAAGTAGATATGAAAAATTAAACACAGTAAGAATAAATAAAATTAACAATCATTAATTTTTTTATTGAAAAAGTTTCTTATTTAATAAATTGATTGTAACGTGTGATTATAAATTACGTGCTAAAATATTTTCCATTCTTCTTTTATTTATGTGACGTGCATAATATAAATATATATTAAATTTATAAAATTTCATACATAAAATTATTAAAATATGTATGTCTTCATGATATTTTACATTTCCAATAAATCTTATTCTGTAGAAGCACTCACCAAAAATGATACGCAGCAGAGTTATAACACTACGTTAATCTATAAAATATAAATACATCCGGATTACAGTAATATTCAAAATAAGATTTCGAAGGAGCATTGTGCAGTGCACAAATCTTTTACTTTTAAATAAAAGACTAAATTTAAATTAGCTCTTGAAATATTAACAACATAAATAACATAAAATAAAAAATTAAGGGCAATTAAGAACCTTAATACGCGGTAATTGGTGCGCAAATCATATACAATATATTTTGATTGCATCTACTGATCTACATAAAATAAAAAACTGAACGTTTCGGTTATATTTAAGCCATCTTCAGCAGTCATAGTTCCCCAATCATAGAAAAAATTGTTCACATTCAATGTTCGCAGTGTAGTAGCAATACGTGTGCAATAAGTAAGTCTCAACAGATTCCCATGTCCGGAGTGTAAATAACCATCAATTAGTTGAGTGCGCTTTTAAGAAATTATTTAATTTTATCTGTTTTGTGAGTTTAACTTATGTTTATTATAATATTGTGCAGTTATGGGTTGCAGTAGGTAAGTCTCTTTATAGTTTTTGTTATCCTTTTTTTTCCAGTAACATTCTTTTTAATGATTATGTTTGATTTAGCTTGCACTTAGCTAATCAACTAATTGACGGTTACTTACACTCCGGACATGGGAATCTGTTGAGACTTATTTATTACACACGCTGCACTTATTGCTATTACACTGTGAACATTCGAATGTGAACAATTTTTTCTATGATTAGGGACTGCTGAAAATGGCTTGAATATAACCGAAATGTTCAGTTTTTTATTTTATGTAATAGATCAGTAGACACAATCAAAATATATTTGTATATGATTTGCACACCAATTACGTATTAAGGCTCTTAATTACCCATTTTTTATTTTATGTTACTTTTACTTTTAATAAATATATAATTTATAAACCAATTAATTTCTTAGCACAATCTTTTTTCTTTTTATAATTCAAAAAAGTATAAATTTCTACAAAATTCTACAAATAAAAATTCTTTTCTCCTCATATATAAAATATCAAAATAAATGACTCAAATAAATTATTTGCGCAAATAACAAATAATTGACAAATTCAACAGACAAGCAAAAAAGACAAATTTTTATTTAAAGTTAAAACTTCGCAAATTCGGTTGGACGCATTGAAGTGCGTATTATATAAATTAAAATATATAAATTAAAACCGTTGCACTGTTAATTTTAATCTGAGTATAAAAGTAAAATGTATAAATATTTCGAATTATAAAGTACATATTTTATTTTACAACACAATGAAATATGTTGGGAACTTCACGGGTTAATCGCTTTTTGATATATATTTATATTAAACGCACATCTTTACGTCAATTTGTGCGCGACAGTTTTAATGCGCATTGACAAGGGACCTATCAAATTGTCCAGAACAGAATCGATTCTTCTTTCTTGAAGTATATTATTAAACACAAAACTCTAGAGATATGTATTTTTTTATATCGGTCCAATCTCAGATTTTCTGGACAGTTCCTTGTGACAAGTTCTTTATAAGTACATTGAATTCGTTATTACTATTGATATTACTTACTCTGTGGTTGCTCCGCCGACGTCCGATGTCTCTTAAACCTCCTCCTCTCAGATTTATTCACCACACTTATTTTTTTCTGCTTTTCTCTTTTCTCTTCTCACATAACACTCACTCACGAAAACTTACGATTAATACTGATCACATACTGATTACAGTAATTATTAAAATATACAACTGTAGGCGAAATACTTCTCATTCCTGATGTTATAACTGCATGCGACACATTTAATTACTTTCCAATGCAAGACTAATCCAATCAGAACAGATTCGAATCTACATTAAATCCACGTACTTTACGTGAATAAAAATTCATTGAAATAATATCTACATAAATATAATGTGACATGAGTCGAGATGTCAACAAAATATTAAAATTTCAACTTGAATTGCAATGAATGAAAATCAATATGAGTTTATTCACATGAATTTCATATTATTATCTTCTAGTTTTATCCTCGTTAAATTTTATCAGTAATTCTATGTGGATTATATGTATTAAAATCTAGGAAGTATCTACGCAGTATTCATACAAAATATGTAACAATATCTACGTAGAATTCATATTCAAATTTTAAGGAAAATTTATTACAACGAAGTCTCAACGTTATGTTTATGAATATCACATCAATGAATTTTTGTCCACGTAATTCATAAAATACGTAAAACACTCGTTATTATCGAGAACGCGAGAAATGTCGTGAAAATCTACGAGCCACTCGACAATCACGACTGTTTAGCAAATCATCAAAGTATGAATAAATATGTGGCTCTTTTATATAAAATATCAAGCTACTTTCAATAAAAGCGCGCCACGCAACCGTCAATTGTTATGATATTTTCTATGAAATATTACTCGTGAAATTGCTAATATGAAACGTTATTTTCTACGTATTTTTCCTATTTAATTATTTGTAAACGATCAACATATCGCGAGCCCTCTATTGCTCGAATTACGTGAAAAGTGATTCACGTATTATTCCACGCTCTCAATTCGTATACATCAAACAATTTTGCGAATTTTATTATTGTGATTTGATAAAACAAATTTTATGATTTGGAAGAATCTAAATCACAATAATATCAGTATCCAAATATCGTTACAAAGAAAGAGTCTTTGATTATGAATATCCGCGAAAGATCCAAACTAATGTACCTAATTATCGTCACAAAAAAAACTAGATTCGCTCGCGAATGAGTATTACAAAATAGTAATTTGAAATAACTTTCCACTTTTTATCACCTCGATTTCTGTCGAATAAATCGCGCAAAATATTAACACATTAATAACCAATCTCGACAAGCTTACGAATTGAGAATCGTGAGGGTCGAGAAGTCGTGCGAGAACGACTAATAATAATTCCGGAAGGGAATGAGATGTCTTCGGCGTCTTATCATTCTAAAGTTGGAAAGATGAAGAATAAGTCTCGATTAAAAAGTTGATCGCAAATTGTGAAACCCAGACTTAATTAAGGGCCTATTCTGTTACTCTTGACTGTAACTGTGTGTGTTGCGCATCTTTTTTACTATGTACGAAACCTCCGCGACGACATTGCATAACATTATTTGCGAAAAAAATTAAGTCAGGTTTTAATTTTTTTTTTCGATTTTAATATAAAATCCACGGCCACCACTTCTTAATTTTGCATCTACTTTAATCCCGTAAAAGGATTTTTTATTCCGTTCAATCCATTGGAGATTTTTATATGACTATAATATCGATAATTAGGTCACTTTAGCATCCCCTTAAGAGTTACAGAAGGCTCTTTATTTACCGGGATTATTTATTTCAACGAGCAGTGAAAGATACGCGGAGCTCATGCCGCTACTTATTCGGTCGAGTTTCTATGGTTGGCTGAATGATAGCGCGTCGACCTTGTATGATTATACATAGCGCGGGGCGGGCACGTGTTATGGTTATGGCATTCCAGCCTTGTTTACGCATCGCTGTATGCTGTAAGGGACAAACGTAATTGCTTTAATTTGAATATTTCCATAAAATATTCAATGTATCGAATTCTATAAAATATTCAGGGTATTATATGGAATATTTCGTGTACGCGAAGATTCTCACGTTTCAGACTAGACAAAGGAATTATTGTCGATTTGCTTTTTGTTTGTCATTATATATAATTTATATAATTTGATACATTATTTTTAATATCGGTTATACGTAATATTATCCAGTCCTTTTTTTTATTGAGAATTTACGGATGATTGATTAATTATGTCATATTTTAATAAATATTAAAATATTAAATCTTATTTGTTATTAAATTTATTTTTTGTTTTAATTAAATAAATATTTTACGTAAATGAATTTTTTTTGTTATTATTTCTCTTTCTAAATGCTTATGTTTCGAGAGGAAATCGATAGATTAAGAATTGTGATTTTAAATTTTAACAAACTAAATTAAAAGATTAAATTGCTCTGCGAAAATTGTGTGTAATTAAGCGTAACTGTTTAAATTTTCAATATATAGAGATTGTAAAAATTAAATCTTATTATTAATACTTAATATTTGTACAATATCTAATATATAATAAACATATAATATTTAAAAATATAAAAAATATAAATATAAATATAAAAAACCAAAAGACAAAAATCAGCGATAATAAAATTATTATTATTTGCATTATCGAAAATCAATAATGTGATCAACAATGCAATTGTCTTAACTCGAAACCTATTATGTATCTTGACATTTTGTCATTATAGAATTTAATTAATTTCTCAACTTTAATACTTTTCATTGAAATACTGTAAAATACAATCGCGGTTATATTTCTTTCCCGTGCAGATATAAAACAACAGTAAACGAAAAGTACGTACACAGGCAGTAAATAGAAAGACAAATAATAGCTGACAGTGAACTAGTCGCTGACATAAATCGAGATTTAAACGCGATAAATTAATGTAGACAAGAATATGAGATGCAAATAAGCCATTACGAGCGATTATATGCATACAAAAATTGTATGCGTTCATTACCGTGATGAGTCTGATCGAGCAAGAAAGCGTGAACAAACACGAATGAAAACAAGATTTAATGATGACCTGATAATACGGTTTGTATTTATAGAAGCAAATTGTTCGTCCGTATTCGTTTTTGTTCGTTCGCTTGATCTGAATTCGATTTAATCCTAATAACTATATTTGTTACTCTATCCATATTTGTTATCGTAACTTCCGTAAAAATAAACATATTTCAATTAATTTTTTTTCAATCGATGGAGAATTGATTAAAAAATAAGTCCATGTGTAAAAGTTAATAAAATTAAAGAGCTCTGAGATACATAGGATTAAAGAAAAAGAAAAGTTTAAAAACACGAAAAATTATCTCCATTTAGCAAATTGCACTGGGGCTTCTGGGATCCCAATGACGTGTATAACTAGAATTAAGAAGTGTATATGTGTATCTATATTACTTACTTTCACGGGTATGCAGAATATAATTAACAGAAGATCAGCTGTAGCCAGACCGCCCAAGAAAACGTTCGTCGGTGTCGCCGGCAATGGCCTGAGTCGACAAAGAGTTGAAGCAATGATAATGACGTTACCTGAAAAAAATTACAATTCCTTGACCGTAAAGAACCAACGATATTGTTAGAGATTCCAAGAAGAACTTCCGAAGGAGAAGACAGAATATTTTAAAATGAAATTAAAGAACTGAAGTTCTTAATAATTTTTCCTGGCTAATGTAAAATCAAGTAATATTGCGATTGCGTTCAATAATTTATATTTGTCGATACATTTAATATCGTAGATGAGCATTATTTTGTAATTATTTCTTGCGGATAATTACAAAGTCGTTTACGATGGTGATGTTGTGAAAGTTAATTACTACGGGAAATAATCGAGTTTAAATAAATTATTTTCCGGGATCGATTTTATGCGTATGTATAATTGTATAACAAGCTTTATCTTATATCGCGTCGTCAAAAAAATATTTATATATATTTGCACCGAGTGTATTATTTATTTAACGATCTATTTAGTGGAAAGAAATGTAAATTGATGTTATGATTAACTGATTACGTTGAGACAAATTTCATTGTCAAAATCTGTCTCTCTCTCTCTTCTTGTTTCTAAATTATAATAACATAATTACCGAAAATCGAAGCATGTCTGCCAATTGACCGCGTTTCATGAATTCCGGCTTCAAATCCCACACTTCAAATCCCGATTGTTGTTAACAATTATTAATAGCCATACGTCAAACGAAACAATTGCCGCGCTTTGGGAAACCGAAAAATACAGGAAACTGTGTTCGGTCGTACGAAATCCCTACAATCATTTGTATTCGAAATGACTTGTATTATACTGGTAACTTGTATGATAACACGACGCCATGTAATTAAGAGCACATTAGGCTCTGCTGCACTTTGCAAAGAGACGCTTTGCTGTGGTTTCCATGCGAGAAATAGGATTTGTCGTTAGCAAATATTCTATTCACTACACCGTACCTAATTCGCCTGTTTAAGACGAATTACGAGTATTACTTCGCTTCTATTTACCATCCAATTAGCGATTTTGCGGAACTGGAATGTCTCACCAACCACATGCGATGATTTTTTTTTCCTTTCGTAATATATTCCATGATGAAAAATAAGGCAACTATTCTGTAATTCTCACTGTAATTCTTCCGCCACACGAGTATAATTTAATGTAAAGCATAGCATGTTACGTTGTTTATACAGTAAATCACGAGCGGAAGAGTAAAATCTGTTCTCTAATTCTGTTTCTCTGTTGTTAATATAAGCTATATCTTACGTTTCAACAATTATTTTCTTTTTAGACATGTCGCGTAATTAACGATTCTACAAATATTTCTTTCACGATTCTTTTATTGATCAAAACGAAAAAAATTTATTGATCAAAACGCTCTTTTTTTAGAGTAAAAACAATTTAATAAGGATGCCATAATAAGTAAATTTAATAGCAATAATTGATTCATAACAATTAAAGTTTCAATATGTTTCAAAATTATTATTAAATTCACTAATTAATATTTTAATTTTAACTCTAATTTTGACTCTAAAAGAATAACTTAATAATTGTAATACACACGTCATTGAAACGTATTTATAACAAATTTTTTAGTATTTCACGCAAAAAAATATTTTGCTGCTCCAACTAGAATTATTGCTGTTTTTTGTATCTGATAGAAAATTATGTATCATACACATAGAATTTATAACACAAATCTAAATTCTATCTTTGCCATCTATATGATTAGATGCAATACATATCCAATATCGTAGAACTTGTTAGAAATTTGTCTAATTTTTCATACTTAGAATTTTCATTATAACTATTCACTTTTTTGAGTAAAAACTTTTTGCAAAATTTTAATACTTAAATTAATTACGTTAAATTATTTAATTATCATAAAATTTCATTTGGATTCATTTATTATTAGTATCAATAGTTTGGAAACTATTTAATTTATTGAGATTCTGAAACTAATTACACCGGTAAAACTTTAGAGATAAATTAAATTAAATAAAATTGTTAGAAAGTTTGTCAAAATAGTTTGTTAAAATAGAAATTTAAACGAAGCCGCAGTATGTTCGAATCTTTACTGTACAGTAGAAATTAATCTACGCTTTGAAAATAAACGGCTTTCGCTGTGTTAAAGTTATAGAATTCATAATACAGTACAATTCTGTGTACATACCACCCTAAATTACATTATATATCGAATAAACGCAACAAGAAGCTATATCATA
>Ga0157364_1006755_pt1 | contig 11833 bp, 11 predicted proteins | sample AttsexASBM2_FD_111476 | JGI IMG/M metagenome (GOLD analysis project Ga0157364, IMG submission 111476) | Fungus gardens microbial communities from leaf cutter ant in Ribeirão Preto, State of São Paulo, Brazil - Atta sexdens ASBM2 | ecosystem: Host-associated > Fungi > Mycelium > Unclassified ...
ACTCTAGTTTTTTTATTTAATTTTCTTTTTCTGTTTCTTTTCTTCTTAGATCTAGGGTTAGGGTTAGGGTGACATCATAATCACACTGTCACATATCAGTCACATTAGATAACACAATCACAGTAATAGTCATACAATCATAAAGATATATGGAATATAATAGAAGGTTCAAGAACAATAATGTTATATAATATATACAACACATGTTGACCTCATGGCTAATATATGGTCTTTAGGGCAGACTAGAACTGGTTGAACATAGACCATTACTAGTTGGTATATATAGGTAGATACATTATACTAAGAATTCTCTTATATTAACTCTAATATAAGGTTCCTTTCTCTAATCAACCCTAAGGTCATTGAATTGTAACATCTAAACTATAAACTTGTTATAACTTAGTTTCAAGAGTTGGAGATAAAGCATACTTATATATTGACAAATATAAGAGAACTTAATAAAGTTTCCAGTACAAACTAGTCTACTTTATATAATATAGACTATAGTCTGCACATATACTACTTCTAACCTATTCTAAAGTATATGTGTTATCCATAAGACTATCACATCCTATTTTCCAACCATATCTATCCAAACTTATAGATAACCCTTTTCTTTTATTCATACTTCCCAACCTCTTCTAGTATAGATCACACATCTCTATTTTGTCTTGGATGTTTATACTGGAACCTTGCTAACTCCATAGAACTCTATTTCCTAATATCTAAGAATTACTAGAAATTAAGATAACAGTATCTGTTCCAAATAACTATCTCAGATAGTATACCTAGTATATAATCCAGTAGTTTATACTATATTAGTTATCCTGAAAATTGACTAAAACTAACATCTACCTTTAGTATTGGCAATGATATATCTCACTGTCTATCAAAGTTATAACAAGAAATTCTATTTGATTTTCATTTTTTACTTTCTTTTTTTTGAATTTTATTTAGGATTAAGGTTTAATGTGATGGTCATATGTTACAGTCACAAGTTATGGTCACACAACCACATGTCACAGAAGAATATAGAAGGTTCTAGAACAATGAAGTCATATAGCATGTTTTACACATGTTGATCTCAAAGATAATACATGTGTTATGATCGATGCCTTCTGGAGACAATATGGACATGGGTAAAGGGTATGACAACAACAATTGGCTGCACCAAAGTAGTCTCAGTCAGTGCCTCATATAGTAGGTGCTATAACCTGACCTGATTCTTATTTTCTCCTCACCATATCCTCATGCATTATATCGCTTGTACGCCTGATGGTTCCTATAACTAGTAGTATATATAGTGTAGATACACTCCTGTATCCTTACACTTTACCATCTATACAATTCTCTTACTCTTACTCAAGACTTTGCCTTAGTTGCAACCTGAGCTCTAGCTTAAGGTTATTACATTTGGTAAAGCGTCAACAAGCTCACCTTGCAAGAGAGGTGCAATAGGACAAACCTACAGATGAAATGAGACAGTGTTACCTGTCGGGAAACAAAACATGTGTAGTGTAAACTACGAGAAGCCAAAACGAGTTCAAGAAGAATAAACGAGATAGAGGCATTGTCAGAACAACTAGGATCCTTGCAGATCAATGAAGAAGCCTCAATAGACGAGTACAAACCAACAGACACAGAGATATCAGTAGCACCAGCACCAGTAGCTGCAGTAGTCAGTGAGAACATCCAGGCAGGATTGCCAAAGAATATGGTACTGGACCTAGGATGGTTTGACGGTAACCAATCAAAATTTGAAGACTGGTGGAGAGGGATCAGATTATTCCTCAAGAGCAACAGAGTCAACGGTACAGATGACAGAATCACAGCGATCCTAGCTTGCCTCAGAGGAGGTGTAGTGGGAATCTATGCATAGAAGAAGCTTGATGAGCTAGACAAAGACAATGATATCCAGAACTGGGATGATTTTGTAAAGGAACTGAAGACAACATTCAGCAACAAGTCCAAGGCAGCAGACGCCAAGTGGAAAATTAAAACGTTTAAGCAAGGGAAATAAAACACAGCAGATTTCATTATCGAATTTGAAGCACTAGCAATGAAGGCAGATACAGATGAGCTACATGCCATCTTTTTATTGAAGAAGAATGCACGACAGGACATCATCAAAATGATATTGGGATACCCACCTATGGCAATACCAGAGACCTTGAAAGAGTAAAAGGTAGCAATAGCATCAGTAGGACAGGGATACGAGTCAACAGAAGGATTCCATGGTTACAAGACAAGTATGGGAATCACATACAGTGGTAGAGGACAGCCAATGGATATTGGAAAGTTCAATGACAATTTCAAAGACGGGAAGTCTAAGTACTTCAATTGTAACAAGTACAGACATATAGCAAAGAAATACTGATTGGAAAAGAAGGAACAAGAAACACAAACATGTTTTAAATGTGACAAGAAGGGACACATTGCCAAAGACTGTAAAGGAAAACAGATAATGAAGAAGAGAAAGGTTCAAGAGGAACTAGACGATGAAGACAATAAGAAAGAAGAGCAGGGTTTTGGCAAAGATCTCGAGTAGGCACAGTACGAGAGATCTCCCATGTAAATTTCCAGAATAAATATGTTATTCCGAATCGCTGAACTAGCGAGAGAAAGAGGGAATTAAATGTGCAAGCAGAAGTCAAGACAAAGAATAGCAAAAATCTGAAAGTGAAGGCACTAGTGGACTCTAGATGCACTCACACAGGAATTGACAAACAATTGGTCAAGGACAAGAGAATCCAAATGAAGTCAATAGATTTCTCTTTCAAAGTATTCAATGCAGACGGAACAAAGAACGGAGAGGTGACCAGGGTGGTACCTCTAGAAATCGAAATAAATGGACACAAGGAAACTTTAGAAGCAGCAGTAACAAACTTGAATGGAACAGATATGTTCTTAGGACATGACTGGCTGGTTAAGCATAACCCGGAAGTTAACTGTAGAAACAGAACCATCAAGTTTACAAAATGTCCAGGAAATTGCACAATGATACACAAGGATATATGATTCAATTCTAGGTGAACCAAGGAAACAGAAACAAAGGATAATCAGGAACAGGATAATGGAGAAGTCAGAAAGAAACTAGACAAGACAAATCCAGAAGATTTACCAGAATATATTTGACCATTCACACATCTGTTTAACAAGAAGAAATTCGAAAAGCTACTGGAGAGACGTGAATGGGACCACGAGATAAATCTGATGGATAAAGTACTAAAAGAGTTGAATATAAAGGCCTACACAATGACAATAAAAGAGGAAGAAGCCTTAAATCAATGGCTAGACAAACAACTCAAGGCAGGACTCATTGTGGAGTCAAAGTCAAGATATATGGTACCTTGCTTCTATATCCCAAAGAAAGATGGTTTACTACAGTTGGTTCAAGACTACAGAAAGTTAAACCAGATCACAATAAAGGACAAAACGCTACTGCCTCTAATTGGAGAAGTAATTGACAAACTCAAAGAGACAAAATATTTCAACAAGTTGGACTTGATCTGAGAATACAACAATGTACAGATTAGAGAAGGAGATGAGTGGAAGGTCACATTCCTAACCAACAAGGAACTATTAGAACCTCAAGTGATGTACTTCAGACTATGCAATTCGCTAGAAACATTTCAAAGGATGATGAACAGTATTTTCTGGGAATTACTTCATGAAGGGGTATTGGCAAACTACATGGACGATTTCGTAATACTAGCAAGGACAATGAAGGAACTGGAAGAATGAACAATCAGATTCCTGAAAATAGCAGAGAAATACAATTTGTGTTTTAAACAATCGAAATGTGATTTCAACATGGAAGAAATCCCTATCTTAGGGGTGGTAGTTGGAAAAGGACAAGTCAAGATGGAACAGGAAAAGATAAAGGCAGTAAAGGAGTGGAAAACACCAACAAGACTCAAGGACATCAAGAGTTTCCTTAAATTTGCCAACTTCTACCGATGATTCATCCACAACTTCAGCCATACAACAAGACCATTAAACAAATTAAAGGGCAAGAAGGAATGGAAATGGGAAGAAGAACATCAAAGGATATTTGAAGAGCTTAAAGAGAAAATTACAAGTCAACCAGTTCTTTCTCTACCACGAAGAGAGAGAAAATTCAGAGTGGAAACAGATGCATCAGGACACGCAATTGGAGGAGTACTATCCCAAGAACAAGAAGGGAAATAGAAGCCTATAGCCTTTCTATCAAGAACAATGCAACCAGCAAAACAAAATTACGAGATCTACGACAAAGAGCTACTAGCAATAGTAGAAGCTCTTGCAAAATGGAGACATTATCTACTGGATGCAAAGGAACCCTTTGAAGTTTGGACAGATCATGAAAACTTAAAATATTTCAGAGAACCTCACAAACTGAACGTATGATAAGCTCAGTGGTACCTAAAGTTGCAAGACTACAATTTTACACTGAAACATATACTGGAAAAGACAAATACAAAGGCGGACATCTTTTCAAGAAAAGATCAAGTGAACACCAAGGAAGACAACAAAGATGTTCAACTCTTGAAGGACAAACTATGGCAACGAAGAACAACAGCAGAGATTATAATGATGAAAGGAAACAAAACAAGAGAAGAAGGCAATATACTCAAGGAGATCAGAAAAAATGCAACAAGGGAGAAGGAAGTTGTTCAAGCATTAAAAAAAGAGGACAGTCTAACTTGGGAAGAAGATAGAATGGTATACATAGAAGGAAGAATTTATATACCAAACAACAAGAAGATCAAGAAGGAAATCTTGAAAGAAAACCATGATTCGGTGGATGTGGGACATCTAGGACAACATAGGATGCTGGAACTTCTCAAAAGGACTTACTGGTGGCTGGGACTAAAGAAAGACGTCAAGAGATATGTACAGGGTTGCTTCAAATGCCAACAGAACAAAGTTCAACACCAAAGGAAGGCAGGAGAATTACATCCATTGAAAATATCTCAAGGACCATGGCAGGAAATTAGCATAGACATTATCGGACCTTCACCAAAGTCAAACAGAATGGACACTATAGTCATCATTGTTGACTGATTTATGAAAATAATTCACTTGAAGGCAACAACAACGAATATTTCATTGGAAGAAATAGCGAAGATCTATAGGGACGACATTTGGAAACTACATGGAATATCTAGGAGGATTCTAAGCGACAGAGGGCCGCAATTTGCTTTAAAATTCATGGAAGAATTCACAAAGGCACTGGGAACAAAGAGACAACTATCAACAGTATATTATCCGCAAACAGATAGTCAAACAGAAAGAATCAACCAAGAGATAGGAATGTTTCTGCGACACTACATAAATTACCAACAGGATGATTGAATGACTTGGTTGGCTGCTGTGGAATTCCAATACAATGATAAGAAACATACAGCAATGAGAAAGACTTCATTCGAGTTAAACTTTGGAAGACACCCTTGGAAAGGTGACCTCATGGTGAAAACAGACATTCCACAAGTAGAAGACTTCCTTAGTGGATTACCAAGAAGCTGGGAACAGGTGACCAAAGCAATGGAAGAGGCGCAGAAGAACATGAAGAAGCAATTCAACAAGAAAAGGAGGAATCCTCAAGGATTGAAGGTTGGAGACCATGTGTGGCTGGAATACAAAAATATCCATTTGAACCGATCCTCAAAGAAGCTGGACAATAAAAGATATGGACCATTCAAAATCTTGAAGAACATTGGATTGGGAGCATTTGAACTGGAGCTTCTAGAAGAATGGATGATTCACAATGTTTTCAATGAAGACCTTTTGACACGATGTGTGGAGCCAAAGTTTTGAGGACAATACAAGAATCCAGCACCTTTACCTGTGATTATTAATGAAGAAGAAGAATACAAAGTAGAAGAAGTATGGAAGCATAGAACACAAGGATGGGGAATGCAATACTTGGTGCATTAGAAGAGCTATAGGGACAAACACGATCAATGGATAGTGGAATCAGGGTTATTACATGCAAAACAGGCAATAGAAGACTATTGGACAAGGTATTCAAGTCAAAACCTATAAAGAAGGGGGGTAAAATTCCATTTCGATAGCCTAAGAAATCACTCAAATTCTAAAGTACCCCTACAAAACAAAAATGTCTTTCCAAAGTGCAAACAACAACATTTTTGCTATGGTATCTACTTCCCCTAACCCCTACATCTCAAGGAAATTAAACAATATGGACTAGGCCCAAGTAATGAAGAAAGAAAGAGAAGATTGGATGAGGTTATACCATAAGATGTTGAAAGGAATCAAAGCAATGATTGACATGCAGAGAATGTTAAAAAACATAAAGAAAATAGCAGAAGAAATGAGTACAACAGTCACAGAGATGGAAAGAATAATCCTGACAGCCAGTACCAACAATCAGACAATGAACATTACAAACATTACTCAAATAGCAGAAGATCTACGATATTTGATACAAAGTGACATGGACAATTGAGCATTACAAGTTCAAAGAATACTGGCAGATGAATTGGACCAATACAAAGAAAAAGGAAACAGTTATGTGGAGGAGAACATTTGAGAAATCCAGGAGTTATATATCAAGAAGGAAAACAGAGAAGAACAAGGAGTGGTAGAAGATAAAGAAGTAATACTGGTCAAACCATACAAGGTATCTACAACAACATCATCATCAAGTACAAGTTTTATAACAGACAAAGTCGAAAACCTCTTCAAGCACATGAAGTTCATAGGAACGCCATAACAGACAAGATTATTCAAACCACCACCACATTATCAATCCCTCAAATCCAGAGGAGAACAAGACCCCACATTTTGGAAAGAAGTGGTGACAGCATTCTTGGAAAATAAATATAATACAGACACAGCAAGAAATAGATACCAGATCCATATGTTCCAAGAAGGTCTACTACACGAACCCTACTTCATAGCCATCGACAATAGGGGTCAAGTCATTATAGGCCTTAGCAAAAAGATAGTAGCCATACATGTGGTAGAAGAGTTGGAGGTTTTAGTCTGATTCATAAGGATATGAATTCTGGAACAGGGGTATTATTACAATTGATGCCTTCTGGAGATAACATGGACATGGGTAAAGAGTATGACAACAACAATTGGCTGCACCAAAGTAGTCTCAGTCAGTGCCTCATGTAGTAGGTGCTATAACCTGACCTGATCCTTATTTTCTCCTTACCATATCCTCATGCATTATATCACTTGTACACCTGATGGTTCCTATGACCAGTAGTATATATAGTGTAGATACATTCCTGTATCCTTACACTTTACCATCTATACAATTCTCTTACTCTTACTCAAGACTTTGCCTTAGTTGCAACCTGAGCTCTAGCTTAAGGTTGTTACAACATGTTCTTTAGAGTAGGTTAGGTTGGTATAACACAGACTATAAGCTATATGTATATAAGGTAGATATATTGTACTTAGATACTCTACTGAGTTTTCTTATGATCAACTCAATCTAAAGACTATCCCTTTGACTTAACTCTAGTCTTAAGTTCATAACATTATTATTTAGTAGTTTTCTACCTGCTAAGTTCCTAAGTTCTATTCTAAAATATATAACTAGTACAGCTAGTAAAGATATAGTATATATAAGCTGAAGCCAAAGGTTATTCTGATTTATTTTTTATATTCTTGGATAATATATTAATTACTTATCTGGACTTTCAAGATGTCCTAGTATTAGAATTAAAAACAATGTACTTTAATGATTTCTTTTTTCTCTTCTTTTTATTTTTCCTTTAAAGTATTTGATTTGGACTTAAGATTAGAGTTGGTATGATATTACAAGTAATGATTATAGTCATCTGGCACTGTTACAGGCACACAATCATGAGAAACATTATAAAATATATCAAAAATTTATTTACTAAAGCTATACAATCTCAAGTAATTAAGTTTTATTAGACATAGTTCACATTTTGTTATCTAAAATCCAATAATAGTCTCTCAGAAGTCCAAATGAAGTTAATCAGCATTATTCAAGAATGTAGAACATAGAAGTTAAAACAATCTGTGGTTTTAGCTTATGTGTTATGATACACTTAGATACTAATCTTTTTCCTTTTCTTTTATTTATTTTTCTTGATTTAATATTTCTTTTCTTTTAATTTTCTTTTTCTTTTGATTTTGACAATAAAGAAGCATATGACTGCAGTTATATGACATGTCACATGATGTGTAAGTTTATAGGCCTAGACTTAGCAAGAGCAGACTAGAAAAAGCTAGAAGAATAATATCAGGGCATATATATACAGCATGATATTCTTACAAAAGATATAAGTGTGAGGCATAGTAGAAGCATGAACAACACATGGATATTAGAGTAGGGTTATTTATTGCTAGCATAGATCATGAGACTTTTGTATAAATAGTATAGGAATGCAGCAAAGACTCCTTGTCAAGTTCTCTTATAATTCTTATATAAATATCCTACTGAGAAATTTATTGCTTGTGTTACTATTAGTCTTTATGACTAGTGGTTACCACAATATTATGTGCTATATCTTTACAAGTCACACTGGCTACATATTTTAGATGATTTGCTCAGAACATGACTAGTAAATAAGTCTACTGAAAGATAGGAGGTATGTTGTTATTAACACTGAAAGTAATAGTAGTTTTAGTTAATGTTCAGAATAAGGCTTATACTAAGTATACTATCTAGAATGGTTATCTAGAATAGAGACTGTGAAGTGATGTGTTACTCTAGTTTCTAATAATTCTTAGATATCAGGAATAAATATCCATAGAATTAATAAAAGTCTAGCAAGGATATCCAAGATAAAATAGAGAGATGTAATCCACACTAGAAGAGATCAGAGAGTGTAGATGAGGAAGGGGGCCATTATCTATGAGTTAGGATAGATATGGCTGGATTAGAATATAATAAGTTTATCTCCTATTACCTATGATTTAAGACTATGTATTACTTAATCATTATATCACTTGATCACATATACAACTCTCTGAGGACACATTTTTGACTCTTAGTTATATATAGTTGTCTACAGGTAAGTCACTATCTTATTTCTTTCAATCTAGTTATTTATAGTCATCCACAGTTATCATATGCCAAGTCCATCCATCTGGAAAATATATCTCCATGGTGATATAGCCTTATCAACATCTAATCTACAAGCCTATCTTCCATAGTGGCCACCTTTCTCACAATATACTCTCACAGTAGTGATACAACAGTCTAGAGATTCTGTCTTCCATAAATATAACCAGTGGATATCTGAAACAGGATTAATATATACCAAAGAGGCAATTGAAGACTATTAAACAAGATTTTTAAGTGTCAAAACCTATAAAAAAGAGAGGTAAAACCTCAAATTGACATCTCAAAAGTTCAACAGACAACAAGAAATCTTGATATCAATGGCTCAACAATTTACAACTGCCACTACCTCTTCCAACCTCTACATTTCTCACACTCTTAACAACATGAATTTGATTACCACACTGAACAACAAAAAGAAGGATTGAATAAAGAAGTACTATAAAATTATATAAGGAATTGAAACCATGGCCAACATCCAACTCTAGTTACAAAATATAGTCAAACTAGCAGAAGTTGCCAACACATGATTAGCAGAGATTAAGACTACCATTTTACAAGCAAGTAGTGAATACAGGACACAAATAGCTGGAGACATATTCAGTATATCAGAGGACCTATGAAATATTATCTAAGAAGATATGGAAAGTCAAGCTTATTATATTCAAGTACTATTAGCTAATGAAATAGACACATGCAAAGGAAAAGGAAACCCTTAAGCAGACAATCATATCAAGAAAATACAAGATACATATAAAACCAATCATCTAAACATTGAACAACCAATGATAATTAATAAGGGAAAGCAAAAAGAAAAAAGGATACAAGATAAAGAAGTCTTTTTATACAAACTCTATGATATATCATCAAAATCAAGCTAACCCAAGATACCCAAACTAATATTTATCCAAGATGAAATCAATAATCTGGAGAAATGTATGAAATTCATGCAAGCACCAGTAAAGATGATATCATTTGATCCACTACCACACTACAAATCCCTTAGACAACAAGGAGAACAAGATAAGCAATATTGGAATGAAGTTACTGTTGAATTCTTAAAAGAAAAACATAATACAGACACAACAAGATAAAGTTTTCCTATTAAAATGTATACAGGAGAACCTCCACATAAACTCTATCTCTATTTCATTGCATTAACATTATAAGGGAAATTAATCATCAAACTAACAAAGAAGATGGTTGCATCATATATGGTTGGAGACTTAGCATTGTTGGACTAGTTCATATGGACATGAACACTAAAAAAGGAGGTATTGTTATAATTAATACCTCATGTCTTCAAGATGGTTTTCTCATAGACAACAGATGTTAGGATATAACTCAATGATTGGCTGCACTGTGCACTAGCAATATATATAATTAGTCAGCACCTTATATAGTAGTCAATGCTTTATTATGTTTTCCTTACTATTTCCTCACTTTCTACATATATATTATACATGGGCTTTAGGTATATATAGCTATAGATACTATCCTATATCTTTACACTTTACCAATTGACTTCATCTCTCATTCTTACTCAAGTCTTTGTCTAAGTTGCAACCTGAGCCAAGTCTAAGATCACCATACCTAGTTTAAGTAGCAAGGAAGGAGTCAAAGTTATAGGGGCTCCTAACTACATAACCTAGATAACTTTTTCCAGATCTCTTAACAATAACCATGATCATTCAAGAGTAATCTCATATATTTATTTTTGTCTTAGCCATCTTCAATTTTCTTTCAGAAAAGATACAGGGATATTAATTGTCTTTCTTTTTTCAATAACAGTACTATTTTCTTTATGTTGAATGTTTATTCAGATGATCAGCAGTCAGCTTTAAAATATCTCAAGGATACTGAAGTCACTCTTTGAAATATCCTCATTATAACTAGAGATTTTAATATTAGGGATAGTATTTAGGACTTTTTATATACTTTTCATTCAGTACATAGTGACTTTCTTATTGACATTGTGGATTCATTTGATCCCTCTTTATCTTATTCTATCCAACAGATATCTATCTGGTTTGCAGATAACTCAAACAATACAAACTTGGTCATCAATCCAATGTTTCTACATCCAAATTTGATTGAAATTGATAACCATGTTATTTTTCCAGATTAGTAACATCTGTCTGATTATGCCTCTCTCAACATCAACATTCATATATCAAAGAAATACATATATGATAAACAATGTATTATTATCAAAAACAGTGAAGAAGAAGAAAAGTTTATAATCAACATCATCAAGGACATTGGTAACATCAACACTTTGTCAATCTCTGATAAGAATTCTTCAGAAGCCATTATATAGGAGCATGCCAAAATTTCAGAATCAAATTAGGTTAAGTACTCTTGTAATGTCAACATTACCAAATAATCAAAAGATTTGTGGAATGAAGAATGTTGGATAAAGCTAATCAACTACAGAACATTCAAGAATCTAAATGATTGGAAAAGCTTCAAAAGTGTCATCAAGAAAACCAAGCAATTGTTTTTTGATAAGAAAACTCAAGAAATTGCTTCAAAAAACCAAAAATTCTGAAATCTCATGAATTGAGTCAAGAAGCACAGACTACCAGCTATTGAAGCAATCCATTTCAATAGATAGCCATGCATTGAAATCAAAGATCTTTGATAGGCATTGCATCAAATGTATAACTTAGAACAAAATTGGCAAATCAATCTGGACTTCTTGGATAAACTTCCATCAAAACCAATCATGACATAGCCTCCCTTTTCTAAAGAGGAGTTCAGGTCAGCTATTAA
>Ga0157364_1006756_pt1 | contig 11833 bp, 5 predicted proteins | sample AttsexASBM2_FD_111476 | JGI IMG/M metagenome (GOLD analysis project Ga0157364, IMG submission 111476) | Fungus gardens microbial communities from leaf cutter ant in Ribeirão Preto, State of São Paulo, Brazil - Atta sexdens ASBM2 | ecosystem: Host-associated > Fungi > Mycelium > Unclassified ...
ACTGCCTAGTGATTATATTTAATTAACGCAATATTGACGATAATTGCGAAGAATTTAATTGATATGAAATTTTATGTTCTCATCACAAAACACATTCTCAATAAAACATTCTGTTAAACATTATCATTAAAATATTTATCGAGATACAAGAATAGAATATAAAAGAATGACAAGATTTTTCATTACAAAATAAATAATACATTAAATTAAAAACTTTAGAACATAAATTAATTATTATTTGCGATTGCTGTTTTCGATTATTGAAGACACGATTAATCTCAAAAAATAAAGCATTCAATTTCCATAACTTATTTTTGTATACCTTTACGTAAATTGAGAAAAATTTAATCAAAGTAAAATTTCACGCTATCGCATAACGTTATATTAAATACTAGTCATTATCTAGATATATTTATCAAGATATAAAAATAGAATATAAAAAAATGAGAAAATTTTTCATTATAAAATAAATAATATATTAAATACTTTAAGACGTCAATTATCATTTGCAACTACTGCTATTTTTCAATTTTTTCAAGAGATTATTTTTCTTAAAAGATAAAGTATTCAATAGCTATAACTTGCTTTTATATACCATTATATAAATCGAAAAAAATTACATGGTTCTTACCTAAGAGCGTCAGAAGATCCTGGTTTCAAGGATTTAACAATAACTAAATCGCTGGAGGTATTTCTGAAAACCTCATCGTATCCAGGAAACCTGTCAACTTCGCAGAGATGAACATCGCCGAAGTATCCACAGCCAAGATTTTCAACGATGTTGAGTTTTTCCCGTGGAAAATCAAGGACACACTCAGGAATCTCCTCCTCTTCTTCCGTTAGCATATCTTCCGGACTATAGCTAGTTACACTGCTAGAGGCTTTCGCACTCATTGGTGGTGGTGTACTTGGTGTTGGCGAAGGTGGCAGTGGTGGTAGAGGACTCTGCGATGACACATATATACGAATTCAAAATTATATTTTCTCGAATTACGTATAAATCAATATATAATATTAATACATGTAATATGAATATGTGAGGCAAATAGTTGTGAGTAAATATTTGTACTTTTATTCACTGAACAAAATTATTTGAAAAATATGAAACAAGTATAATATCGCGAATATGAATAAAATAGGATAAATATTTCTTTCTTTATATATATATATATATATATATATATATATATATATGTATATATACATATATATATATATATATGAAGGAAAAATATTTCGATAAATATTTAAATAAAAGATAATATTAGGATTCATAATCATGATATACCTTTTTCAATGTAATTTTGCTTCCATGTAAATTAATCAAATCTGATAATATAATCAAACAGAAACACATGTACCCTTCATAGAACTACTGTAATCAATAACCACACCCTTTTACATTATCGCTCTATAATCTGTGTATGCCCGCGAAAGATGTTTTCTTCGCGGTAGTTATGATTGATAGTGCCCTGTTGTTTCGTTTTTCGGTCATTAATCCTCATAATTCACAGGGTGAAGTATTTTGCGTCGTGCATATTGTATAGAGAAAACAATCCTAGTTGAAAACGAAATTAAGTCGGAATCGAAATATGTGCAATACAATGATATATACCGTTAAAAAATATTTTGTGCAGTATATAATTATCACAGCCAATAAAAATAATCTAGTACTGTGATTATCAATAATACAATAAAAGTATAATTTAATATTATTATTTTATACAGTTTTAATTTCCATGAAAAAAATTTGATATTTGTGCAAGCAATATTCACAATTTCATGTTGCATGATAACGGAAATATTAGATACATATTTAAACTATCTTAGAGAGTAGAAAGCGAAAATTGAAAAGTCACAAACGGTATAATATTCGAATTAATCTCGTGATTTACATAAGCCCTAGTAGTGGCCGGTTTTACAAGGTTGCCTCCCTTTCAGCGATCGTGACGGAGATCCAACGGTCACGAGACGGCGTTTGACACAGTTTCGCGCTCGAAGTACCCGCGTTAATGCTAGAGAAAGGCTTAATCGGTGCGGATCGCATGTCTACCGTACATTTTTGCGACTCACCTTACAGATCTCCGTGCTGGCGTAATACTTTTCCGGCGGGGGCGGTATGGGTGGTGGGTTAGATGGATATTCTTGGACCGCCGGAATTGGCCTGGCAAGATTGATCGTCGAGTTAAGCAGGAGCGGAATAACCGGCTGCACCTCGTTGATTCCTGTCCGAGCGACGAGGAGTGAAACGGAAAAGAATCAAGAAATTCGACAAAGTTAAAAATATAATCACGGCTAGCCGTCGAAGAAAGGAATTGCCGTCTGTAATGCCTTCTCTCGCGTTGAGTTTCCAAGTTTCGGGAGATCGTTACCATTTTTTAACGAGACTCCGTGCAGCGCCGCGAAACTCCAACATCATCGGAGTACACCGAATGAAGTTCTTCCGGAAACTCAGAGATAACGACGAAAAGAATGTTTATTTCAATTTATTACTATATTATATATCGTTCGTCTCGTATAAACTCGCCCGCACGATAATGACATTTGTGGACTCGCAAAATTAGTGACCTGTTAATGAGTCGTAACATGCCGTTTCCAATAGTTAATCAAAGACGTTAGTCTAATTCGATGAAACAAGGTCGCGCGACGCGACAAACAGTCTCTTTGCGGACTATGGTTCTCTCTCTCTCTCTCTCTCTCTCTCTCTCTCTCTCTCTCTCTCTGTGTGTGTGTGTGTCCAGCAAGCTGTGCCAACTATGAGACGCAACGGAATAGTTTGTCGACTATTCCAACTACGTTGTGTGGCCGTGGTAAAACCAGGCGCAGAGATTCGAAACCTCGGCTTGACCGTCACTCGGGACAACCCGTTAGAATTCCCGCGATAACACGAAACTATCCATGTCGAGACAGGGTCGAAGTCAGCGAATACAGAAGTGAAAATGTCTTTGGTGAAATTAAACGGACTGAGATGTTGATCAATTTTTAATGTCATCATTGTCTGAAAATGATAAATTAACTTCTTAAAGATAAAATTTATAGCGGCAAATTATCGAACGGAAATATATCGTAAAAACGAAAAGGAAAAATAAGAATTTGTACAAAAATTAGAAGTAAATACGTAGAAATACTAAAAGATATAATAAAAAAAAAGATAAAATAAAAAATAAAAAATAGAAAAAATAGAATGTTTGGACTATGAAAATTAGCGAAGCAGATTTTTGAAGTTAAACACTTAGCATTCAAACGAACATCGGTCCGATACAATTTCAACGATTGCGTTCTAAGGAAGTAATTGAACTTGTAACAATTAGAATTAAAAGAAATCTGGATATTTGTACGTTTATGTGCAGTATTTTAACAATATTTCAACGACTGCAATCCCAAAAGCTAAAAGTGAACCAAATTCGAATGGAATGTAGACGTAAAAGGAAGTAGTTAAGCGTATGAACTTTTAAACGTTGGTACCAACCGGTATAATCCGTGACGGTTTTGTGTAATTGCGGCGTTGTCGTGCTGTAAGTGGCTGGATGGTACTGCGCCGGAAGCGGGGGGCAAATTGGTCCTTTGTCCTCGCCCTCCTCTGGCACGGAGACCTGTGGCCAAATATCGAGCGTTATCATTAATGCACCTGACATTTATGCATACGCCGACCGTGTATATCACGCGGTAAAAGCGATATACCATCGGTTTATCCTCTCCTATTTTCCAGCTCTCCCTCGCGACCCCCTGCTCTTACTCTCCTCAGAATATTCATAGCCGATGAAACGAGGAGACATTGCATGGGCCCTGGAGGAGTTGGCGCGCGCGCGCGCCTGGTTATTGTGTGCTGAAGCGATGAATACCCGTTGGCCTACTGACTTATTATGTATTGCCGATTGCATAATTTTATTTTACAGCACTCGGCACACGCTATTGTAGACAGAGCATGGAAAGTAGCGCGAGCTTATTTTCGTTACCGATAAAAAGGATAATGTTGGAACGACTCCCTAGCTATTCGCGAAGTTCCATAAACTTGTCTCAACGTCGTTCGTTTCGAGATAATTTAAATTTAAATATTACAGATACGGATTTCCTTATCGTTTAACTTTTAATTTAAAAAAACCGTTAATGCATTTTTTCCGTGAATAGTATCGCTTTCGTTTGTAATACGTTAATTTTATCTCAGGAATAACTAGTATAATGTGAAGTAGGCTATTGCAGATAAGAACAAAATCTCTTTCTATTATAGCTGATTTATTAGATTTTCACATAAGGAACTTTTTATAGTCATGCGAGAGAATGGTTAAAAAGAGAGCGCGATGAAAACTCGGCGCATCTCAAGTATCTAGCAAGAACCACGACGTAGTATTAACGGCAACGTATTCTCGACGCCTGACGTAAGTTGCATTTGCTTTTCTCCATTAATGGGATTCGTCATGGCAGTACGCTTTCATCTAAAATGCGACGGTAAAACCCCGCGCGGGTGCCCACCCGTAAAGCTCTTATCTCGCGTCACTTCCTCCCGACGCCTTTATCTTGGTTCGCAACCATGCAAAAGTACACGAGGGTCTAGACGATCGAGCCCGACATGCCACCTCAGGAAATTAGCAGTTTTATTATAACAAACAATCTAGGATACCCGAGGGGTGTTTACGTTGCGGCTCCTCGTCACTTTTCTTTGCACGATAAGACAACTCGCGAGGGATCGCAGGAACACGACGAGCACCGTATGTATGTGCGTGTGTGTGACTCGCGATATAATATCCATTGATTTTTGCGTTGCTTCAGGCAATGGATGCCAAGGCTGACTTGCGAGGACGTAGGGATGGGTATTAATTTCCGTTTAGGGAGCGTTAGAGGGTGCCAGACTGGTGAGATGCTGCAGCGCGGCAGTTAAGATAAGATAACCACTTAACCATCGGGATTCTACGCGAATCTCACTATTCTCGCCCTCTTTTGCACTGTCTCACTAGCATATACACATATATGTACACATACATACGCATTGGTGTTATACTATCCATGTCGCTTCTATCTTTCTCGATCGCTCGCGTTTCTAGCATAAGGGCTCGCTTCCCGCCATCGACTTTAACCACATCTACTAACATCTCTTTTTCCATTAAGGGCTATCTGAAGTCCTGTCTCGATCTCTCTCATGCTCTTATGATCGGGCATTCAAAGCGATGTCGAAACAGCTCGTTTTCGTTGGTTGGACGCCGAAATGATCGCGACACTGCGATGGCAGTTTGGAAGTATTATTGTTGCCCGAGAGATAATGATCCAGTTTACAGAATGGTCTTACTTATCGTCGAGCAAATTATCTGCGAATTGTATACACATAGTGACATGATTCTTGATGCGAAAAAGGGAAAAGTCTAAATATAAAATCATTGCTAATGAGGCAATTAATTTGAATCGATATTTGTTTAATTATGCAAACTTACATTCTGAATACATAATTAAAAACTTGCACGACTCTTGACATTAAAGGAATGAAACGTTTATTTTTGAATCGTCGGTCTAGCGTGAGATCTTGTTTGTACGTCACACATGCTCGGTAATGGAGAAAATAGGCAACTATTAAGAATTTATTAATATACGAAGTTATGAAAGCCATCGTTAACAAGTCAGCAATATGTAGAACAACCTGAAATAACTAGCTTATTTTTAACGATAGAAAATAACGTTCCAAAAATAAATAACTTAGTAGACAATTTACTCATTGTTTCTTTTTCATATTGTACAGTTTAAACAAACTCAAGAAAATAAATTTTTGGCAAAATTTGCGGCTGTAATATTTTTAAACGTATGAGCTACGCATATTTAATAAGCGCTATGAAAATCTTTTATGATCATGTAATGATGTATTACATAATTAATAACATCATTACGAAGAGATTATGAAGAGAAGATTAAGCTCTTTAAGAAAACATATTTTTATTGTTTTTACGATTTCACAGAATCTCTTCATGAAGAGATTCTGATGCATTATTGACATGATTATGAAATGCATAAGTAATACAGCGCTTTTTCTTTTGACGTATGGTATATCAATCACTACGAATGTATGTATCCGTGATTTCTTTCGTAAATCCAGACACGTTCTATTGGCCGTAAAATGATTTTATCAATGTATCAATCGCCGGGCATCGTTTAACGTCAAGAAGTCAAGCTTGATATCTTTTCTTTATAAGTTTGGTATTCAGAACGGAATACGCCTGGCGAAATAAATTACAGTGCTATAGGTAACAGCGAGAGAGCTTACGTGCACACGTTCCGTGGGATTTATTGAAGTGGCGTATTTGTTTAGAGATATTACGTGTTTGTCCGCATACTAATCGCATATCGAGTTTAACCGCGATTACGAGATCGGCAAACGATAGTATCGAATAATCTCTTAACGAGGCGGTTGAATTAAAGGTGCATTTGAACTGAATGGATTATTATCATAGATAATTTACATGTACTAATTCCTGTCAATTTTTCTTTTTTACACTCATGATACAGAATGTGAAATCTGATTTCAATAAGAGCAATTTTGCTGAAGAATCTACAAATTTAGCTATACAGATCTGTATACAGAAAATAATTTTATGGACCATCAAATAATTTTGTAAAAATCTTAAGCATGATGAGCAATGCTCTAAAATGTTTCGATCGATATTCTAGCAACCATATTTTTTCGTCCTACCTAATTATTTTGATGGTCTAATAAAATTATTTTCAGATCTGTTTTTAACTAAATTTTTACATTCTTCATCAAAATTGCTCTGTCAGAAAAAGAAAAACAATGTCTTATTTATTTCATCGTATACGTATTCGAACAATATGCATAGGCACGTGTTTAAAAATTTTATTGCACAAAAAAACATATATGTATAACAAAATTCTGGAAACTAAAATTTTCTGACGCGCGTAATGCATTTTATGTATTTATGTTTATACGCAACGATGCTCGGTATTTACGTTATTTTTTTTTTACATTCGTTTGCACGCTGTATTAATCTGAGAAAAATGTTAAACTTGTTAATGCAGTAACCGGAAAATAACAAATAGTGACGTGAAAGGAGCATGTTAGGTGTAGAGACGGAAACGAGAATCGAAATCGTGAAACGGGTTAGCCCGACAAAATCCGTGAAGTGCTAGCGAAAAGATTCCGGGCACAAAACGATCTTTCATTAATTAGCACCGGAGTGCTTTTTGCCATTTTCATTACCATGAGTACATCTTCGCCTCTTTTCCGCAAAGGCTGCGCGACCTGTCCCAGCAAGTTTACACATTTCCCAACTCTGTCCAAAAGTGTCTCCCATGCATTTCACTTGTTCCATGTTTTTTATTAATTTTTCATGGCGCTGACCAGCTTTTAATTAACGCATTCTCGTCTTCTTCCTACTTTGGCATATTCCATTGTTATAAAATGTTCCATGTCCTTTGAATATTATTATGATTATTATGATTATTATATCTAAAGAATTTTAGCATTTTTAGCTTTTGCAACAATGCTTTTTAAACTTTCAAATAAATTCTAACAATTCTGAATTATCTACACAAAATTGCTATTTCTTGTCTTTTTTTTGGAAATTCTGTTTAAATGTCATCACTCTTTTTCAACAATTTAACAGATAATTTTTCAAACTGGGAAATGGAACTGTCGCACAGCGTACATACATATATACATATATATATATATATATATATATATATATATATATGTGTATATTCAATTCGCGGTTAGGATTACAGCGCAGGAAAATCAGAAAGTTTGTTGCTTTAAATTAAAATAATCTGTTTTCAGTCGACTGTCTCTCGTATCGCCCTTTCTATTTCCCTCCTCCCTCGCTCGAGCTAAATCCGGTAAGCATATTACCACTTACTTTTATACGGAATCCTTGCTATAGTTCTGCTCACCGTGCTCTTTTCGCACGAACGCAAAAACATACAAAACGCGTATTTACAAAATTGCATCACAGAGCTGTGCCACATTCAATAATAATAATAAATTCTATGGTTCGAATAAAATCACGCTTGTATCTGTTATTATTTGTTTCCCGCATAACGCATATGATTCACGCATGTGCCCTTCAGGCAATGTCGTAAACGGATTATTTATTGCAACGCACTGATATGTGGATAATTGAATATAATTTGATTTGCTAATTGGTAAAGAATATAGCTTGATCTGTAATGCGAGAATGGACGTTTACGTAAATTAAATAATCCCGCGCAATGAAATCTGGAACAAGAATTTGCTGCATCGTAAATTCCCGGATAAGAGAAGGGGAAAAAAAGCACAACACTTCGCGGGGCTTTAAGCGATATACTATCCTACGGAACTTCCTTCCAACGCTTTAAAGCAGACCGATGCAGTTAACGTCAAAAAAGAGCGAGTCCTCCATCATATTCGTTCTAAATGGAATCAGACAGATCGATATGTCATCCACGAAACAAAGTTTAGTTTTCATAGTTCATGTGCTCGATAAATTGGAGAGGTCTTGTGTCCGGTAAATTGTCCTCCTGACTACTTCGGATAGAAGGAGAAAAGAGATAAGATAAGTTCTACGATAGAATGGATGTCCGAACGTATCAAAATTTGATGCTGAAAAATAAACACTGAATAAGGAATGGTGTTTTTAAGCACAAAATCACTCACGATAGAGAACAATGAGCTGCAGTGATTAATAAGTTGTAGCCTACAGTCATGAAGAGATTAATTAAACGTTGGTAGACGATAATACGATATTTAGCCAATGAGAGACAATGAATAATTATGCAATAAATTGCTATTTATATAATTAATGAAAATTCAAGGATAAACAGATCTCAGAGAAAAGTGTCAGTGTTCTTGACATGATTGAGTAGCTATGTCGGCTCAACATCTCGTTGAATTGAATCAGATACGCGAGCGAAGTGAGGACAAGTGGAAACATTATTTTTCTCGACTTGTATTGCTCGATAAATTGACAGCGGTTTTCACCTTGGCAGACATAATCTGCCGTTCTCCGGAGACCCTGACGTGGGTCGCAGGTTGCACGAAGGGCAATAGGGTTATTTCGTGGAGAAGGAGAAAACGGGGTGGCTCGCGCAACTTCAAGATGGGACAAGTAGCAGGTGGCTAATGTTAGGAACGTGGAACAGGAGGGAAAGGAGAGCCAGGCATCTTGAAGATGGGCGAGAAGAAGAAGGTGTTTGGAGTGTATATGATGTCGCTTAGCGGCGGGTGAACGACGAAGATAACGCACGTCTTCTCGACGACGGCGTCGCAATACGGCCATCTCGGCAGCTCTTTTAATTAAGTGGAGTCAGCCGACTACCCGTGCACTTCTTCGGCGGCTGGTAAAAACTTAGCCGTGGAAGGTATTGGGTTGTCGAAGAATACCTTGAATGATGTATGGTAAAAGCGGGAAGGGGATACGTGCGACGAGTCTGCTTGAGCTTCGCCAGGTAAACGAAAAATATTACATAAATGTGCTCTTTTTGGCCCACGTATTTACAAGCAAAACTGATCAAAAGCAATTAATTAATTCCGCATTGCATATATTTGCTGAATATATGAATATTATGTTTCCATGCTTATATCAAAATGTAGTATAAATTATTATTTAAATTATTATTTTGAAATTGTAAACTTTAGTGAAAGAGTACAGTTTGGTAGCTTCTTGATTTCGAAAAACTTTCTTTCGCTCGATCATTTATCATTGTTAATAATGAGCCGAATGAAATATTTCGAGTGACTAATTAGTCACCCTGATAGCTAATGTCGCCATCGCGAGTCTTCAATTTATTTCGATAGATTGTTAGCGTCATTATTAATTGTCGACTGTCGCTCCGTACGTTTCTCCAGTTGCCTCCGTTCGTGCAAACAGTTAAGTTAGGAAAGCTTCAAGGGTTTGCAAGCTCAACTGTCTGGCACTCATTATTTCTCATCGTTCAGCAAGTCGTTAATTACTGTCTTCCGCTATATCCCGCGAAAAAGGATGAGAAAGCGCCGGAGCTGTCCATTTCTACGAACGAACTTCACTTTGCTATTAATCCGGTTAGAACAACAGTGGCTTGGTAAACATACGCGAAGTTCTCAGAGTTCTTTCTTTTCTCTGTCAGCCTCACTTTCTTCGTTCTACTCAGTCCAAGTATTAACTTTTTGCATAACATGCTCAATTCTCTTCTAACGTTTTATTCCTCATTCTTACTTTCTCGCCTCTCACCAACAGCATTTTTATCTATAGAGATTACTTACTGTAGAATTCACTTCTTACCTTGTTAAAGGTTACTCTGCGCCAACCATCACAAATCGTTGGTCTGATTTTTTAGATATTAGCAGACTAATCAAGTAATGAAAGTTATGTGTATACACTTCCTTCTTCAATTTTTCTTTCTTTTGCACAGTCTTTTTCTTATAAACGTATCGCAATATTTCGAACGGGTAAGATTTGATAATTGATTAATTAATTTTTAATTTTCCACTTTATAACATGAATCCAACTTCAAGGAGCGAACCATTGTGCATAATAAAGAGCTGGGTTTAACGTTATAGACCATATATCGTGAAAGTCGTGTAAACTGTCCACCGACGAGAACGGTAAACGCGCGACGTTAATAATTCTTGTTGTTCCGTAGGACAGGAGTCGGAGCGGAATTTACGACAAAGTTAGACATTCCGCGTTAGAACGAGGTGCGAGACATCTCTTTTGCCGGAAAACGTTTCTAGGGGGTTCTCCCGCTACGATGGAATGCGACGTCAGAGAAAAATAGCGTCGCCTGTACATGCATTACAAGATATTTCTCGTTATTTTTCGTATTCATTCTGGACATTGTATTGTAATAGGAAAAATTATACGATGTCTGTCATGCATATAATTTATTTATCACTGTAATATAAAGCCGCTCACTAATTATCTCTATGAGCTTTCTTTTCATAAGCATTATCGTTATAATTACGCCAAGTAATTAACGCGTACAATTTCCACGGTTTGTGTGAAGTGCCGGATAATCGTACAAGAATTCACGAATAAGAGCGCATAACGAACAATCTCGGAGCGTTCTTTTAATCGTCCTAGCACGATCTCGTTTGCGTCTCTTCCTTAAAGGAAATATTTGATCGCCGTATTTTCTCCTCTAGTTACGCGCGCGCTCGTACCTAAATCGACGTACGTAATAGGTAGATATAAGCTGTTTTGCGCGATTGCTCAAAAGCGCCGTAAAAGTGATCTGAAAGCGTAGAGTAAATAGATGTGCACGTTCGGTTTATTAGAGACGAGACTCTGGTATTAAAGTAGATTGGGAGTCAGGCAAAGAAAAATTGCGATTGGAGAACAAAATTATCGTCATTTATCAAATTAGTAATATCGCGATAATTCGCATCGCTACGCACAAGATCATCTAGAATACTAAATTTTTGACCTTCAATTTTTGTCGTCACATATTTAATGACACCTAATGATTGAAAAGAAGCAAGATATTTTGCATATTATACTGAATTGGACGGTAACATTTTCTGCAAATCATATATCGGAATTATATATTACTTTTCTTATAAACAAATAATTTTTTTTGTTATTATATATACATATATTATATATACATATATTATTTTAAAATATTAATATTATGAAAGTAAAATACTAATAGATTGTATCATCTAAAAGCGCTAGATGAAAAGAAATGCCGTATTACGAAGTCATTTCTAATACAATAAATTTACTTATAATCTATATGATAAGAGAAAATCGTTTTTCCGAAATATTTAACGATTTATACTATATGTGTGAATATATATATATATATATATAGACAGTCTGTAATGACTTAATATTGCGGCTTAATTATGTGATAGGTATCTTTACAACCTTGAGATCAC
>Ga0157364_1006757_pt1 | contig 11832 bp, 5 predicted proteins | sample AttsexASBM2_FD_111476 | JGI IMG/M metagenome (GOLD analysis project Ga0157364, IMG submission 111476) | Fungus gardens microbial communities from leaf cutter ant in Ribeirão Preto, State of São Paulo, Brazil - Atta sexdens ASBM2 | ecosystem: Host-associated > Fungi > Mycelium > Unclassified ...
TTCGCCATAAACAGCGCATATCTTGTTTGCCGCTTGTGTGGCATTTTTGCCTTTCCGATAAAAGAAAAGCATTAAATGCCTAAAATGCACTTTGTTTTCTTCCATATTCAAAGGCATATAAAATTAACAAAAATTAACGTATCGCAACCAAATTTTTTTCCAAGTATGCTTGAAGTACTGTCTTTTACGATACGTACGTATGTCATTTGTTTTCAATCGTTCTGATATATTCAGACCTATCATTACGCCATCTACCTAAAAATCAGCACGAACTTTCCAGACAACTCAATATGTTAAAAACAAAAAGTAAAGCAACAGCGTTTTGAAGCGTCATTCGTAGAATCGTTCGATGTCATCTATTTTATAATCTCTATATCGATGACTCTTCCTTCGTTTGAATAGTTCTTCGTATTTGATCCTGCAGCTATCTCATAGGAGGAGATTAAAATGTCTTGTGGATAACGGAATAAATTAATATTCTTAATGTTTTCTTTTCATGTTTATTATATAATTTATTTTAACAATTCAATAGCCTATTTAAACAATCCACTCGAATATAATAAGAATGTTAAAGGTTTATTATTCGCATTCAAATGCAATACTATTTAACACGCTTTATTGACGACGCATAGGGACGGGGATTAACATCCTGAATCGTCTGGGACAACACCTAGAGGCGAACAAATTTACGCCTTGTGTCCCTTTGATCACTATATATTCTTAGAGATAACGTCTTGAGTTATAGTTTATAAAGTTCACTCGCGTGAACGCACGAGAAAAAGCTCGGATCTCGTAAAAATACAATGTTAACCGTGACTCGACCAGGTCAAAAGCTTCCATCTCAGTGCACGTGATTCCCCATCTCGTAAATCACTTCGAACAGCCATCTGATGTGGCGTTTCCACACATATCGGATGATCGATATCAAAGATGGATTAATCTATACTTCCTTCTACCATAACCGACGAATTCTGTGTTCATTTTCCGAGATGCCGACACCGGTGTTCTCGGCGCTATGAATATATGTGTATATGTCACATAGTCTTAGCATATGCTTTCGCAAACTACGCTAACCTTAAACATTACAATGTTGTTATGACGTTGTAATAAAAAATGAGCAATCAAATTTATCTGTTTCATATTTAAGATTAGATGTCAATCACGTTATCAAAATCAATACAAAACTTACCCTTTTAAAAAAAGGTTTAAGGTTAAGTTTTAGAAAGGCGCTAAGAATGTATATTCTTTGGTTCTTCGAAAAAATGTGTACTAAACTGATTAATTTATATACTATTTATAAGAAGATGTCAAACACTACAAAATGAATGAGATGTTAGTATACATTTATCTTTTTAAAAAAAGGTAAAAAGCGCTATGGATACGTGTTCTGCAAAAAAATTTTTATTAAATTAAAATATATAATGAAATCTATGGTGAGACGTATTTTTGTATCTATTAAAATCCCATAAATAAAAATTATACTTAATTCGAAAACGATACGTATCAAGTATATAAAAATTCTGATATCAATAATTGGCGCTAAATTATAATTTTTAAAAATTGTTACCTTGTACAATCCAAATCATATATAAATTTTAAACAAAACTTTGTTGTACAAAATTAAAAAATAGAATCATTGCGTTATTTTTTCAACTCAAGGGTTATGACAGAGAATTAAGAACGTAACAGAACAAAATTAAAAAATTTTAATAAAAAAATTTGTATGTAAAAACACTTAGCGCTGCTAAACCGAAATATATAAAGTTATAACAATAAGAATCGAAACATAAGATCGAAAGAACGCCATTGCTGGGACATCACTTACACAAAGTAAAAGTAGATTCTTTAAAGAGTGAATTCCAATAAGAATGGATAAATTTGTTATCAGTCATCTCGATTATCTTGATAGCAGAGCAGATGATTTTGCTGAAAGTTGTATAGAATATTAAAACATTTCCAAAATGAATTGAAATAAATATTATAGTTTTGATCGTTCGAACTCTTTTTCTCGATTTTATAATGAAAAAGACATATATGACTCCACAGACATCACTGACTGTTTATTAATACTGATTATAGTAATACTGATTACAGTAGTTTCACATGATACAATAAAAGTTGATTCACACGATAAAATAGAAATTGATCCTAAAGATTCACCTTGTTCTATTTCCAGTAATATATGTTCTTTAAATTATAATGAAAACTGGACAGGCTTAACAACAAAAGATGTCAAATTATCTCATATTAAAAAAAAATCGTCATATTAAGAAAAAATTTTATTCGGATAAATATCTTGAAAGAGATAATATTGGATCGCAAGACGTAATCATTATTTCTATTATAAAAAATGGAAACTTATGTCAGCCCATTTAATTAAAAGGAGAAACCATAACGGTGCGCAATACGTGTGCGTTTGATGTTCTCTTTCATTGTATATCATATGACGAATATAAATCCCGAATGCAAATGCATTGTGTAAACTATCGATGACTGTTTTTTGATGACAATTAAAACAAAGATTGTAAATCGACGAAACATAAATGAGTACAATGAAAAAATTTTCTTCCTCATCGGTTTGTCATTGTTTCAACAAGCAAAATATACAAGACAATTCCATTCGATAAATGCAATGTGCAATGCTGCTTATCTAGCGAAATATACATTTCAAAAAATTTCATTATCAAATTTGGAAAAAAATAAAATATTTATTACGTGCCATTACATTAATAACAGGAAGTTAACGTAGACATACTATTACATAAAGTGTTGCAACACATTTAAGAGACTGCAAATGATATGGGTTCGATGAAACGTGTTTAAAATAATTCTTACAATATAAACGAAGAATATGAACTTAAAATAACGTAAGATACAATCATATAAGTGATAGTAATTACGTAAAACATAACTAGAACTAAAGATATATATACACTTTAGAAAATATCACGAGAAACATTAAAAAGAGCAATAAAAACATACATTCTTAAAGGAATTGTAAATTATCTTGATAATGCGCGGCATTACTGCAAATGTAACATGCACACTTTGTTGTAAATGTAACATGAATACATACAATCTAAAATTAAAAAGAGAGCAGAAGTTCCGCCTACCTACTGTACCTCATGTAATTTTATATGCCCAAATAAAATAAATAAATAACTAAACATAATATAATAATGAAAAGCACTTTTTATTATGTACATATGTGTATATATTATATATAAATTAAATTATATTATATATAAATTAAAATTGTATACATGAAAGGATATTGAAGAGTCAACCGCAGGACTTGTTGCGTAAATTAATTTATATATTTTAATGATAATATAGAATTTAATGATAATATAGAATTATATAGAATTGTTATTCAAACCTAATCTCGTAAATTCAACTCTTTACATGTTTTGACTATTTGTTCGAACCCTCTTCAGAAATGCTATAAATCTAGTTACGACTTCATCTTTACAAAATAGACCATTTTTTTTGTTTCCAGAATAATTATAGCTACTCAGATAATGGTTGGAAAACCATGTAGAAAATCTAGTTAAGCGATCGTGTAGTCGATCAAACGTAACGAACGTATACAATGAGTAAAAAGTCTTAAAGTCAATGTAATAGTAACAACCATATAAAATTAAATACGATAATAAATAAATAGTATAAATTAATAACAATTGTATAATATAACAAATAACTGTGATAAAAATTGTACAATAAAATTACGTGCGTAGTCAGAACATAAAACTGATTGTAATAACTTAAATAAATTATAATAAATTAAAGTAAGTTACATATATAACAGTAATTTCGCGTCTGATAAATGGTGAGTGAGTAGCCCAACAACTTTTAGTGCTGATTCAAACCTCAAAAAAAGGCGGAGGTTCTATGATCAGGTTAGCAATCTACCAAAGGTAAAAAAATAAAGACGCTCAAAGAACTAATCAACTAATAATATGCCACGGAACAGGATGGATTCTTTGGCGACAAAAATGGCTCGAATTAAGAATTCGAGTAGATTCTCAAGGATAAAAGAGAGAGAGAGAGCAAATGACAGTGAAGAAAGCACGTGCTCAGATGCTCATGTTGAAACATTTAGTCTTGGATTTGCAGAGACCAAGAGATAATTAAAGAGCTGGAAAGGCTCTATCTAAAATAGACATCTATACAGTATTCGAAACGAAACGAAAAGGAAAGAAAAGTATGTTATACCTGTGCTACGTGTTCTACTACTGTGATAAGAAGAAACATGAGAAGGCAACCTCGGGGGCTCATCAATACTACGGAACATCGAAGAAACATGCTATTGAACATTTAGCGAAAGAATGACAAGAGTAGGCTTCGTGTAGAGAAAGTTATACATCATAAGCGTGTATGAGCCCTACACAGGAAAGCCCAAAGAGAAGGTTTTACAAAAAAATATAGCAATAAATCGACAAAATACCCAAGGATAAGATGCTACTGATATTAGGGGATTTTAATGTCCGAATTGGCAACAAGATAGCTGAAATAAAGCAACGCTTTATATATATAATATATATATAATAAATCGGCGCTAAATGAGAATGGAAAAACACTGATCACCTTCTGCAAAGAACGAACATAAAATAAATAACAAATACTTCTAATTCAAGAAACCAAACATCCTCAATAGACTACAATATCGAACAGAGTGATACATCTATCATAAGTTCTGGATGTAAAAATCTTAACATTGGCGAACATAAGATCGGACCATGGACTGATATAATATTATGCAAAGTTCGACTTGCGATTCAGCAGAAGAAAAAACTCTGAAAGAAGAAGGATACGTGGAAAAAATCAACATCGAGTTAACGAAAGATGAGAGCATAAGGAACTTGTATTCAAGAAAAAGAAAATCAGGGATAATGGAAATCATCCGGAAGATGATAGTGAAACTTACTGAAGGAGAGTAGAGGATAATATAAAGTAAAGGCAGCAAAGAAAGCCCTAGAAAAGAGGAAGGTAAACAAAAATGCACAGAGGACCAAAACATCATATGATGGTTCATGATGAACTAAAAGAAATAAAAGAAATAATAAAGAGCAAAAGAAAAGCCTATCTACAATATTTTAACAACACGGGAATACGATGAGTACAAAAGAGTCAGTAGTAAATGCTAGAGTAAATGCTAGAGTGAGAGAGAGAGCTAAAAACGGAATACCGGGCAAACTTCACAACACGAGATATGTAAAGGAACCTGTACGGGATCCAGAAGAGGATTTGGAGAGTACTAAGACGACAGAAACAGAAAACAAGCGAATACACAGCGAATCACAGCAATTAAGAACGACATCTGGATGCAATATTTCCAGAATCTGTATCAGAAAACGCAACAGAACAGACTCCACGATCACAAACAGGAACAATCGTAATAGAGACCCGGCTGATGGAAGAGTAAATCAAAAAGCTAAAGAATAGGAAATCATTAGGTCGAGATAAAATACGAATTACTTAATTACGAAGGACAAAAGCTAGTTAAACAACTCACTGCCAAAAAATCCGACAGCGAAATGACCCCTAAAGAATAGAAAGAAAGTATAACCATTCCGATCTTTAAGAAGCGGGATAAGAAAATCTCAGAACAACAGGGGCATCACTGCTGAGCAGTGTTATGAAGCTATTTACCCGAATCATCAAATCGATCTTTTTGGATCACATTAAATTCAGTGAGAAACAGAAAAGATTTAGGAAAAACAGATCCACCACTGAGTATTTAAATCATAAATTTAAATCATATTTATGGTAAAGCAATTAGTGGAGAAGACAGTGGAATTTAATAAACCAGCATTCATGTGTTTCATCGATTTGACCAAAGCCTATAACAGGATCAGATTGAAGGATGTGACAAGAGCATTCAAAAAGGAGAACATATCAAAAGATATATATATATATATATATATCTTTTGATATGTTCTCCTTTTTGAATGCTCTTGTCACATCCTTCAATCTGATCCTGTTATAGGCTTTGGTCAAATCGATGAAACACATGAATGCTGGTTTATTAAATTCCACTGTCTTCTCCACTAATTGCTTTACCATAAATATGATTTAAATTTATGATTTAAATACTCAGTGGTGGATCTGTTTTTCCTAAATCTTTTCTGTTTCTCACTGAATTTAATGTGATCCAAAAAGATCGATTTGATGATTCGGGTAAATAGCTTCATAACACTGCTCAGCAGTGATGCCCCTGTTGTTCTGAGATTTTCTTATCCCGCTTCTTAAAGATCGGAATGGTTATACTTTCTTTCTATTCTTTAGGGGTCATTTCGCTGTCGGATTTTTTGGCAGTGAGTTGTTTAACTAGCTTTTGTCCTTCGTAATTAAGTAATTCGTATTTTATCTCGACCTAATGATTTCCTATTCTTTAGCTTTTTGATTTACTCTTCCATCAGCCGGGTCTCTATTACGATTGTTCCTGTTTGTGATCGTGGAGTCTGTTCTGTTGCGTTTTCTGATACAGATTCTGGAAATATTGCATCCAGATGTCGTTCTTAATTGCTGTGATTCGCTGTGTATTCGCTTGTTTTCTGTTTCTGTCGTCTTAGTACTCTCCAAATCCTCTTCTGGATCCCGTACAGGTTCCTTTACATATCTCGTGTTGTGAAGTTTGCCCGGTATTCCGTTTTTAGCTCTCTCTCTCACTCTAGCATTTACTCTAGCATTTACTACTGACTCTTTTGTACTCATCGTATTCCCGTGTTGTTAAAATATTGTAGATAGGCTTTTCTTTTGCTCTTTATTATTTCTTTTATTTCTTTTAGTTCATCATGAACCATCATATGATGTTTTGGTCCTCTGTGCATTTTTGTTTACCTTCCTCTTTTCTAGGGCTTTCTTTGCTGCCTTTACTTTATATTATCCTCTACTCTCCTTCAGTAAGTTTCACTATCATCTTCCGGATGATTTCCATTATCCCTGATTTTCTTTTTCTTGAATACAAGTTCCTTATGCTCTCATCTTTCGTTAACTCGATGTTGATTTTTTCCACGTATCCTTCTTCTTTCAGAGTTTTTTCTTCTGCTGAATCGCAAGTCGAACTTTGCATAATATTATATCAGTCCATGGTCCGATCTTATGTTCGCCAATGTTAAGATTTTTACATCCAGAACTTATGATAGATGTATCACTCTGTTCGATATTGTAGTCTATTGAGGATGTTTGGTTTCTTGAATTAGAAGTATTTGTTATTTATTTTATGTTCGTTCTTTGCAGAAGGTGATCAGTGTTTTTCCATTCTCATTTAGCGCCGATTTATTATATATATATTATATATATAAAGCGTTGCTTTATTTCAGCTATCTTGTTGCCAATTCGGACATTAAAATCCCCTAATATCAGTAGCATCTTATCCTTGGGTATTTTGTCGATTTATTGCTATATTTTTTTGTAAAACCTTCTCTTTGGGCTTTCCTGTGTAGGGCTCATACACGCTTATGATGTATAACTTTCTCTACACGAAGCCTACTCTTGTCATTCTTTCGCTAAATGTTCAATAGCATGTTTCTTCGATGTTCCGTAGTATTGATGAGCCCCCGAGGTTGCCTTCTCATGTTTCTTCTTATCACAGTAGTAGAACACGTAGCACAGGTATAACATACTTTTCTTTCCTTTTCGTTTCGTTTCGAATACTGTATAGATGTCTATTTTAGATAGAGCCTTTCCAGCTCTTTAATTATCTCTTGGTCTCTGCAAATCCAAGACTAAATGTTTCAACATGAGCATCTGAGCACGTGCTTTCTTCACTGTCATTTGCTCTCTCTCTCTCTTTTATCCTTGAGAATCTACTCGAATTCTTAATTCGAGCCATTTTTGTCGCCAAAGAATCCATCCTGTTCCGTGGCATATTATTAGTTGATTAGTTCTTTGAGCGTCTTTATTTTTTTACCTTTGGTAGATTGCTAACCTGATCATAGAACCTCCGCCTTTTTTTGAGGTTTGAATCAGCACTAAAAGTTGTTGGGCTACTCACTCACCATTTATCAGACGCGAAATTACTGTTATATATGTAACTTACTTTAATTTATTATAATTTATTTAAGTTATTACAATCAGTTTTATGTTCTGACTACGCACGTAATTTTATTGTACAATTTTTATCACAGTTATTTGTTATATTATACAATTGTTATTAATTTATACTATTTATTTATTATCGTATTTAATTTTATATGGTTGTTACTATTACATTGACTTTAAGACTTTTTACTCATTGTATACGTTCGTTACGTTTGATCGACTACACGATCGCTTAACTAGATTTTCTACATGGTTTTCCAACCATTATCTGAGTAGCTATAATTATTCTGGAAACAAAAAAAATGGTCTATTTTGTAAAGATGAAGTCGTAACTAGATTTATAGCATTTCTGAAGAGGGTTCGAACAAATAGTCAAAACATGTAAAGAGTTGAATTTACGAGATTAGGTTTGAATAACAATTCTATATAATTCTATATTATCATTAAATTCTATATTATCATTAAAATATATAAATTAATTTACGCAACAAGTCCTGCGGTTGACTCTTCAATATCCTTTCATGTATACAATTTTAATTTATATATAATATAATTTAATTTATATATAATATATACACATATGTACATAATAAAAAGTGCTTTTCATTATTATATTATGTTTAGTTATTTATTTATTTTATTTGGGCATATAAAATTACATGAGGTACAGTAGGTAGGCGGAACTTCTGCTCTCTTTTTAATTTTAGATTGTATGTATTCATGTTACATTTACAACAAAGTGTGCATGTTACATTTGCAGTAATGCCGCGCATTATCAAGATAATTTACAATTCCTTTAAGAATGTATGTTTTTATTGCTCTTTTTAATGTTTCTCGTGATATTTTCTAAAGTGTATATATATCTTTAGTTCTAGTTATGTTTTACGTAATTACTATCACTTATATGATTGTATCTTACGTTATTTTAAGTTCATATTCTTCGTTTATATTGTAAGAATTATTTTAAACACGTTTCATCGAACCCATATCATTTGCAGTCTCTTAAATGTGTTGCAACACTTTATGTAATAGTATGTCTACGTTAACTTCCTGTTATTAATGTAATGGCACGTAATAAATATTTTATTTTTTTCCAAATTTGATAATGAAATTTTTTGAAATGTATATTTCGCTAGATAAGCAGCATTGCACATTGCATTTATCGAATGGAATTGTCTTGTATATTTTGCTTGTTGAAACAATGACAAACCGATGAGGAAGAAAATTTTTTCATTGTACTCATTTATGTTTCGTCGATTTACAATCTTTGTTTTAATTGTCATCAAAAAACAGTCATCGATAGTTTACACAATGCATTTGCATTCGGGATTTATATTCGTCATATGATATACAATGAAAGAGAACATCAAACGCACACGTATTGCGCACCGTTATGGTTTCTCCTTTTAATTAAATGGGCTGACATAAGTTTCCATTTTTTATAATAGAAATAATGATTACGTCTTGCGATCCAATATTATCTCTTTCAAGATATTTATCCGAATAAAATTTTTTCTTAATATGACGATTTTTTTTTAATATGAGATAATTTGACATCTTTTGTTGTTAAGCCTGTCCAGTTTTCATTATAATTTAAAGAACATATATTACTGGAAATAGAACAAGGTGAATCTTTAGGATCAATTTCTATTTTATCGTGTGAATCAACTTTTATTGTATCATGTGAAACTACTGTAATCAGTATTACTATAATCAGTATTAATAAACAGTCAGTGATGTCTGTGGAGTCATATATGTCTTTTTCATTATAAAATCGAGAAAAAGAGTTCGAACGATCAAAACTATAATATTTATTTCAATTCATTTTGGAAATGTTTTAATATTCTATACAACTTTCAGCAAAATCATCTGCTCTGCTATCAAGATAATCGAGATGACTGATAACAAATTTATCCATTCTTATTGGAATTCACTCTTTAAAGAATCTACTTTTACTTTGTGTAAGTGATGTCCCAGCAATGGCGTTCTTTCGATCTTATGTTTCGATTCTTATTGTTATAACTTTATATATTTCGGTTTAGCAGCGCTAAGTGTTTTTACATACAAATTTTTTTATTAAAATTTTTTAATTTTGTTCTGTTACGTTCTTAATTCTCTGTCATAACCCTTGAGTTGAAAAAATAACGCAATGATTCTATTTTTTAATTTTGTACAACAAAGTTTTGTTTAAAATTTATATATGATTTGGATTGTACAAGGTAACAATTTTTAAAAATTATAATTTAGCGCCAATTATTGATATCAGAATTTTTATATACTTGATACGTATCGTTTTCGAATTAAGTATAATTTTTATTTATGGGATTTTAATAGATACAAAAATACGTCTCACCATAGATTTCATTATATATTTTAATTTAATAAAAATTTTTTTGCAGAACACGTATCCATAGCGCTTTTTACCTTTTTTTAAAAAGATAAATGTATACTAACATCTCATTCATTTTGTAGTGTTTGACATCTTCTTATAAATAGTATATAAATTAATCAGTTTAGTACACATTTTTTCGAAGAACCAAAGAATATACATTCTTAGCGCCTTTCTAAAACTTAACCTTAAACCTTTTTTTAAAAGGGTAAGTTTTGTATTGATTTTGATAACGTGATTGACATCTAATCTTAAATATGAAACAGATAAATTTGATTGCTCATTTTTTATTACAACGTCATAACAACATTGTAATGTTTAAGGTTAGCGTAGTTTGCGAAAGCATATGCTAAGACTATGTGACATATACACATATATTCATAGCGCCGAGAACACCGGTGTCGGCATCTCGGAAAATGAACACAGAATTCGTCGGTTATGGTAGAAGGAAGTATAGATTAATCCATCTTTGATATCGATCATCCGATATGTGTGGAAACGCCACATCAGATGGCTGTTCGAAGTGATTTACGAGATGGGGAATCACGTGCACTGAGATGGAAGCTTTTGACCTGGTCGAGTCACGGTTAACATTGTATTTTTACGAGATCCGAGCTTTTTCTCGTGCGTTCACGCGAGTGAACTTTATAAACTATAACTCAAGACGTTATCTCTAAGAATATATAGTGATCAAAGGGACACAAGGCGTAAATTTGTTCGCCTCTAGGTGTTGTCCCAGACGATTCAGGATGTTAATCCCCGTCCCTATGCGTCGTCAATAAAGCGTGTTAAATAGTATTGCATTTGAATGCGAATAATAAACCTTTAACATTCTTATTATATTCGAGTGGATTGTTTAAATAGGCTATTGAATTGTTAAAATAAATTATATAATAAACATGAAAAGAAAACATTAAGAATATTAATTTATTCCGTTATCCACAAGACATTTTAATCTCCTCCTATGAGATAGCTGCAGGATCAAATACGAAGAACTATTCAAACGAAGGAAGAGTCATCGATATAGAGATTATAAAATAGATGACATCGAACGATTCTACGAATGACGCTTCAAAACGCTGTTGCTTTACTTTTTGTTTTTAACATATTGAGTTGTCTGGAAAGTTCGTGCTGATTTTTAGGTAGATGGCGTAATGATAGGTCTGAATATATCAGAACGATTGAAAACAAATGACATACGTACGTATCGTAAAAGACAGTACTTCAAGCATACTTGGAAAAAAATTTGGTTGCGATACGTTAATTTTTGTTAATTTTATATGCCTTTGAATATGGAAGAAAACAAAGTGCATTTTAGGCATTTAATGCTTTTCTTTTATCGGAAAGGCAAAAATGCCACACAAGCGGCAAACAAGATATGCGCTGTTTATGGCGAA
>Ga0157364_1006758_pt1 | contig 11831 bp, 18 predicted proteins | sample AttsexASBM2_FD_111476 | JGI IMG/M metagenome (GOLD analysis project Ga0157364, IMG submission 111476) | Fungus gardens microbial communities from leaf cutter ant in Ribeirão Preto, State of São Paulo, Brazil - Atta sexdens ASBM2 | ecosystem: Host-associated > Fungi > Mycelium > Unclassified ...
AAGAAGAGGTTTATGACAGAACCAGTCTTAGTTACACCAGACTTGGACAAGGAGATAAGAGTAGAAGCAGATGCATCAGATTTTGCAATGGAAGGAGTGTTGTCAATGAAGTGTGAAGATGAGAAGTGGAGACTAGTAGCTTATATTTCTAAATTGTTGAATGAAGCTGAAAGGAATTATGAAATTCACGATAAGGAGATGTTGGTGATAATTTAGTGCTTAGAGGCTTGGAAGCATGTCTGAGAAGAAGCCAAGAATTAGTTTGAAATATAGACAGATCATAAAAACTTGGAGTACTTCATGAAGGCTCAAAAGTTAAATCAGAGACAGGCAAGATAGTCGTTGTACTTGTTGAGATTTGACTTCACTTTGAAGCATGTAGCTGGCAAGAGTATGGGAAGAGTAGATAGTTTGAGTAGGAGAGTAGATTGGGCAGAAGGGATAGAGAGAGATAACGAAAATCAAGTAATGTTGAAGAAAGAATGGGTAGAGGTTAGAGCAATGGAGCAGTTAGTAGAAGGACTGGAGGAAGATATAGTAAAGAAGATAAAAAAGGCAAGGGATAAGGATGAGGAAGTGATAAAAGCAGTGGAAGAAATGAAAAAAGCAGGAGTAAAGATATTGAGAGATGAGGAATGGCAAATAGAGGAAGGATTAGTATTGAAAGAAGGAAGAGTATATGTTCCAAAAGATGAGAAGTTGAGAGATTATTTGACTACACCATGATACACCAATAGCAAGACATAGAGAACAGTAGAAGACAGTAGAACTGGTTATGAGAAATTACTGGTAGCCAGGGGTGACAAAGGAGGTAAAACAATATGTGGAAGGATGTGATCAGTGTCAGAGGATGAAGAATAGAGCAGAGATGCTGGTGGAAAAATTGAGGCCTAACCAAGTACCAGAAAGACCATGGCAACATATATTGGTAGACTTTATTACGAAGTTACCAATGTCTAAGGGTCATGATTCGATCTTGGTAGTATGTGATAGGTTTTCAAAAATGTCCCACTTTATGGCGATGACAGAAAAAACAATGGCAGAAGGTTTAGCGAGGCTGTTCAGAGATAACATGTAGAAGTTACATGAGTTATCAGAGAGTGTGATATCAGATAGAGGGCCACAGTTTATAGCAGGATTGACGAAGGAGTTGAATAAAATATTGGGGATAGAAACAAAGCTGTCTATAGCTTATTACCCAGAAACAGATGGACAAATAGAGAGAACAAATCAGGAGCTGGAACAGTACTTAAGGATGTACATCAATCATAGGCAAAACAATTGGTCAGAATGGTTGGTGATGGCAGAGTTCACATTCAACAACAAGGTATATACAGCGATGAAGATGTCACCGTTTCAAGTAAACTATGGGAGAGAACCAAGAATGGGCTTTGATATTAGGAAAAAGGGAAAAAATGAGAAGGCTGAAGAATTTGCAAGAGAGATGAAGGAAAGATATAAGGAGGCAAGAGCAGTATTGGTAAAATTGCAGGAAGAGATGAAGAGACAGGCAGATAGAAATAGGAAAGAGACAGAAGAATATAGGGTAGGTGATAAAGTGTTAATTAGTACAAAGGAATTTTTGATGAAGTTGATGAAGAGGGCAACAAAGAAGTTGATGGAGAAGTTTATAGGACCATATGTGGTCAAGAAAATAGTATCATAGAATGCAGTAGAGTTAGAATTACCGGTGTCATTACAAATACATCCAGTGGTTAATGTAAGAAGGATAGTGAAGTATAGAGAGCAAGTAGAAGAAGAGTTTGAGAAAGGAAGATTTGAAGAAGAAATATGAAGAATAAGGATGAAGAAAGAGAAAGAGATGAAGTTGAATCTAGAAGCTGAAGAATTTAGAAGAGGAGAGTTACTAGGAAGATATACAGCGAAGTTGTTATATGGATGGGATGATAAGAAATTTGATGAAGAATATTGGAAAAAATTAGAGAGGAATTAGAATAGGTGGAAGAAGGAGAGGAAGGAGGAAGAAAAGAAATATATGAAGAAGTTAGAAGAAAGTTTGGAATGGAATGAGAGAGATAGGCAAAGGAGTAAAAAGATTTGGGGGGACAAAAAAAAAGTTTCTCTGGAAGTGGAACCTTAAGAGAGGGGTACTGTTATGGAATGCTTTGGACACTAATATTTTTCTTTTTCTTTTATCTATTTTTCCTGATTTTATATTTCTTTTCTTTTGAATTTCTTTTTCTTTTTCTTTTAGTAATGATAAAGAGGCATGTGACATTGCAGTCACATGATGTGATGTCATAGGCCTAGAACATAGTAGAAGGATCTGGAAGATGATGTAGCATGGACCATGTGTATTCTGTATATATAGGACTCTAATTTAGCAGAGACTTCTTGTCGAGTTCTTTTGTGAACTTCCCACTTTATATCCTATTGAGAGATTTACTCATTCATGTTATCATTTGTCATTGTGATAAGTGGTTGCCACAACATGTTTCTTCATTAACTGTTTCTCTTTATAGTTTTTTGCAATGTGTCCTTCTTTATAGCATTTGAAACATTTCTAAGTTTCCTTCTTCTTCTAGCATTCTTTGGCTATATATCCATACTTGTTGAAATTGAAGCACTTTAGCTTTCTATCTTTGAAGTTGTCATTGAACTTCCCTATATCCATAGGTTGTCCTCTTCCTCCATATGTCGTTCCTATTTCTGTCTTGTAGTTATTTCTTTCTTCTGTGGATTCATATCCTTGTCTAACTGAGGTGATTGTTACCTTCCACTCCTTGAGTGACTCTGGTGCCACAATAGGTGGGTATCCCAATATTGTCTTGATGATATCTTGTTGTACATTCTTCTTCAGCAAAAAAATGGCATGTAGCTCATTTGTATCTGCCTTCATGGCTAAGGGATCAAACTCTATTATGAAGTCTGCTATATTCCATTTCCCTTGTTTAAAGGTCTCAATCTTCCATTTGGCATCTGCTGCCTTTATCTTGTTACTGAACGTAGTTTTAATTTCTTTAACAAATTCTTCCCAATCCTAGGTTCTTAATTCTTCATCTAGTTCATTTAACTTTCTCTGAGCATAAATACCTGCTACACCTCCTCTGAGGTGAGCTAGAATTGCTGTGATCTTATTGTAGGTCTCTATAACCCTATTACTCTTGAGGAATAATCATATTCCCCTTCACTAGTCTTTGAATTTTGTCCTGTCCACATCAAACTATCCTGAATCTAGGACCATGCTCTTAGGCATAATAGCCTGTTCATTGTTGTTTGTTGTTGCTGGTACTGGTGCTACAGACATTTCTTTATCTGATCATTTGCTTATTTCATCTGAGGCATTGTTTATAATCTGTAAGAATCCCAGTCTTTCTAATAGTATCTTAATATTGTCTGTTTGTCTTAAACTTATCTTGGTTCTTCTTGTGGTCTATACCATACATGTTTCATTTATCATCTAGTAGTAACTTTGTCTAATTTGTCTGTGGACTAACCACTATGTACCTCTTCTTTTACAAGGTGAGCTCATCAATGCTTTACCAAATATTATGATCTTAACTCAGAGCTCAGATTGTACTTAGGCAAAGACTTGAGAAAGAATAAAAGATTGATATCAAGTGGTAAAGCATAAGAATACAGGATAGTATCTATACTATATATACAGTCAGGCAACGAGGAAAGAGTCTATAATACATGAAGTAAATAAGTTATATGAACATGAGGATAGAACAAGGATGTGGCACCTACTATATGAAGTGCTGACTGAGACTACTTCAGCATAGCTAATTATGTCATCATTGCCTTCTACTCTAGTCTATACTATATCCATGAGATATTGATCATAATATCTACTCTAAAGTACATATACTTTCTATAAGGCTTATATATTATTGTTATGCTGTATAACATTATTTGTTCTAGAACCTTCTATGATCTTCTCTGTATCAAGATTGAAAGAAGTAAACTTAGTTTCTTTTTATTTTCTCTTCTAATCTTATTTTCTATTCTGATTTATTTTTCTATTTTTAGAACTTAGGATTAGGGTTAACCACGTGACACATGAAAAAAAGTGTAGAAGATACTAGAGAGATAACATCATACCCCATGGGGCCTTAGGTTATACAGGGCTGTTTAGGGTAGGCTAGAAGTACTTAGCATGGACTATGTGCCTGTAGTATATAAAGTAGACAATTCTATAAAGTGTTCTCCATCAAGTTCTCTTGTATAAAACCTATACAAGATTCTTTCTTTTGTCTAGTACTAAGAACTTAAGCTCATAGCATTAGAACTTGATTATACTTCTTGGAACTGCCCAATACTGAGCCCTCCCTATACTTACTCTCTTTTTACCCTCAACCAAAAGACAACACCACCATTTAGTCAAGAAGAACAGCCAGACCCTAGGCTTAAGAGTAGTACTAGTTAGATAGAAGAAGCCTAGCTGTCTGTGTGTATCAAAGTCTACTGGTACATTACAGACATATCACCTTGTGTGGATATGTTTTGTAATCCTTTCTTATATCAGCCTAGTGCTACAGACCCCCTTGTAGTCTGTCTATGCAGAGGAACAGCAGTGAGCCTTAAGGTACTGCTTAGAGTAAAAAGTCTTTCTTAAGACAAAATCACATACAATTTGACTAGAGTAGTAGCTAGTAAACAAGTAGTTGGTAGATGGTGTAGGCAGGACAAGAAGAGGGCCTGCTATCACCTATAGAGATTTCAAGAACAGAGTATGGGTTGGAAACCAAATCCAGCATAGGGTTGGTCCTTTCAGCTCAAAAACAAACACCACCACCTATATTATTATCCCCATCACCACTAAATATGCCATCACCACCATCCTCATATACTATGAGTCAACATGACATCAACCTAGAACAAGTAATATAACAACAGCAGGAGCAGCTAGCAGCACTGCAGGCAATAATTGCCTAGGCTGGGCTAGGAGGAATAGAGGGAACAGCAGCATTTGCACAACCCAATATGTAGGTGGAAGTAGCGAGGCTGCAGGAGTTTGATAGGAGTTTCAGAAAGGTAGCTGGGTTCATTATAGCTTGCAAGCTGTATATATGCATGAAGATGAGAGGAGTAGCAATGGAGGAGCAGATCTAGTGGATGTTGTCATATGTATAGAGGGGATCTGCAGACATCTGGAAGGAGAACATGTTGGAAGATCTAGAAGGAGGATTACTGGAATACAAGACTGTGGAGGAATTTTTGATGAACATAAAGAAGGAATTTGGAGGAGAGGACAAAGAATCCATAAAAGTAGCAGAACTACAAAGACTAGAATAGGAAAACAAGATGATAGAAGAATTCATACAAGAATTTAGAAGAGCAGCTAGAGGAAGTAGATATGAGAGGTACCCTCTCATAAAAGAATTCAAATGAGGAATGAACAGGGCTATTAGAAGAAAATTAATGGAAGCTAAACACTAACCAGGAACAGTGGAATAGTGGTATGACAGAGCCATTGCCCTGGATAGAAATTAGAAAAAGAGTAGGAGAGAGGAAGAAAGACTGAGGGAATAAAGAGAACTAGGTGGAACAGCTCCTAGACAATAGGAGCAGAGACAGATAATGCTATAACCCTTAGTATAGTAGAGGAGGCAAGAAATACTACCTTAGCAGATGACAACAGGGCCCACTCCAATAGAGGAAGTAGAAAGGACAAACGCAGTAATAGTATGACTACAGTAGAAGGCAGGGTTGGTGCAATGCAACCCATATGCTATGGAAATAGATAGGGGGAGAAACTGCTATGCCTGTAGGGGATTTGGACACATAGTCCAACACTACAGAAACAGGTAGTAGGGGAGCAGGGCAATGAAGGGAAGAAGACTGGAGTATGGGGGGAAGACAAAGAGAAATTATGAACATTCAGACAATTTAAAAGAGGAGGAGAATCTAGAGTCCCTTAACTAGATTCTTACAATAAATTCAATATACTAGCTGGAGAAATACACAGCAGTGTATCAGAATCAGAGGAAAGTAAGAAAAAGATAGAAGTAAGAAAAGTAGAAGAAAAACCTCTAAGAGAGGTCACAGTAAAAATCAGGCTGGAGAGAATTAACATGCAGGAAGGAATAACAGTAGAGGCATTACTGGACAGTGGGTGACAGGGCTAGTAATGAGCTCAGAATTTGTCAGGAAGTAGGGAATCAAATTGAAGAAGCTGGAAAGACCAATGCACATGAGAAATGTGGATGGCTTGCTCAATAAGAAGGGGCCAATAGAATATACAGTAGAAGTAAATATCTACTACCAGAGGTACAGAGAAAGGACAAAGATCAATGTCATTGGAAAGCAAAAGTGAACAGTAATTTTGAAGATACTATAGCTAGCTCACCACAATCCTGAAATCAACTGGAAGACAGAGGAGGTAAAGATGACAAGATGCTTAGAAGAGTGTGGGAAGTAGTGGAGGCCAAAGCAGGAGAATTCAGGATGGCAGAGGCAAAAGAAAGAAGAGATAAAGAAAGAAGCAGGAAGGAAACAAGAAAAATAGAAAAAGAGAAAGCAACAGAGGAGGAAGATAGTGAAAGAATGGAAGATTTGGAAGGAGGAAGAAGAAGCAGCAAGATCAGAAGAGGAGACAAAGAAATTGGTCCCCAAAAAGTTTTATCAGTGGATAAAAATGTTTGGCAAGAAACAATTGGAGAGAATGCCCATGCAAAAAATCTGGAACCATGCCATCAACATGAAAGAAGGATTTGTGCTAAGGAAGAAGAAAGTATACCTGATGTCAAGAGGAGAAAGAGAGGAGGTGCAGAAGTTTATACAGGAGCAACTGAGGAAAGGATACATCTGATTCTCCAAGTTACCTCAAATGGTGCTAGTGTTCTTTGTAGGAAAGAAGAATGGAAGAAAGAGGATGGTACAGAACTATCAGTATCTCAATAAGTGGATAGTGAAGAACAACTACCCACTCCTACTCATTTCTAACATAATTGAAAACATGGGCACTAAAAGAGTGTTTACAAAGATAGACCTGAGATAGGGGTATAACGATGTGAGAATCAAAGAGGGGAATGAGTAGAAGGTGGCATTCACTACTTCTAAGGGATTGTTTGAACCTATGGTCATATTCTTTGGCCTAACAAATTCACCAGCAACATTTTAGGCAATGATGAACAAGTTACTCAGGGACTTGATTAATACAGAAAAAGTGGTAGCCTTCATTGACGACATAATAGTAGGGACAGAAAGTGAAGAGAGACATGACAAGTTAGTAGGTGAGGTAATAAAAAAACTGGAGGAAAATGACTTGTATGTGAAACTGAAGAAGTGCAAATGGAAAGTGAGAGAAGTGGGCTTCTTAGGAGTAGTGATTGGGCCTAAAGGGATCAAGATGAAGGAGAAAAAGATAGAGGGAGTATAAAAATGGCTGACACTGACGTGTGTCAAAAATGTGCAGAAGTTCTTGGGATTAGCAAACTATTACTGCCAGTTCATTCAGAGCTTTGCCTCCATAGCCAGACTACTGCATGATCTGGTGAAGAAGGACCAGAAGTGGGAGTAGACAAAAAGATAGGAAAAAGCATTTGTAGAGCTGAAGAAAAGGTTTATGAAGAAACTAGTGCTGGTAGCACTGGACTTAGACAAAAGAATGAGAATGGAAGTGGACATATCTAACTATACTACAGGTAGGGTGTTATCAATGGAATTTGAAGATGGGAGATGGAGACTGGTGGCATTCCTTTCCAAGTTGTTGAATGAGACCAAAAGAAACTATAAGATTCATGACAAGGAAATATTGGTAGTAATAAGGGAACTAGAAAATTAGAGACATCTATTAAAGAGCACAAAGTTCAAGTTCGAAATCTGGACAGACCATAAGAATTTGAAATATTTCATGAAAGCATAGAAGTTGAACCACAGACAAACTCAATAGGCACTATACCTGTCCAGGTTCAACTTTACCTTGAAATATGTTCAGGGAACAAAAATGAAGAAGACAGATAAACTTAGTAGAAGACTAGATTGGAAAGTAGGCATAGAAAAGGATAATGATAACCAAGTATTAATCAAGGATAGTTAGATCTGTAAACTAGGAGAAGTAGTGATAGAAGGACTGGAAGAAGAAATAGTAGCAAAAATAAAAGAGGCTAGGAGTAAGGACAAGGAGGTAGTTAAAATAGTAGAAGAAATAAAGAAGGCGAAAGTAAAGGAGCTCTGAGAGAACAAGTGATAGATAGAGGGAGACTTGGTATTGAAAGAAAGAAAGGTGTATATGCCAAAGAATGCAGAACTGAGAGTAGAGATAATCTGGTTATATCATAATGTACCAGCAGCAGGGCATGGAGGTCAATGGAAATGGCAGAGCTTGTCATGAGGAACTACTGGTGGCCAGGAGTAACAAGAGACATAAGAAGATATGTAAAAAAAATGCAACTTGTACCAGAGGATGAAGAATAAAACAGAGGAAATGGCAGAGAAGTTGAAATTAAGCAAGGTGCCAGAAAAGCCATGGACCTATCTAATAGTGGACTTCATCATGAAGTTACCAGTAGTAGCTGGGAAGAATACAATTCTGGTAGTCTGCGACAGGTTGTCCAAAATGACATATTTTATAGCAACAACAGAAGGAATATTGGTGGAAGATTTGGCAAGGTTGTTCAGAGATAATGTGTGGAGGCTACACAGGTTGCCAGAAAGTGTAGTGTTGGACAGAGACCCCCAGTTTGTGGCAGAATTGATGAAGGAACTAAACAGAATGTTGGAGATTGAGATAAGACTGTCAACAGCATTCTACCCCCAAATGGATAGACAAACTGAATGAATAAACCAAGAACTGGAAAAATACCTTAGGTTCTTTGTGGATCATCGACAGAAGGATTGGCCAGAATGGCTAGCATCAGCAGAGTTTGTGGTAAATAACAAGGTTTACATAGCAACAAAGGTTTTGCTCTTCATAACAAACTACAGAAGAGAGCTGCAAATGGGAGGAGATATAAGGAAGAAAGGAAAGGTGGAAAAGGCAACAGAATTTGTAGAAAGGATAAAGAAGGTGCAAGAAGAAGCAGAAGCAGTCTTGAAAAAGGTACAAGAAGAGATAAAAAGACAAGCAGATAAAAGAAGGAAGGAGAGTGAGAAATAAAAGAAGGGAGACTGAGTATTGTTGAGTACCAAAGACTTGGTATTTAAAGAAAAACCAGCAAGGAAACTGGTAGATTGATATGCAGGCCCATATACAATTGAGAAAGTAGTATTCACTAATGCAGTAAAACTACAATTACTAACCTCAATAAGAATCCATCCAGTTGTGAATGTCAGTCAGATAGTACAATATAAGGAACAAGTGGAGGGACAGAAAAGGGAAGAGGCTAAACCAATAGAAGTAGAAGGAGTCAAAGAGTGGAAAGTGAAAAAAATCTTAAATGAAAGGAAAATGAGAGGAATAAACAGATACTTAGTATGGTAGAAGGAGTTTACAGCAGAAAATGATACATGGGAAAAGGAGGAGGATTTAGAACATGCAAGAGAACTAGTGAATGAATTTGAGAGAAGGATAAGTGCAGAAATAAGAAGATAAGAGGGAATAAAACAAAAGGAGAAGAGGAAACTAAATCCTAGGGCAGATGAATATAAAAGAATGGAGCTACTAGGGAAGTATACAGTGAAGTTGTTGTATGGGTGGGATGATGGAAAATTTGAGAAGGAAAATTTGAAGAAGTTAGAAAAAAATTGGCAAAAATGGAAGTCAGTTTCTCCAGAGGAGAAATCTTAAGAGGGAGGTAATGTCAAGATTGAAAGAAGTAGACTTAGTTTTTCTTTATTTTCTCTCCCATTCTTATTTTCTATTCTGATTTATTTTCCTATTTTTCGATTTTTAGAACTTAGGGTTAGGGTTAACCATATGACACATGAAAAAAAGTGTAGAAGATACTAGAGAGATAACATCATACCCCATGGGGCCTTAGGTCATATACAGGGCTGTTTAGGGTAGACTAGAAGTACTTAGCATGAACTATGTGCCTGTAGTATATAAAGTAGACAATTCTGTAAAGTGTTCTCCATCAAGTTCTCTTATATAAAACCTATATAAGGTTTTTTCTTTTATTCAGCACTAAGGACTTAAGTTCATAACACTCTGGTCACATGCTCATGTGACAGTTGTGACAGTGACAGTGACATCACCCAATCCTAATCCTAAGTCAAAAAATAAAATGAAATAGAAAAAACAAATTAAAGAAAAATAAAATGAGAAAAATAAAATAAAGTTCCTTGTTTACAACTCTGATATAAGCACTGCTAGTAGTAGCAGTGGGAGCAGGAACAGAAGTGGTAGTGTCTAGACCTATCACATAGTCAAGCACAGAAGTAGCTAAGACATAAGTATTTGATAGAATAGTAGAAAAGATCTTAGAGTTTTTGACAGCATATAAATTGTTTATAAGAATAAAGATGGGAGGAGATATAGTAGAGAAGCAAATTCAGTGGATATTATTATATATACAAAGGAGATCAGTAGATGTATAAAAAGAGAATATATTGAAGAATTTGGAATTGGAAAATCTAGAATATGAAATAGTAAAGGAATTTAGCAGATTTGAAAAATAATTTTGGAAGAAGAGATAAAGAGACAGTTAAAGTTACAGAACTGAAAATACTGGAACAAGAAGAAAAGACAATAGAAGTGTTTATATAAGTTCAGAAAAATAGTAAGAAAAAGTAAACATGAAGGATAATTATTGATTGAGAAGTTCAAATGTAGTATAAATAACACCATCTGGTGAAAACTCATAGAGTCAGAACACCAACCTAGTATTATTAACCAATAGTATGAACAAGCAATTAATTTAGGCAGAAACTGAAAAGAGAGTAGAAGGAACAAGGAAAGATTATAGGGAAGAAGAGAAAATAGAGTTCAGGTTCCAAGATAGAATAATGAGATGTAATGGCAAATACTGCTATGGTTTCAAGTTTGGCTAAGAAGGCAGAAAGTCCAATAGTGGACACCAGCAGAGCTTTCTCTAATAGGAAGAGTTGAAGGGATGAATATAACTGTGATAAACTTAAACCAATAGGCAAGATTTATGTCTAGGCATAATCTATATGTGATAGATGTAGATAGAGATAAAAATTATTATAACTGTGGGAGTTTTGGACATATAATGAGGAATTGTAAAAGTTAGAATATTGTAGAAAGAGAAAGAAAGTTAGAGTACAGAGAAAATGAGAACAATAGACAAAAAATGATTGAGAATGAACAAAATTCAAATAGAGAAGAGAGTTTAATAATCTCTGATTAAACTCTTGTAATTACAATAGGTTTGCAATATTCACTAGAACAACAGATAATACATCTTGCTGTAATCTAAATAATGGAGATATACTAAGAGAAGTAACAGTGAAGATTAGTTTAGAAAGAATTGATATACAAGAAGGAGTAATAGTAGAGGCATTGTTGGATAGTGGAGCAATAGAATTAGTTATAAGTTCAAAGTTTGCAAGAAAGCAGGAATTCAAATTAAATAGAAAAACCAATATATGTGAGGAATGTGGACAGTTTCTTTAACAAGGAAAAATCTATTGAGTATACAGTAAAAGTAAATATATTATTAGAGACATAGAGAGAGGATGGAGGTTGATGTGATTAGAGGACAGAAATAGAGTGTGATCCTGTAAATATCATGGTTTGTATACTACAATCCTGAAAGTGACTGGAGAACAAAAGAAGTTAAGATGTCTAGAGTAGTATGGAAAATAGTAGAGATCAAAACAGAGAAAATTGAGATGGCAAAAACAAAAGAAAGAGGAAAAGAAAGAAAAAGAAGAAAAGAAATGAGAAGAGAAAGAATAGAAGAAATAAAAGGAAAGAAAAAAGAAAAAATCTAAAAGGAAGAAAACAACAGAGATAAAGA
>Ga0157364_1006759_pt1 | contig 11831 bp, 8 predicted proteins | sample AttsexASBM2_FD_111476 | JGI IMG/M metagenome (GOLD analysis project Ga0157364, IMG submission 111476) | Fungus gardens microbial communities from leaf cutter ant in Ribeirão Preto, State of São Paulo, Brazil - Atta sexdens ASBM2 | ecosystem: Host-associated > Fungi > Mycelium > Unclassified ...
ATTCTACCGATTTTACGTGAGATCCCCACGGCATTCGTGCATGCAGAACGTCTTAAGACAGAAAAACGTAAAGTAGTAAGACATGAACAGTAAGCGAATTGGCCAATCACAATAAAGAATATAGCAATAACTTTACTTTCTCTACTGTGATTAGCAATTTACTTACTGTATATGTTTTAAGCCCGGTTTTTCATTATCTGCTTAACTTGTAGTTAGGCTTAATCTGATATTTCACCCAATAAGCTTCATCCATAACATCATCACAGATGAAGCCTGGATAAAACATCAGGTTAAGCCTAACCACAAGTTAACCAGGTAATGAAAAACTGGACCATACTGCCTTAGGCTTTAAATCGCCAGAAGGGTTTTTTCGATTAACTTGGAATCAATTCTTCCTCTCTCGGACAATATTTTCTTTCCTAATTTATTTTAATTTATTTAATTTTTGGAATTTATTTTAACTTTTGGAATTTATTTTAATTTATTTAACTTGTATTTAACTCTCGAATATTTTTTTCATTCAGAATTTAACAGTTTTATTTATCTTAACGCAATATAGAATTTGTCACGATAACTATTATATAAAAATGACTGATTATATGTATTTAGAAAAGTAAGAATCCCTCATATTGTGTAAATATAGATAAAGAGTAGCGAAAGAGTAGCTTGGGAAATCTGACACACCCTGCAACACACGTACGTCCTGTCACGTTTTTCGTTGGTCGCTTTTCTGCAGGAAGTCACGGTTGCTGAGTCAAACGACCTGGACACGTGCAACTTATTGTTTCCTTTTATATTATGATTTTTATGATACACACCGTCTATAGAAGCTTGATTTGCTCCTTTATGTGTGCATACACAGAATATCTCGTTTCTTGACAGTAAAACTTAAACAGCAAAATTGTTGAAACTAATGAATGTAGACAAGAGAGGGCAATTCGTTTTAAATTTTTCGAAAGACGAGACTCGGCTTAAATTAATCAAAGGATACCTTCCTGTCGGACGTTAAATTTGCGAAATATATCTTGTGAACCTGATCTGCCGTCGTTATTGCATGGGAAAATTAGTTGCGAGCAAAGCAGTATATAATTGCGCTTTTACATAGAAAGGATGTTATACGAAACCGCGGAAGAGAAGCCCTGCGATGCACACGTACAACATGATAATTGTGCGCTGGATATTTTGATTGCGCTATTACGCATGCAGGGGTACTTATATTTCATAAGGACGTGCGTCTGAAAATGCGACGTGACAGCTTACCATTAGGAAACTTTGTAACAGTACAGTATAAATACGAATACAGTGCTCAGTATTAATCTAACGGTATTTCATTTGGAATGATTTGAATGTGTCGATTAGAGCATTTATATATTTTCATGAAAGAAGTACAATGTAAATACAATATAATTTTAATATCTGCTTCAAAAGTGACAAAATTCAAAAAGTAAATTTAATATAATCAAATATTATTTTTGTCATTTACGATTCACAACTCTTAAAATCTTTTTTTTTAAATTGTGATGATATTTTTAATCACCCTTTTTGAGTTGTGATGATTTCGATGTTTCTTTATGAAGTTAAGTCAGTTCATTTTGATTGACAGGATAATGTTTAATTTAATTTATTCACGGTAATTTATTCACGGTAAAAATTCAAAAATCATATCTTTAATTGATTCAATCGTGCCATTTTTGAAGTATAGGAATCTTATTTAAAGCAAAGGATATTTAATATTTAACATTCAAGTTAATTTATAGCGTGCAATGTGGCTTCTGTTAATTTATTTTTTATTTAAAAATTGCAATTTTTGCACGGTCCAAATTACAAATAGCGATATATATTAAGGCTAATGTCCACATATCCATTCGCGATTTCTCTTCCACGTTTCATGTATTAATTACACGGAAGCCGTTTTGCGTCACTGATACCAACGACTCCTTCCCTTTGTATTCACGCGGCAGCCGATTGATGTCGACCTGAAAACGCATTGAACACCCGCGCTCGGCTACCCTCGCTTCTCGCTCGCACGAAAAATCGCTCCAGCAGCCGTGTCCGGAAATTGCGTTTTGTAATGCTTCTGGCTACGGCGTTCCCCTTGTCCCTGTCCGGTCACCGATCTCGAGAGAGTGAAAAATATAAAAAGAACAGAACACGACACCGGGTCGATCCTTTGTACACGCTATGTCGCGACCAGTGAAACAATACGCGCTTTCGGTATAAATATGTTCCGCGCATCACAATAACCATCGTACTCATTGGACGAGTAACTTTCGTCCGCGAATCCATACCGGATAGCACGGGCAGACAGGAACGCGCGTAAGGTCAAAAGATGACCGTCCCTTCGATCGTCCGTCCGTCGGCGCTCCCTCGTCGCTTCGCTATAAAGCAGTCACGTGTCTGCCAATCCCTCCCGCGTCTATATGAGGGTACCCTCCCTCCATTCGCCACATCGTGAATAGGCTCTATGGTGTTTCGGAACAGAGATGCTCTCACGATGGGGTCCTGCTGACTACCTCGATGGCGTGACGCGGTGGTGTGACCAGCAACCACCGCTCACTCATTAACGAGTAATGCCGATTCCGCAGCACGCCTACCTGCGAGCTGTGCGTCATACCTTCCCTTAATTTATTAAAATCACGTGGGAGAATGTCTGCACTCACCTCCTTTCGACGGGAGAATCAGCTCCCTTATCGTCATCAAGCTATTTCCGGAGATCGCATCTCGTTAAACCCTCCGCTTGTGTGTCTACGATGTGTGCCCGTCCTCTACGTCGTTTACATGCTGAGTCTGAGTTTCCATTACGTTCGTAACAATTTTGCAAGTCATACTTTAGATCCGATAGCATATCTTACTTTCAAAATCATGCTGTAAATTTTGATTAAACTTTTAACATTTAAATCTTGATTTTTAGATATGAATTAACACTACATGTGCCTGATATGTGTTAATAATTATATTTTATGAAATTAATAATATTATATTATTCAATTAAATACATTATTCTAATCGACGTTTCGTTCCATTTTTTTTTTCAATCGCCATTTAGCATTCGATAAATTCTTGAAATTTATTATACAGTTCTTTGACGTCGCGACATTCGACAAAAAAAAAATTTATACCTGCACGATAAGCGAATAAACGACCACAGGATATACAGCGCTTAACTCTGGTATATACCGGGAGAAGGTAGTCGACTACGCGTTAATCTCTGTTCATTTTTCATTTTCCTGCGGGTTGCGCGGTACGAGCAAAGGGTACCCGAAAGGGTATCGTCGATGAATGGATCCATCCCGGCGTTAATGAGAGGAGAACAAGCATCTATTCAGAATTGCGGTGCCATAATACAGCCAGGTAAATAGTCGACTGGGGCCTCGTTTCGTGTCTTCAAGGCAGATACTATCGGCGAGAGAAGACATGGAAAGCCTTTCCATCGGAGTAGGTCGAAAATGACGCTTGTTTAATGCTCCATGGGATGCACTTGGTTGCACTCAACCAACACACGTACGAGACACGTTTGCGTGTGCGTAACGCGCAAATGGACATGCCTGTGCAAACGTCGGGAGGGTGAATGCAGTGATATAAACACGGGAGCGGGATTTTTCTATGGCTGGTTCGGTGGCACGAAAAAGGGAGTTATGCCCGATAAGCATCGCGGCTCCCGAGGCTGCTCCGCTCGTTTATCACGTTTTTATCGTCGGGGCGTGATTACCTGGGCGCACTAGAGACGTTAATTTGCATTTCCTGGCCTCATACGCTGCGCGGAGTCGCGATCGGTACAACCGGACGCAATGAATACTCGGCGCAATAAACGGGATCGAAAGAAGCGAAGACCGGTCTTCGCGTGTCTGTCTATTTTGTTTTACGATTCTCGAGGAAAAAGACGAGTGCGCGACGTCTCTCGAAGCGCCGCCCTACCGATGTTTTTACGCGTTCCGCTTGTCTCCAATATTGTTATTAATACCGAGACGAGTATCAGTAATTAAAATTTTAAGATCCAATTATCTTTATCTGTCGTCTCGTATCCTGAACACACCACCATATGTATCTTAACGAACATCATATTTCACGGTATGATTTAGACTTAGATTCTATTCAGATAGATTTTATTGCAAGCACAAATTAATTTATCGTTCCATTACCCCTTTGAAAGCATTTCCCTATTAGCGCGATATGACTTCGTCTTTATAAATGAATCAACGTAGAGATTAGCGTGTAAAAGCCTCAGCGTAAAATTATAAAACTACGTTCCCGCCATTGCGTGTTTATTCGCAGTTGAACTATAACTGTGAAAGCATATCTCAATGAGTTTTCCTAACTGGAATTCGTGATGAATCAGTTTCATCTCTTATCTTTCTCTTATCTTTATATATGTATATTCAAAGAATTGAATTTTACAATATTCATATTCATATAAACTATTAATTCTAATTCTAAAATCTTTCTTCTTTCTTGTTTATCTCGAGGAATAAGCTGTCGGATGATTCATAGCGTGGACTTAAAATCTGTAAATCAAGCGAAGTAAGTCATCGGTCCTCGTACGACAAGGCACGACCAACCAATCGCATTATCGTCGAAGCGCCAGTTTAAGGAAATCGCCGACGATTTCTCTCGACTCTGGATGCAACAGCAAATACATAGCATGTGCGTATCTCGCGGGGTCGATTTCGTTCCGTACGACTGCTTGAAAAATGCTCGAAGCGAGTCCCTCTTGTTCTTGGCCTTTCTGCCGACGTGAAAAATTGACGCACGAAAATTCTGACGTGTCGCGATTTGTCAAATCCTTGCTAGGCTCGGTGGACAGCGCTTCTCTCCGATTCTTTTCCCTTCATCTTTTTCTTTTCTCTCGATATCAATATCATCAACATTCGCATAAAGATACGCGGAGAGTAAAGAGAGAAAGGAACGGTTATATGACGGGGTTTTGGGTTTCAAAATCATTGGGGTGAAATTGGGGTAAGCCGATACTGCTTGGCTACCCCCGGTAGCGGCTCTTCTCAAGGGTGATACGCGCTGGTATACACTGGTCAATTTGAACCCCACATGTCACTGGGAAGAAAGAAATCTGGAAAATCGTGCCTGGAATCTCCCGTCTGTTTATAATGATTCCAAGTGAAGAGATCCGAGCATTCCTTCCTTTCAGTAACACACCTTATTTATTGCACACACAACTGGATATATCCAAATCTTTTCATGACACTCTATAGGATCTATTTTTATGTTTGCATAATACATAATAATACAATATTGATGTGAGGTTGATATAACATGAATAGGCGAATGATTTATCTTTCTCTTTCTCTTTTAAAACTATCTAATCCAATTCCATTAACTTCTAATGATTCATTCTTTCGTGTGGTTGCTACGCGCAACTCCTGAATTTTGATTTTGCTTATACGTCCGGTTTCGAGTTTCACCTGGGAACGATCTCCCTTTCGATCCCTTTTTTTCTCTCTATACAGCTGGATTCTCCAGAAAATGAAGATAGACAGCGTTCACGTGTCGAACGTCGGTTCCATTCATTCCATTTGTCTCGCGATGACCATTTCCATCATGCGTGTTTCATGTATATTCGTGTCGAAAACCCCATTGACAGCTGGCTCTGTAAATTGACGAGCGTCAATTAGTCGTGACCAATCTCATGATTTTGCTAAGACACGTCGGTAGGACTTGTCTCACGGTACTTAGAATTGTTCCAGGAATGGCTTATCGCAGACCGATTGTTGTCGACCAGTCTCTCGTGATTGCCAAACAACAGTTCGGTTGGTCGTGTATTGTCGGTCGTAGAGAGCATTAGCTCTTCCTATTCTATGGGAACTGACCAGTGGTCAGTTTGGCATTAAACGTGATCCGTTAGTAACAACCGTATTAAATGTCATTCATCTTTGTCACCTTTATCATCATTTACTTTTGTTCGCGAGTCTTTTCGCTTTCTGGTAAAGTATGAGGAATAAGGTTGATCGTTGTTGAAGGGTTTGGTTTTTACGCTTGTCGAGCACGATCAAGATGTTAACGAGGGTACTAAGCGGTGCACGCCATTTGGACGATTGGACGCGATTCGGTTCTATTTACAGTATTTTGGGGCGTACTCGACAAACACAGAGACGAATATTCACGAAAGGCGACAAACGGGCAGATTGCGATTTTTGTCAACGTCCATTTTTGTGGATTCTATTTGCAAAATCCCCGGTCGGAAGCCAGCCGATTGTCTGTCAGACTAGTAGACTAGTCCATCCCGGGGTTGTGCGACATAATAACGAAATATTTGGATAATGGAGATCGGGGTCTTTTGACTCACACAGAGCGAATGCCCGTCGGCCCGCAGGATGAAGGCGAAACTCAATTCCCCGATATCTGAATACCAGCCAATTACGCGTGATGTATGAAGGGTGCGTGTCATATGTATATTTTCGTTATTTTCTCCGCGCACGAATTTGAATGTCATCTCCGTCTCCCGCTCATTCTTCTCAATTTATTCCGACGCGACACCGCGAGCATCCTGCGAGTCGCGGGATGATTTGCATTTTCGGAAAAAAGAACCGCGCACGCTTTTGCAAGTCAGATGGCCGATATCACACGTGCAGCGTCGTGATAAATCGTTCCTCCTTCGTTCTTTCAATCGTTCGCATGTCATGATCGAATAACGGTTTCGAAATTGATATCATCAGGGATGAATGTAACGTTTTCTCACTTGCTTTTCAAACGAATATTCGCAGTTTGTATATTGTGATAGTTTTTGATTTATAATTTCATATTAATTTTGTAAGATAAATTGGCTTACGCCAATAAGAATTAATATATATAACTTTATATACTGCTACTAATATATGTATATAATATATGTTGTACATATAAAATATAAAATAATATAAAATCATCATATAAAAATAATTTATAATTGAATTATAAATTCCTTTCCTTCTCTCTCTCTCTCTCTCTCTCTCTCTCTCTCTCTCTCTTTCTCTCCTCCTTTTTCTCTTTCTGCCTGTTTCTATTTCTATCTCTTTCTCTTGTTAAAAACGAGCAATTAAAACAGAATATCAAATTGGTCGACGGTCTGTTTTATTGTGTAAGACGATCAGAAAATGTGTGCGACCACTATCGTGTGTAAAAAACGAAAAAAATCGCAGCATGGGTTTATTTACACGTTTCAGCGAGATATTAATACAAAAAGAGAATATCAACGATGCACAGTGATGGACAAAGTCAGAAACACATCGACGTTGTCGAGCTACAGCTTGTATTTGCACAGGAAAATTAAAGCTCTGTTTACGGACTGCGTATGTTCTCGGTTGTTGAAAAGACTCGGACGAGCTCGTAGCCGTGGGCATGGTTACGTTACCGCTCTGCGATATTCATAGAGAATATCGCACGCACGCAGTCGTACGGTCCGCAAACGTCTATAACATATTCCGTGTGATCAATCCCCTTTTGATCTGTCTTCGGTCACCGGCCAGTAATTGCTCTAAAACGCGCGCCAGTCGTCGACAGAGTTTTAGTTTGTCATTTTCCCTCCGGTCACTTCATATATTTCCCATGATTCATCGTTCGTTTAATGATTAACGAGCGGACACAGTTTCCCATTTTTTCCTTTCGCTTCGTCCTCCTGTGTCGTCCATATTCCTGCTAAACAATCGTTTCTTTTTTTATACTCAATATAAGATTAATCAGTCATGAAATGAGAGGCAAAATTTTTTAGAATTGCGACGTATAAATCATGCGATGTTAAGTACAGCGAATCATCAAAAGCGATCCTTATGAGATGAGATATTTCTCTAAAAGAACGAGATCCCCTTTGGGATTTCATCTTTATGTCGTCTGAGATTTTTATAGGTATATAATGTTTCCAAGGCGGTTCACGACGTTCCATTGAAAACGGCTCCTTTGATCTCTCGAGACCTTATTGAATAGCGGAGCCTGATTGGTAAATTTCAATCATACCTTATTTTGTCAATGTTAAGGAAAATTTGCAATTACACGGATTAGGGGAGTCTCGTATACACTGAGTTGAATTAAATTATCGGAATTGTCAAATATCAGCAATATGAAATATTTTTTTGAACGCTGTGCGTGTAACGTAATTGTCTTCTCAATTTTTTTATATTTATTCATAAATTTTCTTTTTTTTTATATTTCCATTTATAGTAAATCTAAAAAGATTAAGACGGAGGAAAGCGCATACAACTATTATTATGATCGCCGTTGGATAGTCATGACCAATAATTCCATGCGAAGGGGTTGTAAGAAACCTGCTGTTAGCATTCTCTTGTCTCCCTTTTTATCTTAATTGACAACAGAAACATTTTCTTCAGTTCTTTGTCATGTCAGGTGTGCACTTTTTTCCTAGACCGTGTAACTGATATAAGCGCGAAGCTTCGTATCGTTCATGGGTTGTAAATTATTTTTTTTACGCCTTCTAACGGCGTCGCGACGCATTTGACGAAATGACGCTGAACACGCATAAGAGTGCTGGTAGTTTTAGTAATAGATTGTGCCGTCAAGACACGATTATACTAATGCGTTGATAACACGACATGAATAAATTCCACCTCGCAAACAACAGTTAATCAAGTCAATAAAAAACGATATTTGCATTCTCGCCAAATTATTAATCCGCCGTGTCATTTTACATATTCATACGTTATTATAGAATCTAATTATCCTGTTATTATATGTATATTACGAATAATTTAAAAATCATCTATGCACGGAAAGAACTGATTATGTTCAAACTGATTGCTAGAATATTAAAACTTTTTACAACATTGCTCATAATGCTTAATTTTCCTATATAATTATTTTGATATTCTAACAAAATTATTTTCAGAACTATATCTACCTAAATATTTCAGCAAAATCGTTTTTTCTGTGTGTGTGTGTGTGTGTGTGTGTGTGTGTGTGTGTGTGTGTGTGTATTATCAATGCATAGTAATTGTAATTGCATCTCTTAAGCGAAATCACTGTTATGTAAAAAATAATACATACAAACTTGTGTTTATAATGTTAGAGAAAATTAATAGATTTCACGAAACAACGACGATTTTCAGAAGATATCCCTAGCACGATCGTTGTCCCTTATCTTCTTTCAATTCGCATGACGTCGACAGGAATGTACTCGCGATTTACATGCGAATTGTATTACCCTTTCCAGACGGCGAAAGGTAGCGGAAAGAGGTGGTAAGTGACACGACGGTCCGGACATCGCCATTATGACTAGCCAAGTCGCCCTTCGCTATTTACCCCCGTAGTTTAAGCTACCCCATAAAGATTCAGATAACACAGGAAAAGGCTCACCCTGTATAACGTGGCATTTTGCAGCGTGGCTTAACAGTGAATGAACGTTAACTGCCATATGACAGATTAGATGAAAAAAAAGTTTTGCCCCTTGCCTCCCGTGTCTTTTATTCAACATTTCGTCGTAAGATTTCCTTCCATCTAATCTACTGGTTGTTTCTTTTCATTACATGGGGTACATTGAAGAGTTTCAATCAATGAAACCGTCAGATGCATAATGGACTTCGTCATACGAACGTTTCCGCATTTTTTAGCGCCGAATACAGATAAACATCAATTTTTGCGGAAACGAAGTGTAAACACGGGGTAATAAAAGTAATAGCATAGGGGAAACAATCTGATCGCAATCTTTTAGGTTGTCATTTCGGAACAAAGTACGAAACACAGGATATGATTGCAGTATGCATCGTCACGAAGAGGTATTTATTTATTGCGTTCTAAAATGAGAGTTGCATCGTTGTGTCGACTTTAATTTCAAGAAACGCTCGCCCTTCATGATCTAATCGTGTTAATAACAATTTGCTTCCAGCCTATTAAAAGAACAAAATTATAAAATTCGAAACAAGATATATATTTGTTATTCAGTCTTTTCCTATTTTATTTCTCTTTCTCTTCCGTTGCACTTTTCGTTTTCCACGATTAATTATTGGAACTTTCTGAATGCGTGTGAGCGCGCGACAGGTTGTCGACGTGCGAGAACGTTGTAAAGGGTCTCGGCTGCTCCACCCTCGAGGGGGCAGTCGTGTCTGACATTCTGCTGATGTCGGAATTTCCGCGACAGCATTTTTAATCACGCGAGCATTTTAGCGGACGCTCTAATATAGGAGCAATGCGGTTATGCATAGTGATGAGAGTACTATAGGCTGGTCAGGCCGAGTGACAGTAAGCGTGAAATGCTTCGGCTAAAAACTCCATCTGTAGGCAAATTGTTTAATTACTTACGATATTGCCAGGGGCTGCGGTGGCGGAAATTCGGACCGATGAGACGGCGGGATAAGGGGATGGTTTTAACGAAGAAGCGAGAGACACGAAGAACGATGAGAAAGTGAATGAGAAAGTGGTAATAGGAAGAGCGAATACACAAAGTTCCATTCGAACAGAACAGGTCGATTTTAATCTATGCGGACAGCGAGCTCGACTTCGTTAATTTCCCAGAACTGTCGGCCTCGTTAAAGAAATTTAATTGCGCCAAGTGCGATTGATTAAACCATAGAATCGCTTCGGAGATTGAAAAGAAGCCGATCGCAGCCGTTGCTCGATTTCCTTCAACTTTTCGAAGAACGATTGCATCGTTTTCTCGTTAGACGGAGGACGAGTAATGTTAAAATTGTTCTAACGGAAAATGGATTAACTCTAATATTTGCAAAGTTAAACAGAGAGCAAAGTTTTCTGATGTCTATTTTTCAAGGCACTTTATTTTATCGCATTATTGACTTTTATGTAAAATTGATACGCGTTGCGTTAACGGAAAAGCGGCCACTTCATCAATTTTACCATTTTCTTTCCTTTCTTTTTCTGTTATCATCATGTTTAACGAGCGGCTCTTATGAAACACTCCGATGCGTTTAGCATGAAACGAGGAAACTGTAGCGTGAAACGTGAATGGACCGTATTTTGCGTGCACCCTCCTTTAATGGAAAACATCGAATTTTTCCCTGTAAACACTGAGCATCCATCGCGAAACTCCATGCATCCCTGAGAGACTATCAATATGCCAGGGTGATTGCTCTCTATTCGCGTATCACTCGCCGGTCTATATAAACGTGCTGCGTCATATTTTGCATGCGCAACCGCTCTCTCAAAATTGAATAAAATCCATTAAAGTCCCTCGCGAGGATATTTTCCAGCGGCGGTAAATGATGTTCAACCTGAAATTATTTTGGCATAATAACAATAACATTCTCCAAAATTATAATGTTAAAAAAATTTATAGTTCCTTTTTTTTTCTTTTCACAGCCATTTCGTTCAAATTATAAAATTTAGAAAGTAATATTATAATTTATTATTTTTTCACGCCTTCAGAGATATTTGAGAAGCTGAAATATTCCTTTATAGGAACAGCAGATCTGTGTATTAAATTATGTGATATATAAACGCGATATCCCAGACTGAAAGCCATATCAACAAAGACCGAGACAAGGCACATCACTCGCTATGGATAACCACAGACATAGCTTAGTCTTTTGTCAGAAGCGACGCCGCGGAAGCTACCAACAATAGACTCCATGAAGTCTCCATGGCCCGTCGATTATGATTATGAATAACCGCTGTGGCCTCCCTCGTCGTAATTGTTAATTAGCCCAGGCATTTCCAAACTCCGCGGGAATCCATTCAGTTCAATGTTCTCGGAGGCACACGGTAGTTTCTGATTCAACGATGTACGAGCGAGAGCTAGCTCGCTGGCTCTCGAAGTTACCTCGTGATTTAACATGAGAGCCACCCTTGTTTGCGCAAGTATTCAGTCTTCCGTCTCTCTCACTACGGAAGTTGAATTACCCTTCGCATGAATATCGTATCTACGAGAAATATTTGCGTAGAAA
>Ga0157364_1006760_pt1 | contig 11830 bp, 3 predicted proteins | sample AttsexASBM2_FD_111476 | JGI IMG/M metagenome (GOLD analysis project Ga0157364, IMG submission 111476) | Fungus gardens microbial communities from leaf cutter ant in Ribeirão Preto, State of São Paulo, Brazil - Atta sexdens ASBM2 | ecosystem: Host-associated > Fungi > Mycelium > Unclassified ...
TAGAAACTTATCTAGAAAACAAATGTGGAAATCTATAAAATTAGACAAGTATCTAGAATACAGATTAAGCTTGGAAACTTATTTAGAAATTAGTGATATAATCTTAGAAGATAATCTTGGCTTTAACTTATATGTTGTACTCATGTTAGGCATAGTTCACACTGGAGATGAAAGTCTATGAGATGGGCTTGGAGATATGTGGACTTGTGGAACGACCTTGGCTTCAGCTTATATGCTGTGCTATCTATCTGCCACATAATTACAACTTCAGATAAGAGAAAGAAGTCTGAGATGGAAGTAAGTGCTAATTTGGTATGTTGTTATCATAAATGAGCTACTCACTAGTTGTAATGCTTGAACTTAATGGTGTTTCAGAGGTTCAGTATAAGGAAATAATGGTAATAGGTGATAAGTAGTATCAACAGGAATAATTGATATGAATTGATATTGTTAGATCTAAGGTCTAATTCTTAGACACAGAAGTATATATACAAAAGAGTGATGATCTGTGTGTAAGCTGTTGCCATCACATGATCAAAAATTGTACCTGATGGGAGCTGTCACCTGTTATAGCAGCTGTCAGGCTAATTTTAGAAGATAACTAATTATATTACTATATTGATATGCTTGTATCTCTATGAATACTTATTGCTATGTAATATACCATATATCATTAGAAACAATTTGATGAGCACTTTCTAGCACAAGTTTGATCATGTGAATCTGTCCAGTCATTCATGAGATATCAGCAAACAAAGATTTTACAGTTACTAATAACCTGATATCTCGGTTGTTTGTTGTCGCTTTTGTACATTTCACATATGTGCAGATAGCCCTCATTTGGGGCTTTACATTACAACTTAGTTTGTGAAAATCAGTCCACTGGTTGTGAAGATACAAGCTGAATGAAGTTTGTGACAGTTGCTATTGAATACTGGGGGTTGAGTTCAATAAGAGTTATCTTCATTGATTACCAGACTAGTGAATTACAGTATAACTACTAGTCTTATATACAGGTACATACTATAGGAGATGCTTAGGATTTCAGTGGTATAGCCCCTATTGCTCTAAGTAGAAATTTCAGTAATAGGAGTATAACTCTACCATGGAAGGCTGAGTTAGATAAGAGTATCTTTGTTGTGGAAGACAGAATACCCAGACAATTGTATCACCACTATGAAGCATGTTGTGAGTAAGGTGGCTGCTATAGAAGGTGGGCTTTATTTAGATTAGCTGTTGATAAGGAGTATACTGTGGGGATGTGTTTTCTGAATAAGTGAACTTGGCATATGACAACTCACTACTTGCAATGTAGTTATGATTTTAGATAGTAAGATATCAAGAAGAAGTGAAAGAAAGTGTTACTAGATTATTAATAGGTACTTGGTTGGATTTTAGTCAAAGCTTAGTTAATTTCCAGACTGGAGACTACAGAGTATTTACTCAGTCTTATACACTGGGTCTGTAGTTAGAACTATGGCTAAAATAGTAGTAGTATAGAGGTATTAAGAGGATAGACAAAAGATGAGGTGAAACTCACTTTGAGTAGATATCTAGAATCAGTTACAACAAGAAGAGATTAGATCAAGTATGAGAACTTATCTGGACAATAGATGTGAAAATCTGTAAATAGGTGACATGATTTCAAATGACAACCTTGACCTTAGCTTGTGTATTGTACCCACTACTTATTACATAATCATAATTTTAGAAAGATCAGGGAGTAGCAAAAAGAGAATTCTTAGTTAGACTTTAATCAAGGATTGGTTGTAGGGGATAAGAGATAGTTCTTAGTTGATTTCCAGACTGAGAACTATAGAGTATCTACTTTGTATTATATACTAAGTCTGTAGTTGGAACTGTGGCTAAGACAGTAGTAGTATAGAGAATAACTAAGAGAGATATTAAAGAGATAGTTTCTAGGATATATGGTAACCAGAAGTCTAGGTGATGAGTTACTAGGAGATAAAATATAAGAGACTAATCTATATGCAACTAATTATGGATATAGAAATATACCTAGATATGTTAGAGTCTTATTTGGAAGTTAGAGAGCAGATATCTTAAAAGTCTCAAAAGTTGGTTTATGACAAGAGAATAACTAAGGAGATGTTATAGAGATAGTTTCTAAGATATAAAATAACCAGAAGTCTAGGTGATGAATTGTCAGAAAATAAAATACAAGAGACTAATCTGTATGCAAACAATCATAGATGTGAAAGTATACCTAGATATAGTTAGGGTCCTAACTGGAAGTTGGAAGTAAATGTCTTAGATGTCAATCTATAACATAACTATGTCTTATTATTTGGCTATTATAGACTAACTTCCAAGATTTTTGAGACTTCTACTTCTGACTTCGAGTTAGAACTCTAGCTGTACTTAGATATACTTTTACATCTGTGATTATTTGCATATAGATCAGTCCTTCATGTTTGATTTTCTGATAACTCATCATCTATACTTCTGGTCATTTTATATCTTAGAAACTGTCTCTATAACATCTTTTTAGTTATCCCCTATACTACTATTCTTTAGCCATAGTTCCAACTACAGACTCAGTATATGAGACCAAGTAGATACTCTGTAGTCTCCAGTCTGGAAATTGACTGAGACTCAACTTAGTAACTATCCAGAAATCTGATAACATTTTCTCTTACTCCTCTGACTAAGCTATTACCTAGTCTCCCTAATATCTCTCACTCTCCAATCTAAAATTATGACTATGTGACAGGTATTGGGCACAATATATAAGTTGAGGCCAAGATTGTCATTTGAAGTCATATTACTAATCCACAGATAAACTTCCAAGCTTGATCCATAACCTGAATACTTATTCAAATCCCACAGATTTTTACATTTGTTTCCTAGATAAGTTTCTATACTTGATTTGACCCTTCTTTTATATAACTGATCATAGATATCCACTTGAAGCAAGATCTGTTTTATCCTGACTTCACTCTTTCTGCTACTTTCTTGATAGTATTTTGACAGTATTTCTAGACTGCAACACTACTGTCACTTTTTCCATTTAGCCCCTATTTTAGCTTGCTCTCATAATCTTCTCTAGAAGAATATCTGTAAATTCCAACTTGGGACTCTCTTTTGTAGCTACACCATGGCTAAGTAGACAACTTGCTGACATTATGAAAAATTCTCCTTGTCACTCATGATAATTCAATCTATGACTGACTACTCTTACCTAGTCATCTATATATGCTCTTCTAGAAGCTATGGGTATATCTCTGCTCACTGCTCCAAAAAATAGCATCATTTCAATAGATAATAATTCAAACTGGAAAGATACACTAGCTTTGGAAGATCAGAATCTTCTGCCATCTGCCTCTTTTCCCTCTGTTGATTAGAAGAGGCCCTAACATTAGTTAATGGACCCATTAGCTGAAGTTCTCAACTAACTCATGAATAATCTCAATAACAGAATACCTGTACCCTCTTCTATTTCAAGGACTAAGGCCTATCTTTCAAATACATTCAACAGCATGGATCTGGATAAGCTAAAAAACTTCTTATTCTAGTGTTATCTCTACTTCCATGCTAACCCAGCATAATTTACCTCCAATATTACAAAAATCAACTTTGCAATAACCTATCTCACTAGTGTAGTCCAAGACTGATTTGAGATAGAATTTAATCAGGAAGAACAAGAGATCTTTCCCAACTGGCTCTAAGACTGGAGTTGCTTTTTTAAGGAGCTCTATTGTCATTTTAGTTTCTCTGACCTAGTTAGAGAAGCCACAACCCTACTGAACAACCTCTAGATGAAGTTCAGTGACAAAATTTCTACTTATAATATGGAATTCATCTCACAACTCAGATGGGATGACAGTATTATTTTTCTGTTACTACTACTACTAAGGTCTTCCAAACAAGATCTAAGACCCTATCTTTACCTAGGAATAAGAAAAGTCTTTCTTGTTCCAAACAATATACTCACTAGCATCAACTATTGATAACTTGTATTGGAAATATGACCAAGAATACATTCATGCCCAAACTGCTAAAAAAGATACCATTGAGACCCATGTCCAGAAACAACAATGCTTTATGTTTGGAATACCTTTCACTTTGACCATAACCATCTAATCTCTGAATCTACTCACAGCCCTATCTACAAACTCTCCTTGACCACCTTTAAAAATCTCTGCTCTGCTTTCACAGAGTTTTGGTCCTCAAGAGAACCCCAAGTCCAAGCTTAGCAACAATAGTAAGTTAATGAGTGAGGAAAAGAAAAGACATATGGATAACAACTTGTGTCTCTACTGTGGTCTCAGCAGCTACAAAATTGGTGACTATAACAAGCATCAAACTTTTCCATCTCCTAGTAACATAAAAGTCAGAAAAGCCAAGGTAGCTTTTTCCAAGAAATTGAAAAACTAGTATATAATATCATAGACTCTACACAAACTAGGGATCATATTGAACTCATCTGTACAACCACAAGTTCAATTCATCTTAACACTTTTTGGTTCTTAGATATAATTAGCTCATCCAACATAATCCATTGATTGACTGGATATTTGGGTCTATCTCTTTTTATTCACTTTTATAGAAGAATCTCATATCCATTTGCATTATAGCCAACTTCCCATTAGTACTCTAGCTAGTTTTTAGCATCTCATTGCCTTCACCAGTCCAAGAGGTGTTCATACCTACCAATTCTGTAACTTCTAAGTCCACTTTCAAGACTTTCAGATTTTAATCTGAGCAATCTCACATTGCTATTATTGGTGATTTAGCTTTATCTGAGCATTATGTTTACTAGGCTTGACAAATTTCTATCTGTTTCTTCATTTAACAACTTCTACAGTAAAGTCAGTATAACTTTTAAATAACTCAGTAGACTTATCTGCTATTCTATCCAAGTATTATGAATTCATGGATATGTTCAGCAAAGCAAAATCTAAAGTTCTAGCTCTCCATTTCTCTTACAATCTCTAAATTAATCTTGAAGAAGATACCCATCCACTAGTTTGCACTATCTACAGTCTGTCTTCTACTAAACAGAAGGTCCTTAAAGAATTTATCAATGAGAATCTCAACACAGGATTTATTCAGCTTGTTATGACTTATTCCTCAAAGGTTAGAGAAAAAGTATACTCATGTATAGGGTGATACAAGAGAATTTGATAGTGTTTCTACTACAGAGCAGTCTACTTTATATACCTCTAGGAGTTAATCTGTGCACCTTAAACCCACTTTAAAGCTATGTCTAAATTCTTCTAGTAATTCCTATGATGTTCTACTAAGTCACATGACATTTGTGACCATCATATGTGTGGTGTAACATCACACTCTTGGCCAAGTTCCAAGAAGGATGTAATAGAACTAAACTATCAAAGAAAAGAAAAATCATGAAAGACTAGAAAAATAAAAAAACAGCTAAGTCTACTTAGAAGATTTATGACACAGCCCACTTCTTCTCTGTATAAAGTATCTATACTTTTTGTCAAAAAGAAAGATGGATCACTTTGCCTTTGTGTCAACTTCTGCAGTCTTAATCACATTACAAAAAAGAATCGTTACCCACTTCTACTTATTTCCAACCTCTTAGACTCCCCTTACAAAGTTTACATCTACACCAAGATAGATCTCCATCATACTTACTACTTAGTCTGTAGTGACAAATAAAAGACCACATTCTGCATCTGTTATAAATCTTTCAAATGATTTATTATGCCTTTTAGTCTTACTAATGCTCCTATTATCTTCCAGTACTTTATGAACAACATTTTTTCTGACCTTCTCAATGTTTGTGTGGTAATCTATCTCAATGATATTCTGATCTATTCTAGTGACATGACTAATCATACTAAGCATGTCAAAAAAATCCTTTACTGCCTACAAAAAGCTGAACTTTATGTAAAAGCCAAGAAATGTGAATTTCATTCTGAATCAGTAGAATACCTTGAGTATACCCTTTTCTCTTCTAGGCTCATTATGGCTGATGACAAAATCAAAATCATCCAAGACTGGCCTGAATCAAGAAAAGTCAAAGATATCTAGTTCTTCTTTGAATTCACCAACTTTTATTATAGATTTATTTACAAATACTTAAATATTATCATTCTGCTCATCCAGAAGAATATTTCCTGGAATTTTGACAACTCCTGTCATGAAGTTTTCAATATCCTAAAAAAAGCCTTTATTTTCACTTCAATCCTCTCATACTAGATTCTTAATGCTCAACTCATCATTAAAACAAATGCTTTTGACTATGCTCTCACTGCTATTCTATCTATTATGATCCCAGATAATGAAGTTCATCTGGTAGCCTTTCATTTCTGTACCTTCAACTCTATTAAGCTCAACTATAATACTTATAACAAGGAATTTCTTGCCATCTTTGAAGTATTCTAGATTTAGTGATACTATTTAGAAGGTTCCACCCTTCCTATCAACATTGTCATAGATTACAAGAATCTCAAATACTGCTAACAAGCAAGATGGTCCAGATACCTATTCTAGTTCAATCTTATTATCTGCTTCTACCTTGGTTGATTTAGAACTAAGCCCAATATTCTCACTAAACAATGAGATATCTATTCTAAAGAGTAGAATACTAGCTATGCTTCTGTCAATCCTCATATTTTCCATCTAGTTTTTACTTATAAACAATTAACAGCATCTCTTAGATCATCTGTCCTAGTCACTCCTTCCATTCATATAATTACAATTCTTGATCTTGACATACTGTACCTTGATATCTGATCCATACTTGTATACAACATTCTACTGCAGAATACCTCACCAATCTTGAAGGCTACTAGTCAACTAACTCTTTTGGTCTTCTTTTTCTTAATAACAGAATCTACATACTATCCATTGACAACCTCTGCACCTGAGTACTCTAGTACTACTATGACTATATTCTTGCTAGTCACTTTGAACAAAATAAAACTCTGGAGCAATATCTCTAAGTCTACTGTAATTACCAATAGGACAACTAGTCTAAACTACTTCTATTCATAGAATTTGCTTTCAACAATGCCCCTAGTACTACTACTGGTATCTCCCTATTTTTCATGAATAAAAGATATCATCTGAATATAATATAGTCTTTTCTTGCACCTACAGCTTTGCAGTTAATCTCAATGAACTTCAGAGTACTCTCAAGTCTGAAATATCTATAGCCTAGTAGCACTACCAATGATCTGCTATTGTATACTAACTTCCAGTCTCAGACTTTCAAGTAGAACAAAAGATTTTCATAAAAGCTCAGTTCTTTTGCACCATATAACCTTTCAAAAAGCTATTTGAGAAATACCTAGATTTTTATGAGATTACAGCACAACATAATACTTATTTGTTTATTTTTCATTTTCCAGAATCCATGCACTCTGTTCATCTAGTCTTCCACATCTCTATACTCAAAATAGTTATTCCTAACACTTTCCCTAGATGATTTAATTCACCATCTGCATTGGTTACCATTGATAGTGAGGTTAAATATGAAATCTCATGGATTGTTGACTTGAAAATTGACCAAAGACAAGCTTGCAAGCTTTTCTACAAGGTAATTTGGCTAGGTTATGAAGACACAGTGACAGTAGTCTAGTAAAATAAAAATAAGGGAACAGTTCCAAAAAGTTGACAAGATAGTGAGAATTATAGCAGGAATGATCTGGGATAGAAAAATAGAAAAAAGAGGTTATATTAGAGTACAACAAGAATTATGTAATACTAGCCCTTAACTGTATACTAAATAATTCAGAGGGAATGATATTGATGTCAGGAATATATAGAAAAAATAGGAAAAAACATATAATAGAAGATTAGAACCCTTAAAAGAGCTCTTGTAAATGCAAAAGAATAGAGTTAAAATTAGAAAGAATATTAAAAAGAATATATAAAGAACATCTGCTCATAAATGCTTTCTCTTGCTAACACATTTTTAAACAGTGAATCTTACACTATGTAACAAGCTCCTTTGGAAAATCTAGTGAATAAATTGTAAAGCTCTCTAAGAGCTTCCAACAATATTATCTATCCCAGGTGATGTACTCTGAAAGTACCCCTCAAGTCAAACCAAAACTTACCCAAAAGTAATAGTAGGTACTAATAATGCTTACTCAATAAAATAAAGGTTCAACTACTCTCAAGTGAGGGAATTCAGATAATGGTTTTCTCTCTTTACTTCTCTTTACTCATAGCTTATGTATTAATCTAAAAATACAAATAAAGAACTTAAAGAATGGAGACTGATACTAAAAGAAAGATTTCTGAGGTCTTGCAAGTGTATGGTTCTAACATCAAGCTAATGATCATTTTCTGTTTGTAAATATCTATTTCATTTCTCCTTAGTCATTTCCATAGGCTACCTCTACTTACAAATCTATTCTAGACTCTATCAACTTTTGATCCAGCATATTCCTGCCTTATCTTACTATCTGAATATTTGTAACTATGCAAATTGTACTTGTAAGTGCTCATACTTTGTAGCTAGTCTTTTGTAAGTACAATGGTGTTTCTTATCTCTAAAGACCTTGACTTCCTGAAATTTAGTTTGCTTAATAACTACCACATTGTCTCTTAAGTAGGTGTTCACATAAAAGAGCCTGAGGTATCATCTAAGAGTATAAAGTCTTCTTGCTAATGTCTTTAAATAGATCTTACATACTTAAAAATTCTATAAGAGTATGCTCTTTTGTGAAAAATGATATCTGACTTTCATGCTACATATCCTTCAAAGCCTAGTCTGCTCCACCTGTTTTGATCTTCTGTATCTTATTGCATCTGTTTTCTATCTCTATTTCTCTTCTGATCTGTTCATATTCTCATCTGCATTTTCAGTCCTAATCACACTTTCTAGCCATACTTTGGTCCTCAAAGACTCATCTCTAAGAGGAGAATACTGTTATAGACTGACTTCTGAGATATCCAAGATATCTGCTTCTTGACTTCCCAATAGGACTCTAACCACATCTAGGTGTACATTCACATCCATAATCATTTGCATATGGATCAGTCTCTTATGTTTCATCTCCTAGCAACTTGTCACCTAGACTTCTGGTTTTTCTATATCTTAAAAACTGTCTCTATAATATCTCCTTAGTTATTTTCTACACTACTACTGCCTTAGCCACAGTTCCAACTACAGAACTAGTATATAAGGCTGAGTAGATATCCTGTAGTCTTTAGTTTGGAAATTGACCAAGAACCCAACTAAGAACCATCTCTTACTCCTCTAACTAAGCTTTGCCTAAACTATGACTAAGAATTCTCTTCTTGCTATTTTCTGATCTTTCCAAAATTATAACTATGCAATAAGTAGTAGGCACAATATACAAGTTGAGGCTAAGGTTATCATCTGAGATCACATCATTTATCTGAATAAGCCTCCAAGCTTGATCTGCAACCTGGGTACCTTGCCCAGTCTCACAGATACCTACATCTATTTCTGGATAAGTTCCCATATTTGATTGAACTTCTTTTCTATGTGACTAATTACAGATATTCACTCAAAGTGAGCCTGTTCTGACACCACTCTCCTGACAGATAAACTATATAGCTTCCATACATTATCTCTAAACAGCCTTATTAATTCTTTTGCTGATATCTCTTCTATGATTTTGTTAAGTAAGAAACATGCCTAGAAGAGGAAACCATTTATGGGAAAATTATAGAAGATGTTGGAAAAGTGTGTGAATTGTCAAGAGTACTGGTAAGAGTATGTCAAGAAGGGTGTTGTTAGGATGAGTGGAACTTACTTCAAGCAGATATCTATAGTCAGTTATATAAGAAGGAGATTAGATCAAGTATGGAAACTTATTCAGGAAACAGATGTGGAAATCCATAAAATTAGACAAGTACCTGGGATGTAGATCAAGCTTGGAAGCTTATCTGGAGATTGGTGACATAATCTTGGAAGACAATCTTGGCCTCAACTTATATATTGTGCCCAATTATTAGATGCAGTTTATATCTTATTATCTGAGATCTAGTGAGGTCTCTCAGAAGTCCAAGTAGTCAGTCATACATTATTTGAGAATGTAAAAGATAAAGTCAGAATGACCTTTGGCTTTAGTTTATGTGCTATGCCTTTACAAGTTATACTAGTTGTGTATTTTGGAAGAAGGCTTGGTGAACTTAGAGAATGAGAATTACTGGAAGATGGTGAGGTGTGTTGTTACTAACATTAGGAATTAGTGCTAGTTTTGGTCAATTTCAGGATAAAGCTAGTAAACTACTAGTTTATATACTAGATATTTTATCTAAAGTAACTATTTGGAATAAAGACTGCTAAGTGAGTTACCCTGGATACTGATGATTCTTAAATGTTGGAGATGGAAGTCTATAAAGTTAGTAAGGAACTAGCAAAAACATCCAAAGAGAAATAAAGAAAGATGTGATCTACACCAGAAGAGGTTAGAGAGTATGGATAAGGGAAAAGATATTATTCATAGTTTGGGACAAATGGTTGGAATGAGATGTGATATCAAGTAGACTACTTGTTATATAATCATGATTTTGGATAATAAGATATCAAGGAGAAGTAAGAAAAAGTATTAATAGATTCTTAGTGGATACTTGGTTGGATCTTAGTCAATTTCCAGACTAAAGACTACAGAGTATCTACTCAGTCTTATATACTAGTTCTATAGTTGAAACTATGGCTAAGGCAGTAGTAGTATAGAGAATAACTAAGGAGACATTATAGATTCAGTTTCTATGATATATAACAAAGTAGTGTATAGTGGTTGTTGAGATACAAATAATATATTGGGACCACTAGGACTAGAAAAGAAAAGAAGTCTGGACCTAGTATCTTCTAGTTGTAGTTTAAGTACAAATGCTCAAGTATATATATGTTTGTGTAGCAATGAAAAAAAATTATTACATATCTGCAACAAGAATGATATTGTGGCAACCACTAGATACAAAGTCCAATAATCACACAAGGCAGCAAAGCTCTTAGGAGGCTATTGATGTGGGGATTACAAGAGAACTTTACAAGAAGTCTCTGCTGGATTGCTACTCTATTTATATAAGTTACACATAGTTCATGCTATGAATAATTACTCCTGCCCTAATATCCATGTGTTGTTCATGAGTGTACTATATATACACCATGATGTTGTAGCAACCACTCGCCGGAACAGCACTTGTAGTATACTGACTTTAGCAAAGCTCTCTAATGGGCTATCTAGTAGTGGAGATTACAAGAGAACTTGACAAGGAGCCCTCACTATATTATCCACTATATATATACATAGCTCCTAGTCCGTGCTACAGCAATATCTATCTGGCCCTTAAGTTCATGCCTCTACCTCATGTTCATTACTTATCTACTATGTGTCTACCTTAAGGCCACTATGCTTCCTATATGTGCCCTGACATCATACCTTTAATCTCTGCTGTACATGTGCACACCATGTGTACACCATGAGAAACCCATGTCCCTTGACGTCATCCCTAACTCTAACTCCTTCTAGACTCTTCCCAATCCTTCTAGACTCTAAGTCCTTCCAGACCATTCTAGCCTCTGTCATATGACTTCCAGGTCATGTACCTATCTCCTATCTCTCTTCTGTTGTAGACTAATAATTATCACTACAATATATACTTGTCCAAACCCTAACCCTAGTCCAAGTCTGTCCACACATTCAAGCTATAACACATGAGGTAGCTATGCAGTTAACATACTTTTTGACATCATCCACCTAGACCACTCCAGTCTACTCTAGTTCATTCTAGGCTTTATAACATCACATTATATGATATGTCATGTAACTGCAGTGTTACGTACCTCTTCATCATTAATAAAAAAAGAAAAAGAAATTCCAAAGAAAAGAAATATAAAATCAAGAAA
>Ga0157364_1006762_pt1 | contig 11826 bp, 10 predicted proteins | sample AttsexASBM2_FD_111476 | JGI IMG/M metagenome (GOLD analysis project Ga0157364, IMG submission 111476) | Fungus gardens microbial communities from leaf cutter ant in Ribeirão Preto, State of São Paulo, Brazil - Atta sexdens ASBM2 | ecosystem: Host-associated > Fungi > Mycelium > Unclassified ...
TGGTAGAAAACAACAGGAACTCTTTCGAAAGTAGAGTACAGTAATGTAGCAATCCTGTTAACGTAGCTTGGTTTGTTTCCTTTTTTCTTTCCTTTCTTTTTCCTTTTCTTTTTTCTTTCTTTTTCTTTTTTCTTTTTCCATGTTGTATGCCCATCAATGTACTGTAGCTACTAATTAGTTACCACAGCCTGCCATCGTGCCCCGTGTTATAAATTGTTGATAAAAAAAAGTATGATGTGATATCAAGTGTGATGGTCACATATGTCACAAAGCATGACACTGGTCACAGGGTAGTCATACAGATCATAGTTATAGATCATACTATTATGTAATATAGAGAAGAATATGGAAGGTTCTGAAATAAATAATATTATATAATATGATAACAGCATGTTAGTCTTATAGAAAGTGTACAGACTTTAGGGTAGGTTAGTGGTAGTATGCACACAGACTATAGTTTGAAGTATATAAGATAGACTAACTTATCTTAGAACTCTATTGTATTACTCAATATAAAGATTGTTTTTTGTCTTTACTCAAGAACTTAAGTCATAATACACAAGAGAACTTGGTAACATTCCTAGTATAGGTAAGTCTACTCTATATATCTCTAGTACATAGTCTGTGTGCACTTTTCATCTAGCCTACCTATTACAAAATAAACTACTCACTTATTTGTGTTACAAACTTCATTCAGCTTGTATCTCCACAACTAGTAAACTGATTTTCACAAACTAAGTTGTACTGTAAAGCCCCAAATGAGGGCTATCTGCACATATGTGGGATGTACAAAAGCAACAACAAACAACCAAGATATCAGGTCATCAGTAACTGTAAAATCTCTATTTGCTAATATCTCATGAACAGCTAGATGGATTTACATGATCAAACTTGCATTAGAATGTGCTTATCAAAATGTTTCTAATGATATATCATATATTATATAGAGATCAGTATTTATAGAAATACAAGCATATTAATGTAGTGATATAATTAGTTATCTTTTAAAATTAGCCTGACAGTTGCTATGACAGATGACAGCTCCCATCAGGTATGAGTTTTGATCATGTGATGGCAACAGCTTGTGCATGGACCATCACTCCTTTATATATATACTTCTGTATTTGAGGATTAGACCTCAGACTTAACAACATCAATTTACATTAATCTTTATTCTTTATTATCTGTATTGATCTTAATCATCATTGTTATCATTATTGAACTTCTGAATCACTCCTAAACCTCTGAGAGTGCATTCAAGGTTCAGATATCACAAATAAGTGAGTAGTTCATTTTGTGATAATTTGTGATATCTAAACCTTGGATATACTCTTAGAGATTTAAGAGTGATTCAGAAGTTTAAGAGAATGAATGATAAAAGATAATAATTGATGATTAATGTTGCTAAGTCTGAGGTTCCTCAAACACAGAAGTATATATACAAAATAGTAATGGTTTGTATACAAGCTGTAAGGAGATTAGCTTTTTTAAGACTTTTCTCTTCTATATTTTTTGGCTGATCTAGGTTTCATGGTCTATTCTTACATTCACACTTATTTGCTTATCCAATTTCCTATACTCTGAACCCCTTCAAACTACACACCAATACTTCTAACTATCTGGATATGTTATTTAACTCTCTTTTACACACTTTCTTGCTCTTTTGCAATACTCTGTGGTCTTCTGAAATCTTCTAGTATTATATGCACATCTACTTATCTGCTTTCTCATGCTCTGAAAGTATCTGCTAAGCACTCTAGCTCTCTTCCATTTTAGTTTCTCCATTCTAAACTATTTCTAATTACTTAAGTATTATTATTTCTCGCTTATGTAAACAGAATTCTGATACATTAGAATAGACCTGTTAATATATAGAGTAGTCATCACCTTCAGAAATTCTCATTCTATTCTCTTAGAATTTTCGAAAAATAAGTATATAGTTTAGTAATTTCTTGAATTTAGAATTTTCTGGAGGTAGACAATAAACTTAGGATTTTCTGGAGCCCTTCTGCCTAGTTGCCTTAACACAAGCTGTTTTTATCACATAATCAAAACTTGTACTTGGTAAAACTGTTATTTGTCATAACAGATATCAAACTAATCTTAAAAGGTAACTAATTATATCACTATATTAATATACTTGTATCTCTATGAATACTGATCTCTATATGTATAATATATCATTAGAGATAGTTTGATGAGTGCTTTTCAATGCAAGTTTGATTGTGGGAATACATTCAGTTGTTTCTGAGATAATAGCCAATAAAACTTGTAGTTACTGATAGTCTAATATCTCAGTAATCTGTTGTCACTTTTGTACATCCCAAATATATGTGGATAGCTCTTATTTGGAGCTTTCCTGTATAACTTGGTTTGTGAAAATTAATTCACTAGTTGTAGAGATACAAGTTGAATAAAGTTTATAATACTATCCTAAATCTTATGAGTCACATACATAAGAGTTGTTATATTTTATGATGTTGCAACTGTGACTGTGACAAGTTGGTCATACATGTTACAGTCACATTATTATTCTTTACTAAGTCTAAAATAAGAAAAAAAAGAGAAAAGAAGAGAAAAGAATAAAAATAAAAATAAGAAAAGCTTAAATTTTTAGATAACAAAATGTGAACCATATCTGATATCAAATTTGTTATGATTAAAAACTCAAAGTGTTAAGTCAATAAAGGTATTCTGGTCTGTTTGTTGTATTCTTGAGAATAGAGAGAGATTAATAATCAAGATGTCAAAGATTCTAGTAGTGGTAAAAATAGTATTATATTGGATTCTTGCTTAAGAGTAGGCTCTCTGATTCTAGTCAATATTCACAAAATATCAAAGTATTTAGGAAATGATTGGTTTTGGTTGTTAATAAATAGGTTAGGTTCCCTATTATTCAGAGAGTTCAGAGTTAGAGTTCTGTATTGGAAAGATTGTCTAGAATAGGGGAACAGATTGAAATTATAGTTTATCTACCTGTAACTACTTCTCCTTGAGAGCAACTTTTCTGGATTATTGAGAGATACTGTTTTATTTACTGGCTTGATTGGCTATAGAGGTCTATTAGCCTCTAGTTCTTGTTTTTGTAGGAATTCCTGCTCAAGAGAGAGAAAGAGTGAAAATTTCAATTTGTTATAATCAAATGCAAAGTTATGAATAAGTAGAAATAATTAAACTGAAAGTTTTCTCATAGTAGGCTTTAAATAACAGAAATCAGATAGAAAAGAGATTATACTAGAGTACAATAAGAATTATGCACCATTAGCCTTTAACTACATGCTAAAGAATTTAGAGAGGATAATATCAATATCAGAAATCAAGAGAAGAGATAGAAATAATAGTATAAAAGAAGGATATATGACCACTGGTGCTTGGTAGATATATGATCTTGTATAGATATAGTAGATAGTAATTTTTACATAGGAGCTCTGTACTGCAGTGTTTACTTGTGACCTATATATGCAAGGGAATAGCAGCTGTTCTTAAAGCATTATCTAGAGTAGAACAATCTTCTTAGATTAAAATTGTTTATATTTTATTAGGGAATTAGTCAGTCATTTAGATAGTCAGTAGACAGTATGAGGTGGAACTTGAAAAGAACTTGCTAACACTTACAGAGATTGAGTCTGGTTTGGAGTATGAGTCAGAGGAAGAAGCCAACACTGGCTCTGTTCTATTTCTTTACACATCTCCTTTTATAATACCACCACTCTCATCATTACCTACACTAATTGTCTCTTTTCCCATTTATTACAATATAAGTCAATATGGCTCTATCAATATGGAACAAATTTTACTTCAAATGAGACAGCAGTAGGAGCAGATAGCAATATTATAGACATTGGCTGAAAGAGAGAGAGAAGAAGAAGAAGTAGCTCTAGAACTCAATACTAGGTCCAATATAAAAGTGGCTAAGCTACCAACTTTTAATAAAGAAACTAGTGGAGTTTTGGAGTTTCTGATGGCATGTAGACTTTATATTAGAATGAGGATGAGAAATACATTGGTAGAGAAGCATATTTAGTGAATATTGTTGTATATTCAAGGAGAATCAGCAGACATTTAGAAGGAGAGCATTTTGTAAGACTTGGAGACTTTTTAACTAAGCTGAAAAAAGAATTCAGCAGTGGGGATAATGAAACAATAAAGGTAGCAAAATTAAAGAAGGTGGAGTAGGAATCAAGAACAATAAAAGAATTTTTGTAAGAGTTTAGAAGAGTAGCAAGAGGAAGTAGATATGAAGGAAGGCTCCTAATTGAAGAATTTAAGAGAAATAGACATTGGAGGAAGAGTAGAAGGGAAGAAGAAAGGTTGAAGGGCAGAAAGAAGTTAGAAAGTCAGGAATCAAGGGTGAACATACCAGCAAATACTAGAGAGACACAAAAACAATAATTATATCAGCCTTAAGATTGGTCTAGAAGGTAGAAGTATTAATGAGTACTGGTAGAGTCTGTTTTAATAGAGAAAGTTAAGAGAATGAATATAGTTGTAGTGAACTCACAACAACAGCAGGTAGGGTTTGTGCTTAGGTAATTCCCATATGTTATGAATGTAGACTGAATGAGAAATTGCTATAATTGTGGGAAATTTGAATACATTGTTAGATATTCTAAAAATTGAAGGATAATTAGATAGGAGAGGTAGATTAGCTATTAGAATAATGATGGACACTTAAAAGAGGAGGAGAACTTAGTAGTCCTTGACTAGATTCTAATTACAATAGGTTTGTAATGATTAGTAGAGTAATAGAGAATACATCCTACTATAACTTAAATGGAGATATGTTAAGAGATGTAATAATAAAGATTGGGCTAGAAAGAATTGATACATAAGAAGAAGTGATATTGGACATAGTTCACATCTTATTGCCTGAGATCTGGAAAGAGCATTTTGGATGTCCAGAACTAAGTAATTTGTGTTATCTAAGAATACAGAAGTTAGAGTAGAACAATATTCAGCTTCAGCTTATATACTATACTTCTATGAGTTGTACTAGTTGCATATTTTGGATTGAGAACTAGGAACTTAGGAGGTGAAAAACCACTGGAAGATAGCAAGGTATATTATTGCTAACACTGGAAGAGAGATGCTAGTTTTAGTTGATTTTCAGGATAAGTACTATAATGTAAGCTACTAGATTTATATACTAGTCAGTATTACCTAGGATAGCTATCTAGAATGTAACTGCTAAGTGAGTTACTCTGATTTCTAGTGATCCTCAGATGTTAAAGAAGAGATATCCATGGAGTTGTCTTGTACTAGTAAGAATATCTGAGATGATATAGCTGGTTTTGATCTATATTAGAAAAGATCTGGAGATACAGATAAGGAGTGGTGGTTATTTGTGGATAGGGACAGATAAGGTCAGAACATGGAATGTAACAAGTGATAGTAGAAGCATTGTTAGATAGTGGTATAATAGAACTGGTGATGAGTTCAGAGTTTGCAAAAAAATAAAGGTTTAAGTTGAAGAAAATAAAAAACACTAATATATGTGAGAAATGTGGATAGTTTCTTTAATAAAGAGAATATATAGTGGAAGTAAATATTATTAGGAACATAGAGAAAGAATGGAGATTGATGCAATTGGTGAACAGAAGTAGAACATGATTTTGGAAATATTGTAGCTAGCATGTTATAATTCTGAGATTGACTAGATAATAGGAGAAGTCAAGATAACAAAATATCTAGAGAAGTATGGAAAGTAGTAGAGACTGAAGCAGAGAAAACAAGAGTGGCAAAAACAGAAAGAAAAAAAACAAAAAGAAGAAAAGAAAAGAAGACAAGAGGAAAAAAACAGAAGAAAGAAGAGAAGAAAAAAAACCAAAAAGAAAAAGAAAAATGGAGATGAGGAAGATTGCAGAAAAATAGGAGATTTGGTATGAGAAAGAGGAAGTAACAAAGTCTGAAGAAGAGAAGAAGAAATTGCTTCTTCAAAAATTCTATAAGTGGATCTATATTTTTGGAAAAAAAGCAAGTGAGAGAATGCTAACAAAGAAGATGTGGGATCATGCAATAGAGGTGAAAAAAATATTTGTGCCAAGCAAGAGAAAGATGATGTATTTGTTGTTAAGAGAAGAGAGAGGAAAGATATATGAGTTCATTAACAAACAATTGAGAAAAGAGTATATCAGACTTTTGAAGTTACCTTAAACATCATCAGTGTATTTTGTAGGAAAGAAGAATAGTATTAGGATAACTGGACAGAAGAGCAGAGCACTTCAGAAAATCCTAAGTCTATTGTTTAAGAAATACTAAACTATACACTCATTTCTAGAAAATCTTAAGAAAACAGAATGGAAATTCCTGAAGGTGATGACTATTCTATATAATAATAGGTTTATTCTAATGTGTTAGAATTCTGTTTACATAAGTAAGAAATGATGATACTTAAGTAATTAGAAATAGTTTAGAATGGAGAGACTAAATTGGAAGAGAGTTAGAGTGTTTAGCAAACATTTCCAGAGTGTAAAAAAGTAAATGAGTAGTGTTACAACCTTAGACTTGGCTCAGGTTGCAACTTAGGTAAAGACTTGAGTAAAAGTGGGAAATAGAGTCAATTAGTAAAGTGTGAGGATACAAGATAGTATCTACAGCTATATATATCTATTGATCATGAGGATTGTATGTTATATACATATGGCAAACAAGTTATAGAACATGAGGAGAACATAAAGAAACAATGCCTACTACATGAGATGCTGACTAAGACAAATATGGTGCAGCCAATCATTGTGATATAAAGAAATCATCCTAAAACATATAGTTCATAATGCATCCTCATTGTGAACATAAGGATCAATCATAACAAGTAGATGATACTAGTAGACTTTGGAAAACTACAGAGTATTGTAGAAGAGTAATGTTATGAACTTAAACCTTTGGAGTTAAGTAAAAGAATAAACTCTTGTATTAGAGCAAACACAAGAGAACTTGATAGAGAGTCCTTTACAAAGTAGTCCATATTATATATCTATTTAGATGGTCTGTGCTAACTACTGTGCACCCTATCCTAAATGACCATGTGTTAGGCATGAGGCCAACATGCAGTATACATGTTGTATAACGTCACTCCTTCTACCCCTTTTCCCTATGTCTCGTGATCTATGTCTATCAACCCTAACTCTAAGTTTTATAAATAGAAAATATAAAATTAAATTGAAAAGAAAATAAAAATAAGAAAAGAAAATAATAAAAAACTAAGTCTACTTCTTGTGATCTTGACAAGTAAGAGAGTACTAGAGAGAGAAGTTAAATCACATATCTGGATGGTTAAGAGTATTGGTATACAGCTTGAAAGAGTCTTGAGTATAGGAAAGTGAATAAGTAGATGAGTGCAGATGTAGGAAAGAATTACAGAATATGAATTAGCTAAAAAATGTGAAAGATAAAAGCTTTAGAAGAGCCAGTTTTCTTACAGATGGTAAGAAAAGAATAGCATAGAACTACAGATATTTAAACAAATAAACTGTAAGAAAACAATTACTCTTTGTCTTTAATCTTGAATATTGTAAAAAATAATAGTACTAAGAAAGTATTTACTAAATCAGACTTGTGATGGGAGTATAATAATATATGAATAAAGAAAGAAGACAAGTAAAAGGTGGTATTCATGATTTTAAGAGAATTGTTTAAACCTACAGTAATGTTCTTTGGACTTACTAACTTCTTAGCAACATTTTAAATAATAATAAACAAGATCTTACAAGACTTAATCAATACTGGAGAAGTGGTGAGTATTAGAGATGATTCATACTTGCCAAAAATATCTATGAATATAGCATAGAAGACAGAAGACAGAAACTGGACTTAGTGACTACAGAGTAGGGATTGGAAGCAATGCTATGTGAATAACCAGTCTTGGTTTTAATAGATGACATTTTGCCCAGCCTATGTATTATGTGACTGTATTTCTGAAGATTGGGAGTTTTTGGAAGAGAGTTGAGATAAGTGTAGTACAAATTCCAAGTTAATTATCAGACTGAGAAATGGTACATGGTAGCTAATATTCTTAAATATGGAAGTAATAATCTAATAATGCTTTACCACTGTACTTACTCTGAGTTGTTGGGAACTATGGAGGTTGTTATTTGGAGCTCTATGGAATTGATGAGGAATGCAGGGTTTGGTCCTCAGGTTGATGAATGATTGTAATAAAGTATGATATAGTGAGAACAGAGAAAGAGGAAGAGTATGATAAAGTAGTAGGGGAAGTAGTAAGGAGATTAGTAGAGAACAATTTATATATAAAACCAGAAAAATACAAGTAGAAAATTAAAGAAGTGTTGAGTTGGCTAACTCTTAAAGGGATTAAAGACATAATTTTTAGAACTTGCTAATTATTATAGGTAGTTTATTAAAGATTTTGCATTTATAGTTAGATTATTGCACAACTTGATGAAGAAGGATCAGAAGTGGGATTAGATAGAGAAGCAAGAAAAGATATTTAAGGAGTTAAAAGAAGAGTTTTACAAAAGAACCAGTGTTAGTAGCATTAGACTTAAATAAAAAAATAAGAATAGAAGTAGATATATTATCTATGATAAGGAGATACAGTAATTAGGGGTTTATAAAATTAGAAATATTTGTTAAAGAGCACAAAATTCAAGTTCAAGGTCTAGACAGACCATAAGAATTTAGAATACTTCAAGAAGGCATAGAAATTAAATTATAGGCAGGCTTAATGGGTATTATATTTATCAAGATTTGATTTGATTTTAAAATATATACTAGAGACAAAAATAGGAAGGCAGATGGACTGAGTAGAAGGCTAGATTGGAAGATGGGAATAGAAAATAACAATGAAAATCAAAAACTGATAGAAGAAGAATGGATTCAAGGACTAATAGAAGTAGTAGTAGAAAGACTTGAGATAGATATTATAGAAAAAATTATAATTGGTAGATAAAAGAACAAAGAAGTGGTTAGAGTAGTAGAAAAGATAAAAAATATGGGAGTCAAAGTACTGAGAGAGAATGAGTGGCAAATAGAGGGAGACTTGGTATTAAAGGAAGGAAAAGTTTATATACTAAAGGATGAGAAGTTAAGAGTAGAAATTATCTGGTTGCATCATGATATATTAGTAGCTAGACATAGAAGAAGATAGAAAATGATAGAGTTGGTGTAATAAGAAATCATTGGTGGCTAGGAATAATAAAGGACATAGGAAAATATATGGATGAATGTGATATGTGTCAATGAATAAAGAATAGAACAGAGGTATCAGCAAGAAAATTGATGGCAAATAAGGTTCTGAAGAGACTATGGACACATCTAATAGTAAACTTTATTACAAAGTTACTATTCATAGTAGGAAAGAATGAAATTTTAGTAGTATATGATAGGTTGTCAAAGATTGTACATTTTATAGCAAATATGGAGAAAACATTAGTAGAGAGACTAGTAAGGTTGTTTAGAGATAATGTATAAAAGTTGTATAGATTGCTGGAAAGTGTGATATTAGACAGAGGACTACAGTTTGTAGTAAAGCTAATAAAGAAGTTGAAAAAAATGTTGGGAATTGAAACAAAGTTATTAACAGTTTTCTACTTACAAATAGATAAACAAACAAAATACATGAATTAGGAGTCAGAATAATATCTCCAATTCTTTGTAGATTATAGACAAAAGGACTAGCCTAAGTAGTTAGTAATAACAAAGTTTGCAGTAAACAATAAAGTTCATTCAGCAACTAAAGTTTCACTGTTTATAGTAAATTATAATAGGAAAATGAGAATAGAAGCAGATATCAGGAGAAAAGAAATAGTAGATAAAGTAACAGAGTTTGCAGAGAAAATGAAGAAATTATAAAAAGAGGTAGAGATGGTATTGAAGAAAGCTCAGGAGGAGATAAAAAGACAAGTAAATAAAAGAAGAAAAGAAGCTAAAGAATGAATAAGGTGGTGTTGAGTATAAAAGACTTGGTGTTTAAGGAAATACTGGTATAGAAATTAGTGGATCAATATATTGGTTCATATATAATTAACAAGGTAGTATCTATTAATGTGGTCAAATTACAATTGCCAACTTTGATGAGAGTTTACCTAGTAGTAAATGTTAGTTGAGTAGTAAGATATGGAAAGCAAGTAGAGAGACAGAAGGTAAAAGAAGTAAAACCAATAGAAGTAGATAAAGTTGAAGAATAGGAAGTAGAAAAAATATTAAATAAAAGAAAAATAAGAGGAGTTGTAAAGTATTTGGCATAATAAAAGAGGTTCAAAGTTGAACACAATATATGAGAGAGAGAAAAAGACTTGGAGAATACAAAGAAAGTGGTGGCAGAGTTCAAAGAAAGGCTGAATATAGAAGTAAAAAGGCAAGAGAAGTTATAAATAATAGAAAAAAAACTTTTAGAAGGAGAAAGTTACTGGAGAAGTATATAGCAAAAATTTTGTATAGATAGGATGATGAGAGGTTTGAAGAAAAATATTTAAAAAAGTTGGAGAGGAACTGGTGAAAATAGAAATCAGTTTCTTTAGAGGAGAAACCTTGAAAGAGAAGGTAATGTTAAAGTTGAGGACAATAAACTTGGTTTTACTTTTATTTATTGTTTATTTTCATTTTCATTTATTTTATTATTTTAGACTTAGGATTAGGGTTAGTGTGATGTTATATATGTCACAGTTATAGTCACATAATCACATAACATATAAAAGAATTCAGAAGCAATAATGTTATATAATATATTTTATACATGTTAACTTTATAGATAATATATAGCTTTAGGGTAGGTTAGATATGGAGTTGTATGAACTACTAGTTTAACATATATAAGATAGATACTTTATACTTGGAAATTTATTGAGTTTTCTTGTATAAATTCTATATAAGGTTATTTTTTTGCTCTTACTCTTGAGTTTAAGTCTTAGTATTATATATTCTAAGTGATGTACTCTGAAGGTATCTCTCAAGTTAAATCTTACAACTGATAATACTGATACTTACCTTGCCAGCCTTTCTTAAGCTACTAGAACTCTCTAAAACTTGCTTAAAAGTAATAGTAGATACTAACAATGCTTAATTGAGAAATAGTAATTAAACAACTTATAAGTGAGAGAATTCAGATAAGAGTTCTCTCTTTTTTCTCCTCTCCACTTATAGCTTATGTATTAGTCTAGAAATATAAGAAATAAAATCATGAAATGTAATCTAAACAGCTAAAAAGATTTTCTGAGATCTTGTAAATATATAGTCTTCTCTTTATTCTCTATCCGACACTAGCCCAATAGTCTTTTCCTATTCATGAGTACTAGTTTACTTTTTATTTAGTTGTTTTCATTAGCTATCTCTACTTACAAGCTTATTTCTGACTCCTTTGGCTTCCAATAAGTCATATTTCTGTTTTATCCTACCATCCAAATATTTGTAGTAATACCAGTTATACTTGTGAGTGTCTATTCTTCATAGCTAGTCATTTGCAAGCACTGTAGTATCTTGTATCCCTAAAAACTCATCTTGTGAGATCTAGTTTGATTAATAGCTACTATGTTATAAGATGAAAGTGTGGACAGACTTTTAGGGTTAGGGTTAAGATATAGTAGTAGTATTATTATTAGTCTACTGTCACAAACTTCATTCAGCTTGTATCTCTACAAAAAGTAGACCAATTTTCACAAACTAAGTTGTACTGTAAAGCTCCAAATGAAGGCTATCTATGGGATGTACAAAAGCAACAACAAACAACCAAGATATCAGGTCATCAGTAACTGTAAAATCTCTGTTTGCTAATATCTCATGAACAGCTAGATGGATTTACATGATCAAACTTGCATTAGAATGTGCTTATCAAAATGTTTCTAATGATATATGATGCATCTCAAAGTGACA
>Ga0157364_1006763_pt1 | contig 11825 bp, 2 predicted proteins | sample AttsexASBM2_FD_111476 | JGI IMG/M metagenome (GOLD analysis project Ga0157364, IMG submission 111476) | Fungus gardens microbial communities from leaf cutter ant in Ribeirão Preto, State of São Paulo, Brazil - Atta sexdens ASBM2 | ecosystem: Host-associated > Fungi > Mycelium > Unclassified ...
ATTATTAACATAATTTACTTTATATAATAAAATAGAAGATAAAATAGAATATATTTCTTATATATTATAAATCATGATACAAAATATTTCTCGTTAATTTAAATATATCTAATATTTAATTGATATTTCTAATATTTAATTGATAGAATCATTTAATGTTATTAATCAATTTTGTTTCAGAAAATGGATGGCAACAGGGATGGTGTAGTGACGCTATCCGAGTTTTTGGAAGCTTGTCGAGCAGATCCGGATATCTCAACCAGCATGGCTGCTCTAGACACTGCCTTCTGACACTCACCGCGTCCGCAATACATACCATGGACTTGAAGGGATCACTCGATTAGGAAATAAATCGCTCAATGTTGTACCTTAACTCCTTGGACCAGAGAGGAAAAAATTCTTCAAAATATGTCCCATCGTCCTGGAGCGACTGATATGCGATTTTTCAGAATTGATTGTTTTAAGAGACACTTTGCGCATTAGCTCAACAAAATCTACTCAGCGGAATTTCTAGATATGCAAGAAAAGATTATTAAAAAGAAAAAGAGTAAAAGAAGAGTATATATAAACGGAGTGTTTCAACTCGAAATTTGTGACTTAGACGTACCAAAAAAATTACAAAAATGATTGTTTTGTGATAGAAACGAAACCTAAGCGAATATTTGATTGATGTGCTGCCTCCCCCTTCCCTGAAATAGGATGTTTATAGGATTAGATATCAGAATCTACAAATAAGAAAATATATGCAGGAGCAGATTGAAAGCAAGAAACAAGCATATTAGAACGATAAAATAATTTTGGTATTTTGCTTGAAACTTGTTTAGAAAATGATGATATCATAGGCAAACAGTATGACATCTGTTACGAGAAGAATGTAATGGGTCCTCCAATAGTTTTCAAATGTCGATAACATGGTAACGATTTCATAAAGCTTTTAGCATTAGTGAGTGATGAAGTGATTAATGAATAAATGAGAATTAGAAACGGATCTTTGTATCGAATGAAGATTGCAATTAAATTGTAAGTGAAAGATTAGTAATGTATTTTAAATTTATGCACGACGTTACTCGCATTATTTTATTCTATTTTTAATTTAATTTTTAATTATAAAAATTTTTAATTAAAATTTTTTATTGATATTAGCCTTCATATATTTTTTACAGTCAAATTTACGTAAAAATATTAAATAATATAATACTAACTGTCAACACATTTTACTTAACTATACGTAAAATTATACTGAACTTTTACATAAATGTTAAAAAATATTCTTATATAAAAATTATATGTTCGTTGAAATGCATCTTATTGTTAGACAAAGGACGCAATGATTAAAAGTGATTGAAAATTGTTTTATGTTTGAGTTATACCTGTGTGCTGAGGCAATAAAAATGCAACAGCATATGTATTCAGTTGCATTTTCAAACTGCAATGTATTGTACATTCAATGAATGTACTCATAACCCTCGTACAATTTTTAATAGCGGCGTGCGAGTTTCGCGTGCAAATAGAAAACAAAAAGACACAAAGTTAAATGCGAGGATGAGCGTTAACTCATGAACATACAAAGTTTATCGTGAATCCCGTCGTACAGCTGGATATGTCAAACGGGATTTGTTGTTTCTAGTGCGTAAGCATGTAGATGATAAGCGATATCAAAATATTTATTTTTGTGACAGGTAAGCGTATTATCGTTGTAAGAGTCTAGATTGTAAAGACTGTGTGCTGCTAAAGAGAGAGAAGTGAATTGGATTAATTGAGGACAAAAAGTAGAAGAACGATTATTCGAAGACGTAGAAAAGAGCCTCTCTCTACTGATCCGGCATTAGAATGATTCATTGCCGAATATACGAAAAATATATAACGTTTTATTATAATTAACCAATACGAGTCGTGGAGACTGGACCAAGGCTTCCGCGATGAGCGAAGGAGATTTACTTGAGCGAAGTATATTTAATCATTTTCCATCACTGCCTACTTCTGGATAACTATAAATAAATAAGGAGGAATATGGACGGAGTAATGAACGAAACAAGAATCTCCGATGCATCGAGACCAGCAAGTCTGATCGAAATCATCGACATTAGATTGAGAAGCAACATGAGGCTTATATTTATTTAGATATATACGAGTTTCAAGTATCCTTTCGTTATGTGCGTTTTTTGTAAAATATTCGAGATAACGAACCGATTTTTTGATATTTCTTCGATTTAGAAAATAATGTGTGATTGCGGCGACTAACTTCTTCAACAGCAAAGCTGACACAACTCCAATTCACGCAGTGTATCAATATGTCGAACGTGGAGAGATAGAAGAAGGATGCGAATTAAGTCAGTAAAGAAATGATAGAAATGACAGAAAAAAAAAACAGATCGCGCACGGCGAGAATTTCAGGCGTAAAGATTTCTTCGATTTTTAGCAGCGCCTATCTATATATAGAGCATAAGACTTATATATAAATTGAGATAAACATCGAATGTTGTCTCATATCACTCGATCACTACCGCATGTCTTTGAAGTTACGTAAATAAGTATATAAAAGACAGAAATGGGGTAACTGTGTCGTTTAGATACTTTCGAATTTGGTCGGATATTAGTTTTAGATGCGAGAAGGGAAGGAAACAAAGTACTCTTACCCCACGATAATCGGAAATAAGCTAAATCTAAATATGTTATGAGCTTTTTTATGCGATGCCAGTTTTAGAATAATGTTATTGTTTTTTAAGAATTAGCGAGACTGACGATAACTGGAATATTATTAAGTTCGCAAGATATAAAAAGAAAGCACACAAAATAGTAATTTTTTAACAAGACAGAGATATAGCATTTATTTAGGGTGTGAGTTTCATTACATAACGTCACTCCGTTTAATCCATCTGAACTGTACATTCACGCATACTTTCTCCCTTTATTTATGTTTATTGTATATTTCCTCTAAAAATAGAATTCAGTAGACACTTCTCTATAGCTTTGATACTTCTTGTATGCTATCATCATTTAATCTCTATTGTGCGCGCTGCCAAACTGCATATTACCTTCTTTCGCAAACATCGAGTTATCTACAGGAAATTTCATAAAATTTTAGTAACGTAAGTTCGATCATCAATGTAATATGAAAAAGTTTTAATTTAAATTTTATCACAAGTTATTTTATGGGAACAATGAGAAAACGAAATTAATAATGATTTAATGTGTAACATACTCTTTATATTATCTTAAATCAATGATTGCCAATGGTTATATTTTATATATTACGAACAGAAGAAAGTAATATAGTGCTAAATAATTTCAAACCGTATTAGCTTGTCTTTAACTTCGTAGTTATTATGCTAAACTATAAGCTATATACGTACGATTTTGTTTAGTGCAATATCAAGTTTTATATTATTGGACAATAAAAAGTTTTATTATAACGCGATCAGAGACAAAAAGTAAACAATAGTAACATTGACATATTATTGGTATTAAAGATATGTAATATTAGGGTAACATTTCCTAATTTTTCTTAGGATATACTTGATATGGATATACTGCTGAAAGTAATTCAATCATTATCATATTTTAAATACATAATTGGCAACTGCTTAAAAGTATATAGGAATGAAAACTATTTATGCTCAATCTAATTATTAAAATATAAAATTATTGATTCTAAACACAATTCAAAATAGGATATCATAATGGATACTTCTAAGGTTCTAGATTATTATTGCTATCTTATATGTGATTTACATAAATCATACACACATATGTATTTTTTCTTCATTTAATCGAGCTGATAAAAAAACGCATATAGCGTTCTCGATTTTTTAATTAAAAAAGCAATTATTTTTATTTTAACTTCTATTCTTCCTTCTCTCTTATGAGTTATACACACACACACACACACACACACACACACACACACACACGTGGTGTGGATAAAAAATTTATACACTAAATTTTTGTCTGTTAACATAGCAACATTATAGATTTCTACGGTGGCGTGATGTGTAGTAGTGTAATAGGAAGTTTAACGAATATATTCAGTACAATTTTGTTATTAACGATGTGCATGTAGTTTTTTATATCAAATTGCAATTGAGTACTTTTTTTGCACCGTCGAATGCGACGGTGCAAAACATATATTGCATTCGATGATACAAAAAAGGTATTATGGAATTATTTGGAATGGATTTCGATTCTAAATTATTCAATTATTTTCTAGGTTTCTATTGTGTTTTTTAGAGAAAATGGAATAATTCCCATTGGAATTTATTCTGATTTGTTCTATGATAGGTGTCCTGATGATGAGCCAGAAATTCATGAAATGCTATAGACAGTCTGACTATTAATTTTTGGCCAATTATTCCCAAATTTGATTCTCTGTTTTAAACATCACGCTGTATTCCAATAGTATAAAAAAAACTATTCCCTCAATTATTGACACAAAAAGCTACGTACGCAATCGTAGTGACAAAAATTATTAGACTATCTACTACAAGACCACCATATAAACCTATAGTGCTACATTAAGAAAAAAAAGTAAACAAACTTGTATTCACATTACGTACAAATAACACAAGTTATATATTGTTAATATATTGTTTTGCGGCAATGAATAAGAATTAACACATAAGCTCCCTTTGTCATCTTCTTTTTTAACAGAGACATATTTTGGAAAATAATATTAAATCAACATTTATTCATTATCATCCTTATATAAATCACATATAAATTTTCATATGACGAATTGCAAATTGCGTCCATTAAATTAAACTTGAGAAAGATCTCTCAGCACGTTTCTCTGATCGCTAAAAAAATTACTTCTTCGTGTATTGTTGATGCATGTCTGATATATTATTTAATGTACAAAAATTCGAAAAATGAGATAAACAATGTGTGTATGTAAAATTGACATTTGCACAAAATTAAGCTATTTCTCGTAATTATCTATCACGATTCAAAAGTTCTGCATAACTTAACGCGACTATATACGTAATTGGCAGACTTTTGGTTGCATTGCTCTTAAAATTTATATCATATACGATTTACAACAAGAATCGGAAAAAAATAAGAGTAAAGCACCTTTTTAATCGACTCCATCACGTGGATACTATCTACATGTAGCTAGTTTAGCTACAAGGCTATAAAGTCCTTCGAGTACTACTATCTTGACTCTTTTAATGTAGAAATACTATACTCGAATAGAATTCAAAGATCTATCTATCAAAATCTATCTCTTCTCTGTAGATAGTTGAGTCTTAATTCATCGAAAGTATTTTCGGTGGTATCTATTTTAGACATTATAGCTGCTGGACAGAGAAAATACAATATGAATTGATTTGTGAAAGTGATGTAAAAAGTGATGGCGGAAGTACCAAAGCGAGGAACATCCGTTGTTCGCTAAACTGAGAGCTATATTTAAAAAGAATTATTAGGTAGCAAATGAAAGATTTATGGTCGGGTTGTACGCGTACTAGCTGACAGATGGTCCAATCATAGACTATATATTCGTAACGGGGAAAATAAACGAGAACTTAAAAAAATAGCGCCTAATTGTGTTATACGAAGAATGGGAAACAGCGCGCGTACAGAAAGTTATGATTGTAAATAAAAATAAATTAAAAATAAAGACCAGAGACACATCTACGTAGTCATATAAAATTATAAAATTAAATTTTCAATTAAATTAATATTTGAATTATACACATATCTTTTAAATTTTTGTGTTGTTTGAAAATAAAAGTGAAAAAAATCTCAAGGTAATTACATTGACATAGAAAAGGAAATTATTGGATTTATCATGCATTGAGCTTTTGAAATAATCACTTAATTAAGTATTTTGAAGTAGAATAATATATATTCTAGAGATAAGATTATTTTTTTTATCAGTCTGTTAAATAGTTATTACGTTGATTATCTAAAAGCATCCTTGTTTACTCTAAGTTATTGTACAATAAGCACTTATTTACGACAAAGTATGTGTCATGGTAATGTGTTACAGAAATGTATCACGCTGTTTTTCAAGCATCGTATATTGAACACAACAAGTTACAAAGAAATTATTATATATGATGTTAAAATATGAAGGATTTTAAACAGATTATAAAAAGCAACAGGCAAGAGATATTCATATATTTTCAGTGTAAACCAAGTATGTGTATATACTTGTGGTAAGACTACGTATCTCATAGCTTTAACGGCTCACCGATATCCAGGTGGAAGCAATCTTCTTTGGTAGCGTCATCGAAATTGCGTGTCACGATCAACGACGCGTGTTACGTCTCGTTGTTAAAAAAAAAGCTGTATGGCCAATTTAATGTGTTCTGTTAACAAAGATGATATGTTTCCACTAAGGAAGAGCATATAAAGGAATAATCGTTTGGATGTTGATTGTTAAATGTTAGGATAGATGGGTACAACGTTATATCCTTTCAATCAGAATTGCATGTTGAGTATTTGCATTTTGTCTCTATCTTCGGCTATATTGCGTCGTTATTTCATCGGATTTCAATCGTCGATACATGTCACTATTTATTACGTAAAATGTTAATCATTATTCAATTAAACGTAGCTTCTTCATATGCAAATTTCGAAAAAAAAATACAAGAACAACAATAACGTTAAAATGACATTATAATGAATCATAAATAATTGAAAAATAGATCAGTTAAAAAAATAAATAATTGAATGTTTTTTATTTCCACTAATGTAGATTAACTTTTCTTCAAACTAGAAAAAGATGAAGAGTTAGTTGAACCGAGATTAAAATTAAACCATACATTAGTAGAAACGGGCATCATTTTTAGAACTGAAAAAAAAAGAAGTAAGCTAACCAGAAATTAAAGTTAATCTACATTAGCGGAAACAGACATTAGTAATTTTGAGGTCATTTTGATGTCATTTTAATATTATGATGACTTGTGTTTTGCTCGGGAAAGCGTGAAATGTTTGATTTGCAGCAACGCAGTCACTGCCGTCGCTTTTCTGCAATGAAAATCAATTCTCTCTTTGAACATTTTTGGTATTGTCCTAAAAAGATGGTTATTGACAAATATAAACTGATTATATTATCGTACAGGATTTATTCATTTAAAAAGATTTGTTATATATACATGGAATGTTTTATCTATTGTCTTTGAGGAATTTTACGTTCCGTATCATGTTTAATCATGTCTCGCAATTATTACAGATTATTTACTGTACTATATCTTGGAAGTATGTATTTTATAAATAAAAATAAATAACCAACATGTATGCATGTTGCCATCTGTTTTACTATTTCAGAGTTATATCATTAAATCTGTAATTCGTATTACTTACATTTTTCGCACTCATCTGGGCTTTCTCTTCATCGTCCGATATTTATTTCAAGTGCAAAAATTTTGGAGATTTCAAGTAACGTGAACAGATCCATTATTTGATAATATTCTTGAGGTTTCCACGGGTGCTTTCTATATAAGGATTATGCGTTTCACAGGTTTTCTCCATGTCCAGATTTTTGCCAACACTGTGTCAGGCTGCTCCTTGCCCTGATGAAATAGACTGCAATGTTCACGAAACGTTGGTATTCCAAGAATGAATCTGGACACGGAGAAAACCCGCATAATCTTTATATAGATTCATTATTTCAGTTATTATTTCAATCATACAAGAGAAAGTTATTAAATAAAATTATATATAATAACGTCAGAAGTAATTATATCGAAATATTTTTATATGCTTTTATCAAAAAGTAAATTTAAAAAAAGAAAGCAGAAAAGCAGTAATATTTACTATTGTAAAAATTCTGTGTAAAAATATACTTGTAACTTATAGTTATAAAAATAATGTAAATTTTAGAATAAATATAGTTTTCTCTTTTATAAGAAAAATTTAAATTTAATATCATGCAATATATCCGTGAACTTTTTATTATTTTATTTGTACTATTTACTCATATTTGTACTATTCATATAAACCGCGTATTCAATATAACAAATCGTTAAGAAGTACTGTAACTCTCAATCCTAATTGGCTGGAATAATAGATAAGATCCAATCACACAATCGAACGCTGTTTGACATTGAAAGTTTCTATTCGCGTTAGTGTAAAATTTAAACACTTTGATGTCTTTTACAAGTAAATTATTCTATATTTGTGTAAATCTTAATAAGGAATACTCATAATGAAATGATCGTAACTTGCTAAGAAGTTTTATGGAAAGCGTCTGATTCTTATTACAAATTCTAATTAACATATTCTAATTACTCGTCCTTTAAATATTCTCAATACCGAAAAGTCTCGATGCCGAGCGCTCTCTGTCGATCACTTGCGATATATCGTTATGTACGAACATTGAACGCGATCGCGGTTCGAAATCGATCGCGAGTTTCGTCCGTTAAAAATTCGCGCATGAGCGCGAATTTTCGTCGAAAGTGTCAATTAAAGTGACGGATGATCATCGAAACATATTAATTAGTTCGCGAGCTCTCACGATCAGCGCTGGTTCATCGATCTTCATTGCCCCGTAATTCATAATCGCTGCAGTTACAGTGAGTACGTATAAATTCCGAGGCATAGCCACGCGAAAATGATCTTTAAGACCAAAGCACAGATCTTTGCATAATGCATAAAGCAAAGCAAATTAATCAAAGTCATCAACTCCCCCTTACGCTTCTACAAAAAAATCGAAGCTTTTGAAGATGGCGTATTTTTCATTAGATGTGGCATTAGTGACGTGTCCAATATTTAATCATCGTGATTATGTTATGCTCATTCATCGCTCTTAATAAAAAAATCCATCATTTAATCCTTGTATAACAAATATATACATAATGCAAATGCGACAATTCCGTCAAGTAAATTCCATGTAACCGTAGCGTTACTGCTTGCAATGTAATGTTATGTTGATAACACGACATGCGAGTTTCATTATCGACGTGACACATTGCATTCTTATTACTAAAGTTTCGTCAAGTAGACTCCGTACAATCGTAGTATATATTTGATTATATGTATACATGAATTAATTGAAGCATGCTATATCATATAATAATTGGTAATGATTGGATTATCTGTAACCGGAATCATTAATCGTACACGTGAATATTTGTAGATTAAAAGTATGAAATTGCTGCTATTAATTATGTTATGATTTATAAGATTATGCATAAGTTAATTAATAGCCTTTTGTACATAATATATTATAATATGGGGGATATTTATTAAAATATAAAGTAAATAATTAACACTAATGCTGATCATTTTCTAGATTAATCAATTGCTGCTTGCATGTATTATTTTGTAAATTAGATAAATGAAATCACTGTAATTAATTATAATTGTTACGTTTATACATGTTATGGTATGTGTTAATTGACAATCCTTTTTTTATCTTTTATTACTTTTAATTGAAATATAAAGTAGTAAGCAGCAATGATGGTGATTATATTTTTTACATTACCTGCTAGTAATTGCTAGATTGGTCGTTATATATTATAATCGAAATTAATGTAACTGATATTATGAGATTTACTTATAAGCATTCTGTAGTAGCATTCTAAGGACCTTAGTAGAAAGCTGACTTATAATCTTAAGGCAGTGTCTTATGACTTAAGTTTTATGTTTTTAGTAACAACTAGAACTAGCACAAGAATTATTTTATGACTTATGTCTTAAAGGTGTACAAATTGTGCCTTTAAGATATAAATCATAAGATAGTTCTTGTGCATTAGCCCGGATTTACAATACAATAAGTGTTTTAAAGCCTTAAGCCGTAAGAAATTGGCCAACTACAGTCGAATGCAAGGCGAATAATTGATTGTGATTCGTCCATTCCTTATGGCTTAAGGCTTAAAAACTTATTGTAGATCCGGAATTAGACATAAGACTTAACTCGTAAAACACTGTCTTAAGATTAGTCAGCCTTTCTGCTACAGCCTTAAATCAGAAATATTGTAATAATAATAATAATGTTGCGATTGCTATAGTTATAAAAATGATTCATTTTATCTTACCCAAATTATAATTTTTAATTATTAAAAATTAATATACCTTATACACACATAAAAATATAAGGTCGAAAGAAATGTTAAATAATAAAAAATATTATAAATATAGTCAAGAATCAATTACGGATTTTGCAAATTTTATTTAGAAAAATATTGGATTTTAATCAATGCTCACTCTAATGAAAAATTCACTATAATTTGAGTATGAATGACAATAATCGATTATAATTATGTGTGCGTCGCGAAGTGCATTGTGTTTCATGTTTCACAAAATACGATGTAGTAAACTTGTAAATAATATAAATTCATTCGATTTTATAGAAATACAATCAATTACTATACTAATTAACAGTATTATTTGATTACGCTCCAACAATTGCGTTACACTCTCATTTGCCCGATTTCTTAGGATTTTTTAATATAAATTCGAGTTTTAAAAATAAAATGAATCTGAAAGTAAACTGAATAAGTGAAGTATATAAATTAATATTTGAAGTATGTGTGCAAGTGATATTTATCATTTTTTAAATAAAATTTGGATAATACAACTGATGGAGCATTTCTTAAGGTGAAATTTGCAACGAATTGGCGCAAAGCAGATACTTCAGGTAATGAAATAATATATAATCTGCACATTACACAATATTAATATCATCTGCTGCTTTTTATTTACCATATTTACTATAAATTTACTATAAAAATTAAGAATGTGTGTTTAGTCTACTTATATTTTGAGTTTAATTTTATTTTTTACTAAGATAAAAATGATATGAAAGCACTAATACGAACTTCGCAATCAAAACCTTATAAGAATAATGAACTTTATTAATATTACATCGATAATATGCTATTGAATTAATTCAATCTACTCAATCATATTCATCACTGTATAGTGAAAAAAGTAGTTTTTAGAAATCTGAAAATATATTATTATATATAGAAAAATTATAAGAAAATACAATATTATAATAGAGACTATTTTATTTAAATTAACAATATTGATATAATAGATTTTATATAGTTTAATAATCCCACAAATTTTGCTTCACCTCGGAACTTAATTAATACATTATTATATTTTTAAAACATAAATGCTGTAATTTCTCCTATTTTAAAAACATTTAAATTTTTCTTACAATAAAAAGAAATTGTATAAATTGAAGAATTTTATATACGACGTACTTGTAGGCAAAAGAGGCCAAAATATATCAATCATATAGATCGATATGTAAAACATTATCTAAATTTTTTTACAATTCACACTATAGAATTGCTTTAGTTCTTAATCTGAAGATTCTGTTTTCAATTTTATGGCTAGCTGACTAGCTACATAATCCCAATATCGCCATCTTATTGTGTCATATTTTTTCGATAAATCCTTGCATAGCTAAAATATAAGTACATATATATCAGATATGACAAATGATATAATATTACAAAATAGACTTACTTCATATGCAAAATTAATATGAAACAAAGGAGATGGAGTTTCGTCTGATGGGCATCTTTCTTGGCAAATATCAATCATACAGGCCAATAAATGATTAGTGCGACATCCTTCTTTATACATTTCTTCACATTTATGTCTTACTTTCTCATTATAACCTAAACCTTTGCTATGATGTGATAATATTCTAAAAACATAATTTTTTAATTTAAATAAATTCAAATTAAAATATCATTTCTTAACTTACATTCTTAATATAATATATTAGATGTGGTAAAAAGAAATCCATTATTTTTCCATTTAATTTCATGCAAAAATAATGGATTTCTTTTTACTATACCTAATATATATATATATATATATATATATATCAGAAATAAGTACCCTCTTAAGTAATTCCAAGC
>Ga0157364_1006764_pt1 | contig 11823 bp, 2 predicted proteins | sample AttsexASBM2_FD_111476 | JGI IMG/M metagenome (GOLD analysis project Ga0157364, IMG submission 111476) | Fungus gardens microbial communities from leaf cutter ant in Ribeirão Preto, State of São Paulo, Brazil - Atta sexdens ASBM2 | ecosystem: Host-associated > Fungi > Mycelium > Unclassified ...
AATCTGTAGAATACACTGGCACAGAATACATTGGCACCTACTAGATGGCATAGACAAATTATTCGAAAGAACTGTAATTTTTTTTGTATTTATGAGACATATTTTCTGTCAGGAAGCACATTATCCCGTTTTATTCCATGTCGATAATTGTATAATAATAATGTTTAACAAAAAAAATTTATTTTTTATTTTTCATACGAAACTAACATAGCATTGCTGCTTTACTTATAATTAATGCACATTTCCATAGTTTGCATGCATAATTTGTACAATAGTCTGATATGAAGAATCAAAAAAATTCCTATAACGAAAAAAAATTTCTTATAAGATAGCGCTGTAGTTATAATTCTCTCGAACTAGATTTCTTATCTTTAAATAACTTTTTCTTATTTTTAAATAAGAAAACTTTTTTTGAATTTTATTTTAAGATAGAAATTGATGTTTTTCATTAAAGTCCGTTTTTTATTTTAAAATAAAAATTAATTTAAAACAAAGATTTAAAAAACGTCTTGAGAAAATATAAGAAATGATATTAAGAATGTTCATATTTAAAAATATTGTAAAAGAATGTAGCCGAATTATCGTGCAAACCTTGACAAAATAGTATAGATACATATATTAAGAAAAACGTGCAAACGCACTTGACTTGCATGTATTTGTTTATCGTATACATGTTTACATTATCCGTAACTTTATCAATTTTGTGACGAGAAATTTTTTACATACTTACGACTATATAATAAATTAGGGGTAGCCAATCCTTTTGTCTAGCATGGAGGTTCGTGAAATCTTTAGTACTCTTTTATAGAGTATTTTACTTTTATAGAATCTTTTAAACAATAAATATCGTACTCTTAATCATACTTTCTTCTCTTGCATTGAAAGTAAAAAAATTTCATTTGTTTAATAAGTTTATTTTACTGAGTTTTGCTTTATATTAATCATTTTAAAAATAGTTTAGCATAAACATGAACAGAACAAATGTAATTAAAGAGCGTAAGTATAAAAACTAGATTTTTAGTGAAGTACAATTGCCATTTTATCGTGTCATTTTTTTATTTTATTAATTTTTAATTTTTGACAGCTTATGCTTGTTTAAGCAGGTCATTGACTGAGAATGTCTTTGTGTGTCACTAATAACAAGCATGTCACGGTTTGGCCACACGTGACGCGATTTGCTAATGATATTTAATAGATAATTAAAAAATGTTTTTTCTCTCAAAAATTAATTATCTCTGTTACAAATCGATATCTAACGTCGATAATGATTTATCATACGGGCGCGTCTTACGCTTCTTTTTGAGAACTTGTAAAGACTCTTTTTTTGTGTTTTATAACGATCCGACTATATTAAATAGAGTTAAGTTTTTTTCAAGTACATTAATCGTGACATTATTGTTTTCGATTATCTCGACATTGCAACAAGAGGATCTCCTTAAAAGGATCTCAAACCGAATTCTAATAGCATCGCTATTTTATCAATGCGAAATGTTACTTCCGTACGATTTACAAATATCGATAAATACACATTCTTGTATATTATATTTATATTGCACGCACAAATTTGCATAAATTTTTGTAATACATTTTCGCATCGAATTTTAGTCTAATTTTAAGAATTCAACATTGTTTTGTTCGAGTAAAATGTAAACTACCAATCTGTAAACTATAATTTTATCCAAATTGTTTTTATTATTAAGCAAATGTTGCGACTTGACAATTGTAGACGTCATATTGGACTAAGAAATAGTAAAGATCTCAATTTAAAAAATTGTTGTCATTCTTGGCATTTCTTGCTAGTATTAACGCCTATACTTTAATTCTGGAAAATGATTTTCAAATCTCTAAAAATAATATCGATATCATTCTACGAAAATTATTATTGTTTAATCAGTAAAACAGACGAAAGTTGGCTACGTGGAATTTTGCTTCTCTATTAAGGTCTTCGAGCTTCAGTGCAAATTTTATATTTGGTCCCGACTGTATAAAAATCTAAAAAGAATTTTGTAAAAGCTTTAACAATTAGCTTTTATTACTATCATAAAAATCGGATTTATTGTATTTTATTTATTTTTTACAAATTTAAATTTAAATTTTCTGCCGAAATTCACAATCACTATTGACTGTGCTTTCAATCAAAATGTTGGTGATTAACATTTTCTACGAATTAATTTTTAATCTATTATAAAAAGAAACTTTATTATATTGTAGTAAAGCGTTATTTTTATTCATGCGATCTCCTCTGTTATATGTTTGAAATATGATTTACATACTTATGAGAGAAAAGTTTACTAAATCGCCGCAATACATGGTCTGTAAATAGTTGGAGAATTGAATGACAAATTAAGCAAAATACTAGTATAATTGCAAATTAGCGCAAATTGGAGATTGTTACAAGAGAAGGAGTTGGCGGATGTATATGTACACGCAAGTATCTTCGTCTTGTTGAAAGTTAACGAACGCAGAGTAGCGGCTCGTTAACGAACAGGGATTCTCTTCATCCTACCGGATCGTGCGCCAGAAAAGAAAATATTCCATCCTCGGTTCCTCTTCCTCCATTTTCACTTTTTTTTAACTTGTCTCTCGTCACAGGCTCACAAAGCGCCTCATTAGTATAATTTTTTTCGATGCCACGTCGCGTCGCGTCGACGCGAAGGTTTGGTTTGCGCTAAATGTATCCGTAATTTTGACAACAAATTGTTTCTGAGAAACGAGGGAGACATTTTACAAATGCCTCGAAATAAGCGAAGAGATTTCTAGTAATTATTAACCCGTGAAGATTCAGCGACTGTCGGAGAATTTTGCTGACGTTAATTTATATCTCGACATTAACGAGCCTGGTGAAAAAGGCAATATAGTCTCTCGCGTGAGGTGCAGAAATGCACCGTAGTGGAATGCACAGCAAACTTTGTTCACTCAGTAATTTACGAGCCAATTCAAATTGTAAACGCAACGCGCTTCGTTAGAAAAGTTCGCGCGGTCGAGATTTTGAAGCGCGAACCAGCGCGAATCTTTATAAACAATCTCCATAATAAATCATCATAGACACGTACACGGACTAACATCTATATTTTTCTCTTTTTCTTTATTTGCGAAAATAAATACTGCCTAAATAACATGTAGAGTATAATCCTATTTTGTTGTAGTAATTTGAAAAATATGAGAAGATACGATATGCGAAGCGCAAATATTTTCCGAGCCCCGATATGGACTCTCGTGTAAAATTCCGCTTGACTCTGATCTCCAGTCGGGAAGTAAGAAAAATAACGCAACACGCGAGGTAAGAAAAATAACTGTGCGCCATATCGTCCAGTTCGATTTCGATAACGCGCGACGAGAAAAATATATATCAGCGACAGTGCTTGCGCAAGTCGTCCACCCACCGGCCGGTCGACTATACTTCACTTGTCGACAAGTGATATTTTCATCGTTTTTCGAATGACAACTTATCCCGGAAGATTAATCACCTCAATGCCGAAGAGGTGAGTTCTTTTTAAAATATGTAGCTTCGCGAAAAAGTTTCCCTATCCCTGTTTATATATTGAGTACTACGAATAGCCTTATTGCGCTCGCAATTTAATCCGACCGCGTAGAACGAAGCGACCACACGTGCGATAAGTCATTGCCCCCCCCTCTCTCTCTCTCTCTCTCTCTCTCTCTCCCTCTCGACAAGTAATATTTTTATATCGCTTCTGAAAGTGACGTCCTTCGAGAGAAGATTAATCGCTCACTGTCTAAGAGATGGAAAACTTTGGATGTTTGACATTTTGATATTATATTGCTGAGATGTACTCTTCTCCTTTTCTTTTTTTAAACTTGAAATATACTATACATAATAGTAAAAAAATATTAGGTATATTATTAATTAATTTACTTTGTTAAATATAGTCGATTTTCTTAATAGTGGAGAATAATATTATTTAATTTGATATATTTACCAATCCTTTGACTAATCTTTTCTCTTTGTAGAAATAACAATTATAATGATATATATAAAATGTTATGGTTTATATTAAAATGGTAGAATGTGTATTAACAAAGGAACTTTGTTTCTCTGTTACAGGGGCATCTTACAACAAGGCAGAAAGAATTACGACGAGGCGATTTTGAGTTATCAACGAGCCATTCATTTCCGACCTTCGTTAGCTCGTAAGTTCTTTAATTACATCTCCTTTTCCGACTTTAGAGACCAACGTCGTTGGCTTCATTAGCCAGGTTCTTGAGTCTACGGTCATTCGTATAACTTAATATTTGAACGTTATTAACGCTTATTTGATGGATTCGCGTCGTTGCCGCTGATCGATCGTCGAATAATCCTTAACGTCACGAAAATATATACTATCCGTTTATACGCATCAGTACTAACATCTTTACGCGAAATGAAGACTGTCACAAATGTTTTATATTACTCAAACAGTGTTAATCCGTTATTGTTGACACTTATATTTAATTTGTATGCACTTCTTTTTATATCATCTGTGATTTTTATTTGTGACGCAATCATTTTTATATAGACTTTATCGCTATTTATTTTTTTACATTTTTTTTACATTATACACTGAAGTACTACATTTACACATTCTCTACAAAATTTATATTTTTGTTTATGTGAATATATTACGTTCACGAGCGCATACCCAGATTTTTTCAGACAGTCTTCCAATTGCTTCGTGAGCAGTGTTTTTTTTTGTAAAAATTTTTTGTTTCTGAAGAGGATTCTCAATGAGAGAGAGAAAGAGACGTAGCCAAAATATGTAGGCAAAATATAGGATATCATTAATTCTTATATGATCAACGATTGAAATATAATATACTTTACGCATCAAGATCTACGGTTGGCTCTTGTATATATCCTGTATTATCTTTATTTATCGTAATTTTTACGATTTAGAGCCCTTTGGTTATATATTTTTTCTATTCTTATTGTTATATTTTTTTATGCGATATATTTATTAATTCTCTCAATGTTCTATTCTTTAATAATACGCTTATATCTTCGAACCTTTCTTACTCCACACTATCACGTGTTTCGGCCATCATTTTTAATCAATATGATAATTAGAAATGTAAAATTACCGTGTGACAATTAATTATGATAAAAGATAATTTAGTAACTCGATAACTTTAGTAAAATTTATTATTTTGATAGTTTTATATGTACAGATGTATTCTCTTTTCTGCACTAACGCATAAAATAAAACAACATTATTCTCCTATACGCATGCGCACTTGTTGCTGTATGCTCCAACATTTATTTACGCGTATTTCGCATATTTTGTTTTTAACGTTGCCTCGATTAGTCTAGCTACCCCCTATAATCTACTAACTCTGATCTCCCTTACCTGCTTATTTAATTTAAGAAATTTCCGAAATAAATAAATTTAATTTAAATCCCGCAGCATACTGAAATATTATGAAGATAGATGCATCTTTTCATAGCAAATGACACTACTAATATCAATACTTGATTCTATTCTACACAGTATTAAAATATTTATAGAGAATAAGTTAAATAAGCAATTTTACTTATTTTAAGGATAAATGCTCCTTTTGAATCTTATATCAAAATTTTTTTATTTCTGCAATTTTCTTTTAAATTATTGTTTTTCCAAAATTATCAAGTAATTTACCGTAATTTATCGAGTAAGTTATCATCGTATTGAATCAATTTTTTACCTATATAATTATAATTATATACCATAGAGATACATATCGTAAAGTGGAACAACTGTAGTTAAAAATCGAGTTAAGTTGGTTCAAATTTCGATAAAGTCCAGACAGTATGCAAATATAAAAATTTGAATATAAGACATTTTAAAAATTAGGACTGTCTTAAAGAAACTTTGAGTCGTTTTTAAGATAATTTTATGTCCTAATTTTGGACATGTAGGCATTTTTCTAAAATTTGGGCCAAAATTATCTCATTTTATAGTATTATCTCAACACTATTTTTTCGGCTTGCTTTACTTCTTGTGTAGTAAGCTCCCTTGGGTCCACATATATAGCCGTGCTTACCGTTAGAAACTGAAAGATCGGCTCGCGTCCTTAACAAGCCGCTTTTTACCCGGGAGACTCAGTCTTTATAGCCTTAGACTTGAAGGTGTACATCGAAAAGGATTCACAGGAGGCAAAAAGAAAAAAGCAAGGAGAGAGAAAGATGAGCGGCTCGTTTGTTACACGTATATCGATACAGTATGGACGATCTGCGATTTACTTTGGCCGACGTGGGAGCGGTTTGTTACCGCACGAAATAGTTTGTCCTGTTACAATATCGATTTTATGGCTCCTTCACGTACCATTCCGAGGTTTCCAGTCCCCAGATGTTTTTCGTCCGTAAAGGGCGATATCGGTACTAACCCAAAAGCGCAATTGGTACTATGGGCACATCTGCAGCGTGAAACGGAACACAGAATGCAGATTAGATTTCGACGCTTTGCGTGCACGAGGTGCCTCGTAAACATTAATTTTAATGGCAGAATCTTGAGCGCATTTGTAGTATAGATATCTTCTTGTAAGGAAAATGTTGTATTCAACGTGTTAGAATTTAACGCACTATATGTTTTTATAGTTAATAAAGTACCATCATATTGATAGAAAAGTGTATATCTTAAAATCAGCAACATTTAGTGGAACATTTTTAAAATTCTAAATTGAAACAATTCGTCAATACATTGATTTCATTGGGATAATGAACGTGCATAATTTCAATTTTTTCACGTTATATTTGTTATTATAATGTATTCTTTAAAACTGTGTCAAATGTTCGAAATTTGCAATCCTAATATAGTATAAATTTCATTCCTTACCAAAGTTATTACATTTTAAATATATTACATCCCAATTTATTTGAAGAAAAGTGTCACATTTCTAAATTTGAAATTTGAAGACAGTTTAAAAAAGACAGTTATTCAAACATTTTCATTTTTTAACTGTCACTGAGAAAAATGTCTAATTGAAAAAGAACAAATCAGAAGATTCTGATCAAGTATATCGATTAGAATTTCTTTATTTCAACTAGAAATCTAATAGATTTAATCGAAAAGTTCTGATTCGTTTATTTTTAACCAGAATTCCAATTAATCCAACTAGACATTTTTATCAATGTACTAAATAATATCACAAACGTGAAAGAAGATGTATCTATTTCTACAGATAAATGAAAATACTTACCTTTTAACAAAAAATGATATAATCTCCATTAGAACACTTTTATAACTATTCCAGCATCAATAATATTCCTTCACTGTATATCTAATGCAACAATGATTCTTTATTATAAACAATTATTGCGATCAAAGAACAAGCAATATATCTGTTTTCTGATGGTAAATTCAGAGAGAGCTACAAAAAAATGTGTCAATAAAAATGTAGTCTTTAGGGTCGATTTTCTTTCATTACCTCAAAACAATATTAAATTTTTACTTATGTTTACTTTTACCAATGTGTGCAACGATATATAAACTTTCAATATTCACTGGAATCTGAATGGCTAATAAAACTTTATTTAATTTCATTCCGGACGTTTACTAATAATGAAAAACATTGGCACTTGGATGTTTTTAATAAAAAAAAAGTCAATTTGAAATTCATAAAAATATCTGAAAAATCTTGCCCGATAAAATTTTAACATCCAGCATATGTACCATGCGACAGATTAATGTCATGTCGGATTTATCAGATGTACATCGAGAAAAGTATTGGCGTTGCAAACAAAGAATAACATGCAAACGCATACGCGTACGCGTACACACGTAAATCCGAATGACATGTTCAAAGAGAGATATAATTTTGTATAAATTTATACGCGGACGGTTTGCATGCGCAATGAGCTTTGGGTAAATGACGGGAAAACGAATATTTACCGCATCGGCGATATGCGGGTGCGAAACGGTGGTGAATTTGTGTTACACGACACCATGCATACTATCCATATACGACGATTTGCTTGAATCGATGCAGTATTAATTATTTACGAAAGGAACACTGTTTCGTACAGTATAATATCGATTTTATTGCTTCTTTATGAGAAATACCTGTTTTCTACGATCTGAAGCGTTTCCCATCCGGAACGAAATGAAACGATTCGTACGAGCGCGATCGAATTCACGTAGCTTATTGTTAGACATCATAACCGGAAAGAAAAATGAAAATAAATGCGAAATGTGTTCAATTTCACAGATGTCGTTCTTCTATATTAATATATTTCATTTTTAAATCGAAAGATATCTTGCGATAGACGGTTATCTCTCTGTAAATAACTATCATAGTCATGTCTCAACGCAAAACTCTTAGTCTTATATATGTTGTTATTTTTCTAAGAAATTTATATTTTGAAAGAAGGTTCTCTCTGCAATATTTAGTACAAGTTAAATATGAATTATTCTATATTCTTCTTATAGGTCTCTTTAATTTCTAATACTTATGTTCATTTGGCAATAACATGCGAATCTTTTTAATACCTCTAAGATTTCTGATATCTAATTATTTTTAAAAAATTGATGGAGACAAATAGTTAGATTTATATACATGTTGCATTTAACAGATTGCCGATTCATTGTGTATCGTAACGAATATCCTAACGAAATGTTAATAAATTTTCCTAAATTGTTTGTCGCATTTTATGTGTTCTTGCATGTGAAAATGAAAGTTGCGACAATGTTTGCAAAGTTACCTATATACATCGCCCGCATTTGGTAGCCCGCATTTGCGGTTTCTGTGTTGACCGAACAAAAATGACCAATGCAAACAATAAACAAATGTTCACCAAGTTACTGGCTGACAATATTGACTCTCTCTCCCTCCACCCTTCTTCCCTCCCTCTCCTCCTGTATTCCTCATCTTCTCCCCCTGGATGTTAAAATTAATTAGAATTTAAACAATTTTCTCTTTCTTTTTATGGTTTTTGTATTGACTAAACAAAAATGACCAACGTAAATATTAAATAAATGTTGTTGATCAAGTTACTGGTTGACAATATTGACTTCTCTTGCTCCGCTTCCCTACTTTTAATTTATTTTGTTCTACTTCATCATTTTTAAACGCGCAGATATATATCGATATACATCGATATATATCGATTGCAAGTAAAAAATTAATGGAGATCATATAGATCAATACTCATATGTGTGCATGGAGAAAAATGTAACGTATATACACTCAAATTCTAGTAAATTGCATAGAATTTGCAGATCCGTATAAAGACAGGCTCCTACTTATGTACAATAAATTTTATTATGTATAAATTGACATGTACAATATATAAAACCCATAATAAGATTCGGTAAACTTTTTACATTAAGAGATTGTTATATCATTATTATCTTTTCGATAATGATATAATTGATCTTGATATAGAGATCATGTTATAGAAATGAGAGTACCGATACCGATCAACTTTTCCTTATGAATTAAATAGCGACTCATATAATTTTCGAAATATATTTATATAAAACCTCATGATAAACCTTTCCATTCCATTGGAGGCCATCTCTTCGACTAATGTTATCAAGGTCATAACTCTGTGACCTTCAAAAAATTTTAGGTGGCAGTCGTTGTTCAAAAATTATTAACAAATAAAGTTTAAAAAATAATGTCTTGTTTCTGCTATATACTGACGGGCATACGACTTTCCACGCGAAGTGAGATTCATTCCACTTCCCCCTCCTCCGTTTAGGAGAAAGTTGGTTGCCATTTGGCTGGGGAGGAAGTGGGGTACATCTCCTTTTGCGTAGAAAGTCGAACGCCTCTAAACAGGGAGAGAGATGGAATGGATCTATCCATTATATGACACGAAGTGTCATATACAGAAAATAATGAAATTTTGAAAATAAGTTTTATGTAAATATAGCTCTAAAACTATATGAGACCGTACAATTAATTTGTAAGAAATAGTTGATCAGTGTATCTTCACTTCTAACATTATGTCATCGAAGAGGTGGCCCTAATGTAAAGGTTTACCTAAAATTCTTATTTTTTTAAAAAATATTCTTTTGAATTGTGACGATTATTCTACAAAATTATAATCCAAGTCCAGAATTATTCATTGAAATAGAAAATATCATCAACAGTCTATACTTATCTGATCATTAAAATTGAAAATGAAACAGTTTCTTCCTCAAATTTTAATCAGCAAAACTTTTAATTCTCTGTAAAAAAATTATTTTTATAAAAACACAACTCAAAATGTCATTTTTGTAAAAGATATTATGATCTCTTTGAAAAACAACACGAATGCTATTGGAGGGATAGACTGTAGAGTTTAATTACTTTACTTTTGATGTCTATAATAGAATAATCTTTATTTAATTCATTTATGATAATAACTCGAAGATCATATTTTTTTCAAATTATATTACTTTTGAAGGAAATTATATAAAGGAACTGTATAATCTAATACATTTTTTCAACGCTCTATTCATTTTCTTCATTCAGTTTTATAAAAAAATCTATCTAATATTTTCTTGACACAAGCAGCAGCTTAAATTTGTAGGTATATCCAAAGAAAAAAAATATTAATCTTTCAATTTTGAGAACAATCAGAAGTTTAATGATCCAAATTTGGGATACGGAGGATAAACATAACCATGAATTTCAAGTTGATCTTTTTATTTTTCAATTGCAAAACAATATTCCGTAATATTATCGTAATAGAAAAAAAAGTATACTTTCTGACCTTCTATAGCTGCGGCCCGTTATATTCACTTCAAGTACTGAAAATCTATAATATAATATACGTATAATACGTAAACTAGATTTTTGATACTCGCAGTGAATAATGAAATGCACTTACATATGTACACGGAATTTCAAACGTTCATAAATTTTGAAGTAGCGTGCAGTTTTTCAGCATTAAAAATTCTATTACTGATGCTTAGTACGGAATAAAGAAAAAAAATGACAAATGATATTATTGTACAATGATGCAACACAAGTAATTGAAACGTTGCACACGATTCAAAGCTGAATATCTCAAATCGTGTGTACTACTCGTGCTACAGCATTGTAGAAGATCTTATACTTATCAATCAATCCTCATACTTCCCTTTCACACGTTTATGCCGTGGATATCTATCGTCTATCGATAGCAAACTAATCGGTTAAAACCGCCCTCTCGATATGAGTAATGGCCGATAAAAGTTGGCGCTTTAAACAAGCTTAAAAGTTGCCGAGGAAGTTTACTAACGCATCGACTCGATTATACTATCGACTCAAAAACGTGACACCTTATACCAAAAGATTAAAATTTATTACGAAGTGTACGAACGAGCTTGTAGATGATACCATTCAGTGAGAAATAAGCACTTGACAAATATTTTGACGTAATCGTTAATAAACTCATTGTTTTTATAAAAAAATAATGCACTAACAAAATAAATCAAAATTTTCAACGACGAAATAATTTGGATAGGACTGCAAGATATTTACAATTAATTATAACATTTCTAAAAATAATATAATAGTATTATAAAAATATTTCTATCATATTTAAAGAAATCATTCAAGATAGAAATGGAAGTTTATTCATATATTTATGTTGTTATACAATCAAAAGCTTTGATCTCTATTAGGAGCAATCATATTGTAGAAATTTCTTGTAGAATTTTTATTTCTTGTGGGTGAATATTTAGAGTGAAATTCGATAATGGAAACTTTTGATCTTGATACGTTGAAAGTATCCGGAATTATTAACAACGTAGCTTTATGTTTGCGTAAAAATGTCCACATCGTAAAGGATTATTTATGAGATTTGTATTAATGATTATTATATAAACTGCATATATATATATATATATATATATATATATATATATATATATATATATA
>Ga0157364_1006766_pt1 | contig 11822 bp, 9 predicted proteins | sample AttsexASBM2_FD_111476 | JGI IMG/M metagenome (GOLD analysis project Ga0157364, IMG submission 111476) | Fungus gardens microbial communities from leaf cutter ant in Ribeirão Preto, State of São Paulo, Brazil - Atta sexdens ASBM2 | ecosystem: Host-associated > Fungi > Mycelium > Unclassified ...
ATACTTAGTATATAAGCTAGTAGTTATACTGTAAATCTTATTCTGAAAATTGGCCAAAACTAATACTATTTTCTAGTGCTAGTGATGATACACCTCACCACCTTCTAGTAGACTTTTTCATCACAAGTCTTTCTAAGTAACTCTTTTGAAATATATAACCAGTACAACTAGTAAAGGTATAGCTGTTAGACATAGTTTACACCTTATTATCTAAGACTCAATAGTGAGCTCTTGGAAGTCCAATTAACAACTTGCATGATCTGGATATGCAGAATGTAGGTGTTAGAATGATTTTTGGCTTCAACTTGTATATTGTGTCTCTACTAGTTGTACTAGTCACATATTTTGGAAGAGGTACTCAGGATGTTTGGTAGACAAGTCTATTAGAAAGATGGGGAGGTATGTCATTGCTAACATTGAAAGATAGTACTAGTTTTAGTCAAATTTCAGAATAAGACTTTACAGTGTAACTACTAACTTATATACTAAGTATGCTATCTAGGGTAGTTATCTAGAAATGGAGACTTTCAAGTGGGTTACTCTAGTTCTAAATAATTCTTGGATGTTTGGGGTAGAGATTTATTAAGTTATCAAGAGTATAGCAAGAATATCTAAGATGGAATAGAGAGTATGATCCACACTAGAAAAGAACAGGGAGTTCAAATAGGAAAGAAGTTATTTGTAGATTGGAACAAATGTGGCTAGATCAGGATACGATAACAGCATATAAACTAAAGCCAAAAGTTATTTTAACATCTGTGTTCTGTATATCTGACTTCTGGGAGCTCACTAATAGGTCTTATATAACAAGATATGAATTGTGTCTAACAGACTTACCAGAAGTAGGTATAGAAGTAAGTTAAAAGTGAAATATCATGTAGATGACAACCTTGGCTTCAACTGTAAGGTATTGCACCTAGCTTAACTTTATTATGTGGTTATAATTTGAGAAGTGTAGATTAGAGAATTTAACTAAGGTATGACACTTGATCTAAGTTGATTATTAGACTAAGAAACTATATATGGTTCTATTGTTCTTAAATATAGAAAGAATTTTTTTAATCATAAAAAGCTATATATACTCTAGGTTTGTTGGGCACCAAGGGAATTTTTGTCTAGAACTCTATGGAATTTGTTGTGGAATGGAAAGGGTTTTGTTTGTAGAGTAATCAGTGATTGGAATAGTAATTGGAATGTAAACTTGATCTGTGCTGGAAGAGAACATTCAGATTGGATGTAGGTCATTATCCAGAACAAATAGCAGATGGTGATAGTTAGTATGTGACAGTAATCTTGTATTGGATATTACAAGAGAACTTTATGGAGTTTCTACTATGAAGTTGTCTACTGTTAGAGTAACTGAACAAAGTTTGCAGGGATTCATGAAGTTTACATCTTTAGAAAAACCTAAGTTATATTATAGTAGCTAATAATCAAATACAACCCACCTTTAGGAAAACCTAAGAGAATAGAATGAGGTTTTCAAAAAGTGGCTTCTATTCTAAATATCCTACAATTTATTGTAATTTAGTGGAACAATATTGAGCTATTTATCAGAATAATGGTATGCAAATGGTCAGGAATCTGGATAAAAGCATCTAAAATATTACTTTAAAAGACAGAAAACACTTGATGATGATGGAAAGCAACTAGTAACAATCTAGAAGATGTTTTAAAGAAACAGTATATAAGTATGGGGTTCAGTGGCTGATATTAGGGGGGTTTGTAGGTCTGGGGGTAGCATTTAGCAATATTATGAAATAAAGAAGTCTATAGTAAAGCCTGCAGGGTTCAGTATTGATAAAGGATTGGATCTAGTAAAGTCTATAAAGTTCAGCATCAATGAAAAGTTGGTGTTATATACTTATCTGAACATATCCAATCTATTTGACTCTATCATGAATAATACTTTCTTAATATCTGATCTGTTCAGAATACCTGTGGAAGAGAGTATCTTTTTTCTAGTCTACTTACTCTTTTCCAATATAAATTTATCTGGTTCTCTTTCATGTCTATTCACTCCATAACTAATCATATGGTTTTTCATGATCTCCATAGAGCTCTGGACTTCATTTCTGAGAACTTGAGTGTATCTAGAATAGTTACCTGTCTCTTCTGATCCTCAGATATAGTCTTAGTTACTAAGTATCAGTATTTAAGATATCTAAATACTCTGTAGCTCCTTAGCTTGAAAATCAACTAGTATAATATACTGTTCTGGATGCCCATATTTAGAAGCCTGACTTCCTTCATGTTTCACTTCTTATGAATGTTCTCTTTCTAAACATGATTACTATGACATACAGAAGCACAGCATATAAGCTGAGGCTAAAGGTTATTCTAACTCTTATATTCTATATACTTGGATAATACAAGTTATTTATTTAGACTTCTAGGAGCTTATTATTGGATCTTGGATAACAAGATGTGAACTGTATTTAACAGTTGGGTCCTCTTACATCTACCTTATTAACTACTTAGTATTAGTTTATACATATTTATACTAATCTACTATTGAGAGACCAGTTTTTTTGTCAAGTTTTAACATTCAAATACTGCTAGTACTTATAGTAAAGCCCACAGAGTTTCTTATTCTCATTAGACCATAAACACAAAACACTGCCACTAACCCATGAAGTTTACCAAACAAACTCTGCCATTCTTTACTATTGAATTCTACTAAGTATAGTTATATATACTATCATTATCCTATCCTATCTATTGTTGCTATGAATCTTTTTTCTTTCTTAGCTAATATTTTGAATGCTTTTATCAGAGTTTCTAACCATCTGAATATAATCATTTCTTGATTATGTTAAAATTGTTCTGATAAATTAGAATATACTATAAGAGTATTTATTATCTTTAGAAGACCTTATTCTGTTCTCTTAGATTTTTTCTGGAGCCTGAAGTATAAATTTTGTATCTTTACTACAATCACTCTAACATTTACTTTAAAGTATTATCTAATAGTTTTATAATATTCTTTTTGTTATATAATTATGACTATGTGACTTAAAATGTGACATCTTGTCACATCTTTTAGCTAAGTTTAAATAAGGAAAATAAAATAAAAAGAAAACTAAGTCTCAGTTCACAATTTTAATATTATCTTTTTTTCAAGATTTCTTTATTATTTTTGTCAAATACTTATAGGAAGAGGTATATGATGCAATACATAATGTACTAAATCCATCATTGCTTCTTTTCCTCTTACCACCATCTTGCGTGGTAGCACCTATTGGATATATAGCGAATAAATTCATTATTTCTTCAACCTTTAGCTCTTCAATTACATCTAACTCACAAGAATTCGTTTTACCAACTGTGCTATCTTTAAACTGTATGGGGATGGACATTCCTACAGGATCCGTACCTGTCAATGACTTTGAGGTAAGAGGAAGAACTTCCTCTACTGAAAAGAACTTCTCTAGAGACTTTTCAATGTCTTTGACTCGGTCTTCTATCATATACCATGAAAGGATGGCTAATAACAGTATGGATATCGACCAAGAACCAACTGTTGAATCTCCTGCTCTGTCCTACGAGACAGAGCAGGAGAAGACTTTACGTCTCGGCAAGGTGACTGAGACTTCAGGTAATATGAGGCCACCCTTATTTACCTGGAACGTGCTGGCAATGTGAATCAAGGCAAATGACAACAACATGATGCAGCTCTCAATGACGATGATGACAATGTCATCAACATTCAACTTCTGTATGACCCTAATTCACCTACTGAACCAGAACTCTAGAGCGGTAACTTTCATCCGATACCTCTTCATGGGTCCATTGAATAAATTGCTTCAGACACTAAAAGCATTAAGGACTTGCTCAATTTCATGGCCAGGTACATCTCGAACAAAAAGGTAAACTCCTACAATGCAAACAACTTATCGGACTTTGATGGTATTGGAGATTCCATTTGGAATTTTATTTCTTCTGTGTACAAAGCTAACTGGGACGCTTTTTACACTGACAATAATACTATGACACTTAGGGCAAAGATAACTTCCAAATTCTCTCCTAGGATCGCTCCGACCGCTAGTAAAAACAGCAAGAAAACACTAAAATCTGTACTGGTTACTATTGATAAGGTTCTCCCACCACCTCCTCTTCCAGCTAAATCAAAGAGAGAAGTCAATGTTATTTCCAAATATTTCCAGAGCAAGAAACCTTCAGTAGAAACCAAGAAACTGATTGGAAACAATAATCCTGCCAGGTTATATGCACAGGCCACTAAACCATCTGCTAACACTTCAGAAGTCCTCAAAATTAAGGAAGCATTCCCGGCTCTCAATACAAAAAATATTGATCAAGTCAACAGCATTTTTAAAGGCAACCTGAAGTCTAAACCACGAATTCAGATGACGACTAAAGGTCTCTCTAGAAAGCAGGTTATTGTTCCAATGAGCAAGGATAACAATAGCAACTTCATGAAAAACTCGGCTCTTCATGTAGCAAACATTAACAGGCAATTACAAAATGCTAAATCTGAAGTTCTAGTCAATTACATTTGATCCAATCCTATGGGCATTACGGTTATCACTAGTAAAGTATTCCAACAATCTGACCTGCTAATCATTGATCAGTATGTCAAAAACTTCAATGATATTAACGCTCTCCAGGTTGAAGAACCCCGACTTCCAAAATCAAAGTCTTACCTCAAGATCATCGGTATCCCTTTCTACCCTCACGATAACTCCCAGGAACGTCTTACATCTAGTGACATTGAAACGATTCTTAAACAGAATCAAATTTTCGACAACATTTCCTTAGCATCCAAGCCAAGAGTAATCAAGGTATCTCCCAAATCTGACATGTCAATTGTATGGATAGACATTTGGGATGTCCAAAGCAGCAGCAATGCCAAAATGCTAATCAATAGATCTTTCAATGTCAGAAGATATATTGCGACAATTCGAGGAGCAAACATGAATCTAAGTGTTCCTCAATGCAAGAATTGTTGGAAATGGGGCCATGTGACTTTCTCATGTAGAATTCAAGGATCAAAATGCATCAAATGCAATGGTCCCCACAAGTCTGAAAACCATTGTGAATTCGGGTGGTGTTGCAAGGCGAATGACAGGATCAACCCTCCAAGGTTGGAAACAAAGAAAGGAGAACCATGTCCTCATTCATTCAAATGCTTGAACTGTCAAGGAGATCACCAAGTGGATTCCAACCAATGTCCGTTTTGGAGACACAGGTTTAATAGGGAGTGGCAACAAAAAAAATATGCTGAGATCCGTGATAACAGATCCAGGTTGATTCGTTCTGAGGTGAATGGCGAACCTCAACTATGATTGTGAAAAACCTCAAAATTATTTCACAAAATGTTCGCAAAAACTCCCTCATTGTCAACACCCTCCTTGAGACCCAAAACTAGTTCGACATCATTTTCATCCAAGAATCTCCTTGGTCTGAAATTTGTAAAATCCCCAGTTCTTCTATTTGTGATGAAGAATCTCTTATGGGAACTAACCATCATCCAAACTGGATATCGTTTGCCAGGATTCCCTTGGAAAGGTCAGACTCTCTAAGAGTCATCATTTACATCAACATATGTCTTTTGTCTCTACGTTTTTTACTCCCCAAAGACATTATTAATCACAGGGATATCATCCTCATTTCTTTCTTTAACAATAATGTTTGTTATTATATCATGAATGTTTACTCTGATTCTTCCCATTCTGCCTTAAAGTATCTTAAGGATACTGAGGTTAATATTGATAATATTCTCCTTATGACAGGCAATTTTAATATTAAAGACAGTTTATAGGACTTGTTCTTTCTATTTCATTCTTCTATCAGTGACGATTTAATTACTATAGCAGATTCATTCAATCTCGCTCTATCAACTTCCATTAACCCTTGTCTGACTAGATATTCTGATACTACAGGAGAAGCAAATTCCATAATCGACCTCATGTTCCTTTGTTATGGGTCATCTGAACTCAATCATCACTCTATTCTTCCTGAAAGTCGTCTGTCATCCAATCACGCTCCTCTATCTATCGATATCCCATTTACAAAGAGATTATTTGCACTTCAAAACTTTTGATTCCTCCAAAAAGTGACCAGGAAACTGCCTTTATTGAAGAAACCATTTCAAACTTCAAAACTTGGACACATCTAACATTGGAGATACAGAAAAATTGGAACGCATAGTCAATCAACTTGGAGCAATTATTAACCAAGCATGGACAAAAAATGCCAAGAAATCAAAAATTTCCAAACATTCCAAACAATGGTGGACGGAAGAATGTAGTTGGTCTCTTAACAACTATAGAATGACAAGAAGTCTCGACAATTGGAAGAGTTTCAAGAAGGTAGTTAAGAACATCAAGAGATCCTTCTTTGATGTGAAAATTCAAGAAGTTGCGAATAAAAGTCGTGGTCCTTGGGAACTGATGAATTGGATTAGTAGATGCAAACTTCCTGCCATCGAAGCCATCAAACACAATGATTGTCTGTGCCTCTTCCCAGAAAGTCTATGGGACACACTTCATAGCACATTTAATACTGCCCTCAATCGCCAGGTTGATCTCAACATCCTTAGCAAAATTGAGTACAAAGCCACTTCGCAATGGTACCCTTTCTCCAAGGAAGAATTCAATCAAGCAATCAGCAAGTGCAACGACTTGTTAGTGCCTGGTCCTGACAAGTTAACCTGGCATCATTTGAAGTCTATTGTCAAACAAGACAAATGCCTTGTCAACATCATCAACATCGCTGACTCATGTATCAATCTAGGACACTGGCCGAATTACTTCAAGTATTCGTCTACTGTGATAATACCCAAACCTAACAAGATGTCGTATGATCAACCTAAATCTTTTCATCCAATTGTTCTCCTTAATATCCTAGGGAAACTCATTGAAAAGGTCATTGCAGAAAGAATTCAATTCACGGTTGCAAGTAATGATTTTATCCATCCAAGTCAATTAGGTGGATTAAAATTCAAGTCCACCACTGATGCCGGTGTTGCCCTCACTCATATTGTTTGTTCAGGATGGGTTAAAGACAAAACGACAAGTACTCTTGCATTCGACATCTCACAATTCTTCCCATCACTCAACCACTGACTCCTTACTCTCATTCTTAAGAAGGTGGGTCTCGAGTCTAAAGTCTCCTCTTTCTTTGTGAATTATTTAGTCAAGAGGAAAACAAGTTACTTATGGAACAACCTATCTTCTCCTAATTTTGAAGTTAACGTGGGAGTAGGCCAAGGGTCTGCTCTTTCTCCTATTTTATCGGCTTTATATCTCTCTCTGTTTTTACACATTCTTGAAAAACATCTTAAAAATCTTAAAATCCCAATTTCTATTCTTTTGTTTGTGGATGATGGTCTCATTATCATGCAGAACAAATCCTTAGACATTTCTAACTCTCATCTCTTTTGTAGTTATAATGTACTTTCAAAACTTCTTGACAGCTTTGGTCTTGTCATTGAACATGCGAAAACTGAAATTTTCCATTTCAACAGATCACATGGAGTCTTTAATCCTCCTCCATTAGACCTTTTGCCAATTGGGGACCCTATTTTACGTCCTAAGGATACTTGGAAGTACTTGGGCTTCATCTTCGACCGAAAACTAATGTTTCACCAACATATCGACCACTACTTGAACAAAGCAATATCTATGGTCAAATGTATGAAGCTTTTGGGAAATTCATCACGAGGAATCAACCCCATCCAAAAACGACAACTGTATAGATGCTGCGTCCTTTCTATAGCATTATATGGCTTTCAACTCTGGTTCTACAACAATGCTCCTATGTTGTACTACATGAAAATCTTGGACAAAATGCAGAGAAGAGCTGCTATCTGGATTTTAGGGACATTCAAAACCTCGCCTACTGAAGGCATCGAAACAATTGCTGAAATTATTCCTATTAAATTCCACCTTCAAAAACTTGCAAGAAGATCTCAAATTCTACCCTTTGCACTTCCTACCAATCACATCATAAGAAACCTGATGGATGACTCACCAAATTCGTTCATGAAACCCAACCCCCACTCAGTCAGATCTCTTACAAATTAACAAAAGAACATCGCCAAAGGCTATTTAATTGACTCATGCAATAAGGCCTATGGTATTTTCCCATCCTTTTCTCCTCTTAACCTGGAGTTTACTCCTGGTTTCCATATAACTGACAATTTTCCAGATTGTTTTTCTTTTAAGTTAGTTAATAAAAAAGAAAAAGACAAAATACGTGCTCAGGAACTCGATGAAATGGTTCTCCGAATCTCTTCTTCTCCATCTACCGCCTTAGTCATAACTGATGCTAGCATCAAGAATGATATTGCTACATCTATATCTCATATACACTTAGCCAACCATCCTCTCATCAAAACAGTTCATCATGCAGCATTCATAACAAGTATGGAGGCAGAATTGTTTGCTATTAGATGTGGCATCAATCAAGCCTGCATTAAAGAAGAAGTGTCAAAAATCATCGTGGTCACTGATTCCATCCATGCTGCAAAGAAAATATTCGATAGCAAATCACACCCATACCAATCTCACACCACGGCCATTCTTAGCGAGCTGTATCGTTTCTTCAAAACTAATCAAGAAAATTCCATTGAATTCTGGGAATGCCCTAGTCATCTCAAATGGAGGTTTCATAATGACGTCGACAAAGATTCCAAATTATTCAATCCAACTCCCTCTTTCCCATGCAAGATCTCTTGGGATTATTGCAAGAGAACTGACAGCGATGATATCATTAACCAGTGGAAGATGACATTCCAAGCATCAGATGGAAAAGAAAAATACTTCCTTAACCTAGTAGACGACAATCTCAATATTATCAAACCTGCATATACCAAAGGAGGACCTTGGCTACAAGTCTTCGGCCATTCCAATTCACTATGTGCTTGCACTACAAGAGCCATCACCAATCATGCCCCAATTAGTGAATATTGGCTAAGATTCTTCCCCAATGAAGACTTTAAATGTCCTTGTAACGACTATCCTATTGAGTCAAGAAGACACATTCTTCATGAGTGTAGAAGATTCAATGGGTATTGGAACCCAAGAAGAGATTCATTGAACCATTTCACCATGTTCTTGATCACTAATCCTTATGCTTTTGCATTTACAGACAATTAATGTATTCTGCCAAGTGGAACTTGGTTTTCTAATTTCTTTCCTTTTCTTTTCGATTAGTCCCTTTTTACTTTACTTTACTTTTTCCTCTTCCTTTCCTTTTAGTTTTAATCCTCTTGTTAGTCTGTTTCTTTTGTATGTAGCTACAAAGTAGCTACCATGGTCTGCCTTTACGTGCTGTGTAATAAATTGTTGATTTAAAAAATAAATAAATAATGTACTAAATCATCTAATGAGTCATATATTACAATTATATGCTAAGTAACTTAGTTTACAAGTTTTAAAGCCTTATTCTAATAGCTATAGCTAATTTACTTTTATTGATTCTTTATTTGTCTCTTCAAATTGTTATATATTAAGTCCATCCATTTTAAAGACTGTCCTTCACAGTGGTAATTGTTGTGGCAACCACTAGATACAAAGTCCAACAATCACACAAACAAGTAAAGCTCTTAGTAGGCTATTGATGTGGGGATCACAAGAGAACTCAACAAGGAGTCTCTACTGGATTACTATCCTATTTATATAAGTTACATATGGTCTGTGCTATAAATAATTACTCCTGCCCTAATGTCCATACATTATCTATAAGTGTACTATGTATATACTATGAGATAGCCATGCAGTTAACACACTTCTTGATGTCATCCATCTAGACTACTCTAGCCCGCTCTAGGCCTTATGGCCTCACATCATGTGATATGTCATGTGACCACAGTCACGTGTCTCTTCATCATCAATAAAAGAAAAAAAGAAAAAGAAATTCAAAAGAAAAGAAATATAAAATCAAGAAAAATAGATAAAAAAGTTAGTCCTTATGCGCATCATAACAGTAATGTCATATTCAATCCCTGACAAAAGCCTGTTTTCTATGATAGTCTTATTTCTATAATATATTCCCACAGCAGTAATGTAATCAGTTCTGAACTCCTTAAGTACTTGATCTTCTATGATAGGAATATTCTTGTTGAACTTGGTTTTCTACAGTGAAGTTTCCTATCAATCCCTTTTAATGTCTCACCACTGAAATCTCTGCTTAGAGCTATATGTTAGAGCTGAAAGCAATGGACTTTACTTATTTTCATTTTCTCTCTCATTTTTATTTCCTTTTATTTCATTTTCTATTTTGGAACTTAGGATTAGGATTATGCATGACTTTACTGTTATGTTGTCATACATTAGTCATAGTAACATGATCACATATCACAATGAAAGAATGTAGAAAGTTCTAGAAGAATAATGTCATACAGCATGTTTAACATGTGTTAACCTTAAGGAAAACACATGGTTATTTAGGGTAGGCTAAAGTAGTAGGGCACAGACCATGGGCTTTTAGTATATAAGATAGATAATTCTGTACTGGGTTCTCTATTGAGTTTTCTTGTGTAAACTCTATACAAGGTTCCTTTTCTTAATCTACTCTAAGGTCTTGAGATTGTAACACTATACTCTGAAACTCCTAAGTTTTTTATTTTCTTATTTAAGACTTTGGCAAAGTATTAGTGTCAAAGTTATGAATGATGGACTTGACTTTTATTTTCTCATTTTCCTTTATTTTATTTTTGAGTTTATTTTTTATTTTTTATTATTTTGGACTTAGGCAAAAGATATTATGTCATGTGTGATAGTTACACAAGTTACAAAGCATGATAGAGATGTAGTAGTATGACATGGAATTAAGTGGATGCTTGTTGAGCCTAGTTGTAGCAGGCTAATGAAATCTATATTAATACTGTCAAAGCAATTGTTAGAAGCAGGGAAGGAATGTAATAATATTACTGGTTTGGATGTCATGTTCTTGTTTCATATACAGTTTATATAAGAGAGAATGTATGAGTTGTTTAGATTCTAGTGTATTTGAGGCCAGAAATAGCTTTTCCATAGTACTTTGTAACATTTGTTGAAGCTGAAATGTTCCAGAGTATCATAAGTGTTATGAACTAATGTCCTTAGAGTTAGACAATAGAACAACTCTTGTATTGAGTAACACAAGAGAACTCGATAGAGTTCTTAGTACAAAGTAGTCTACCTTATATACTACTACTCATGGTCCATGCTCACTACTGTGCACCCTACCCTAAATAACTATGTGTATGACATAAGGCCAACATGTGTTGTCCATGTTGTTATGATGTCACTTTATTCCAGAACCTTCTACTCCATTCTCTCACATCTTGTGATCAGTCTTGTGACTTTGCCATCAACTTGTGACAGTGTGACTGATAAACCCTAATCCGAGTTGTTCTAAAAATAGAAAAGAAAAGAAAAATAAAAAATAAAAAATAAAAATAAAATAAAGTGAAAAGAGAAAATAAAAATGAAGTCCACTGTCGACGATCTTGACAATAAGCTAGATAGAATAGTATTTGTTGTAGAGTTCTCTATTTTAGAATAACTAATCTATCATTTATGAATAATAGCTTGGTTTATCTGTTACAGGGTAGTCACATATATCATAGTCACAGGTCACATGATTACATGATAGAAAAGAAGGACATAGAAGATTCCAGAATAGGTAATGTCATATAGTATGACAACAATATGTTGGTTTTATAGAAAGCATATAGATATTAGAATAAGTTAGTTATAGTGTGTGCACAAACTACAGTCTGAAGTATATAAGGTAGACTATCTTATACTAGGAACTCTATTGAGTTTTCTTATGTTATTCAATATAAAAGTTGTTTTTTGTTCATACTCAAG
>Ga0157364_1006767_pt1 | contig 11822 bp, 8 predicted proteins | sample AttsexASBM2_FD_111476 | JGI IMG/M metagenome (GOLD analysis project Ga0157364, IMG submission 111476) | Fungus gardens microbial communities from leaf cutter ant in Ribeirão Preto, State of São Paulo, Brazil - Atta sexdens ASBM2 | ecosystem: Host-associated > Fungi > Mycelium > Unclassified ...
CACTCAAGGACAAATGATCTCACAACGAGCAAAGCTCTCCAATGGGCTATCAAGTAAAGAGTGGGGGAATTACAAGAGAACTCGACAAGGAGCCCTTGCTGCATTGCTCCTCTATTTATATAAATTACATGTGGTCCGTGCTACAACAATATGTTTACCTCATATCCATCTACCATGCTTCTACCTCATGTCCATTACTCATCCACATGTGTTTTCCATAAGGCCACCATGCTTCCTACATGTGCCTTGACGTCATACCTTTAATCTCTGCTGTATATGTGCATACCATGTGTACACCATGAGGAACCCATGTCCCTTGACGTTATCTCCTAACCCTAACTCTATCTCTAGACTCTATCACATGACTTCCAGGTCACGTGCCTATCTCCTAACCTTATGTCCATTGTAGACTAATAATTACTACTGTCCTAACCCTAACCCTACCTAAAGTCTGTCCACACTCTCGTCTTATAACACAGAGATCTCAGCTTTGAGGGTACTCTGTAATTCATCAAGATCTACAGCAAAGTTGCCAGCTCAGGAGGAAGCAATATTGCATTTGGGGTAAACAGTGATGTTTGGATGATATCCCTTATTAGCGAAGAATGGAGAAACACCAGTAGTAGCACTTGAAGCATTATTGTAGGCAAACTCCACAAGTGATAGAAGTTCAGACCAGTTATCTTGCTGGTAGTTACAATATACATGGAGGTATTGCTTGAGAGTCTGATTTGTGCATTTGGTTTGTCCATCACCTTTGAGATGGTAACTTGAAGTGAAGTGAAGCTGCATATCGAGAGCAGTGCCTAAAGATCAGAAGAAGTTTGACACAAATTCCAAGCCTCTGTTGGAGGTAACATGAAAAGGAATGCCATGTTTGGAAAACACATGAAGGACAAACAGACATGCTAAGTCTGTGAATGTAATAGTGTCATGAGCAGGAATAAAGATCACCTACTTAGTGAGCCAGTCAACTATAACCAAGATAGTATTAAATCTGGAGGATAATGGAAGTTTCTCAATAAAGTCTATAGAAATGGAATTCCATAGTTGTTCAGGGATGAGAAGTTGTTTGAGAGATCCATAGGACTTGTGACATTGTGGTTTGAATCACATACAAGTGACATGGGACTTGCAGAATTGTTGTACATCAGCATAGAGACTGGGCCAGGAGTATTTATGGCAGACTAATTCCAGTGTTTTGTTTTGACCAAAATGTTCAGCAAGGATGTGATCATGATTATACTGGAGAACACATGTGTGAAGATTACCAGCAGATGGTATATAAATTCTGTTGTTAAAAAGGAGTAGACTGTTTGGGTCCATATACCACTGGCTATCTGTAGAGGTGTATTTTGTAGCAATTAGGTCACTAGGGAGAGCTAAGAGGATGTCTTGATATAAGGTGTCCAGATCTATAACTGTAGCTATGTGGAAAGAAGAGAAAAGAAGAATGATAGCTTGTATGGAGGCTGCAAGTTGTTCTTGAGTGAAGATAGGCTTGAAGTTGTGAGGGTTGACTATGGCATAGCCAGTATTCCCCCCTTTAGGATAAACATTCCATCGTTTAGTGAGAGCATCTGGTTTGGTGCCGAGATGACTAGGGTGGAACCTGATGACAAGGTTGAACTGGGAGAGGTACTCAGACCACTGCACTCGCCTCTGGATCAACATCTTGGTAGTAGAAAAATACTCAAGATTCTTATGATCTGTAACAACATCAATGGGATAGGCTGGACCTTCCAAATAGTGTTACCAAATCTTGAAAGCTTCAAAGATGGCAAGCAATTTCTTGTTATGTGTGTTGTAGTTCAACTCTGCCACAGTGAAAGTGCAAGAGTGAAAGGAAACTGGATGAACTTTATTATCTTTGTTAATAATAGAGAGAATTGCAGTGAGAGCATAGTCTGAGGCATCAGTTTCTACAATGAGTTGAGCATTAGAAATCCAATGAGTAAGGATTGGAGCAGAGATGAATACTTTCTTGAGAGAGTTGAAAGTATTTCGATAGGAGGAGTTGAACTTTCAAGGAATATCCTTTCAGATGAGGTATGTCAATGGAATAACAATGTCTGAGTAGTTGAAGATGAACTTGTGGTAAAAGTTTGTGAAACCTAAGAAGAATTGAATATTTTTGGCTTTCTTGAGTTCTGGCCAGTCTTGAATAATCTTTACTTTGTCGTTGGACATGGTAAGGCCAGAAGGAGAAAGGATGTATCCCAGATACTCTACTGACTTAGAGTGAAATTCATATTTCTCTACTTTAGCATAAAGACCAGCCTTGCGGAGACACTTGAGTACTTCTTTTACATGCTGGTGATGTTCAAACATGTTATTCGAGTAGATGAGTATATCATCCAGATGGATCACGACATAGACATCTAAAAGATCAGAGAAAATGTCATTTATAAATCACTGAAAAATCACGGGAGCATTAGTAAGACTAAAAGGCATTACAGACTATTCAAATGATCTATAGCTTGTTCTAAAGGCAGTCTTCCATTCATCACTGTTGGTAATGTGAACTAAATGGTAAGCATGGCAAAGATCTATCTTTGAGTAGACCCAAGCTTTGTGAAGTGAGTCCAGTAGATTGAAGATAAGCAGGAGTAGATAGTGATCCTTCTTGGAGATATATTTAAGGCTGTGGAAGTCAACACAAAGACACAGTGAACCATCTTTCTTCTTAATGGATAAAACTGGTACACTGTGTGGAGATGAGATTGGTTAGATGAAACCCATGTTAAGATTTTCCTCAATCAATTCCTTGAGAGTTTCTTGTTCAGATGCCGAAAAAAAGTATATAGAGCCAACTGGAGGTTGAGCACCCTCTTCCAGATTGATTTTGAGGTCATAAAAACAATAATGAGCAAGAGCTTCAGCTTTAGTTCTGCTGAAAACATTGGTGAATTCATGATACTTGGAAGGAACATTGGAAAGATTAGGAGCTTTTGCAAATTTTGTGGAGTTAGCCTGAATGTCTGAAGAATGAAGACAGAGTTCAAAATTGTGGGAGCCCTGGAGTTTTGATGCACATAAGAATGCTGCAGCACCAATAATAATGATGTTAGATCACCCAGGATTAAGCATAGAGGTCTCAGATGTAGATATGGAAACCATGGAGTCCGATCAATGCAGAGGGATGTCCAGAAAAGATAGGGATGCCAATGGTGTGTTGGCTGTGATGCAAGAAGAAGCAAGATTTTCCTGCAAAGATGGATGGAAGTTTATTAACCTATTTATCCAGTCAATTAGTGAATTGTATTGGGTGAGCCAGTTGTATCCAAGGACCAAAGAGTAGGAAGAATCAATAGAAGTGACATAGAAGTCCAGATTCATACAATCACTAGTGGAAAAAATTATGGGCAAGTTGGCAATTTCGAAGATGGTACTATTTGATGAACTATCAAACAAGTGGAGAGCAACCAGAAGAGTTGCAGATATCTTCAAATGGTGAGTATTCATGAATTTTGAGTCTACCAAGTGATGAGTAGACCCAGAGTCAATAAGAGCTCAGAATGAGATTTTATTAAGGTGATTCTGACCAAGGATTAAGGGAGAGGTAAGGGAAACAAAGAGTGAATGAGAATTAGAAAGAGTGGATGCATTGAGTCAGATTGGACTCATTGCTGTATAGAGAAGTTCAATATGGCCCTCAGTCTGTGTGGAGTCCTGGAGGTCGCTCTCTATTTTTCTGAGGGTTTCTCAGAAGCAGTTGCTGAAGCACTGTGGCCCTTGGGCATGACTGTGGTTTTCTTCTTGGAACAGAAGTCCAGCTTGTAGTCTCCTATACCATAATAAAGGCACAGGTTGTTTTTGAGATGCTTTTTGCACTCATCACTGGTCAACTTGCTATTGCTGGCCAGCTTGGAAGAAATGTCCATCCACAGAGTATTGGATTGTTTCTTGGGAGTAGAAGATGGAGATGACTTGGAGGAAGAGTTCTTAGCAGATGAGCCTGCTAGAGAGAAATTTGCCTTGTTCTGGAAAGCCATAACAGGACCAAAGGTAGAGGCTTTCTCTTGTATCTGAGAGTGAGACTCAAGGGCCTCTTTCTCTGCTTGTCTTGCATAGCGGCATTTGCAGTCATACTCCTAGTAGCAGTGATCAATAGTTATTGCTAAAGTATATATATTCTGGAATGAGGTGGGTTTTCCTTGTTCTTGGGTAGAGATGGGATCCTGGATCCAATCGGGGAGCCTCTGGTAATAGTGATGGCACAGAACACTATTCTTCTAACCTAATTGGAAGGCATAGTATATGAAGTCCACATTATAAGTGGAAATCTTATCACCAGGCTTCATGTAAAGATTGTCCAGCATATTGGCCACTTCACCAATGAGGTCTGAGAGACCAAAATATTAACATAGCTCATCCACAAATAGGTTCCAGTTGGAAAGCCAGTCTTAAAGGATGCCCTGGTCTTCCTGGTTGAGGCCCACTATTACAAATAAGATACTCACTGGTTGTAATACTTGAGCTGAATAGTGTTTCAGAGATTCAGTATAAGGATATGATGATTGACAGATGATGAAAAATATCAACAGGAATAATTGACATTGTTAAGTCTGAGATCTAGCCCTCAGATACAGAGATATATATATAAAAAAGTGATAGTCTGTACGCAAGCTGTTTCTATCACATGATCAAAAACTCATACTTGATAGGAACTGTCATCTGTCATAGCAGCTGTCAGGCTAATTTTAGAAGATAACTAATTATGTTACTACATTGATATACTCGTATTCTTACCAATACTTATTGCTTTGAGATGTATTATATATTGTTGTAAATGAATTAATGAGTACTTTTCAACGCAAGTTCAATTATGCAAATCTGTTCAGCTATTTATGAGATATTAGCAGATGAAGCTTTTATAGCTACTGATGGCCTGATATCTCAGTCATTTGTTGCCACTTTTGTACATTCCACACATATGCAGATAGCCCTTATTTGGGGCTTTCCAGTACAACTTATTTTGTGAAAATCAGTCTACTGATTATAAAGATACAAGCTAAATGAAGCTTGTGATAACCATCTCAAACTAGTCCTGGACTACTCTAGTGAGATAGGTCATTGCAAAGTTGATTTTTGCAATGTTCATGTTGAATTGCACTAGATTAGCGCAGAAATATAGACGATATTGAAACAGGAAATTATTGAGCTTATCAGGCTCAGTACTGCTGAAGATGTTAGAGATGCGAGCTTTATTTTCTCTTGTATTAGTATTAGAACTGGAAGTCTGATTATAATTAAGTATATTAGCAAGTTGGCTGAGTACTTCAGCCAATTGTTCATTAGTATCATCACTCCAACAGGGTTTTGACCATAAGCAAGTAGAGAAAGTAGGTCTATTAGCTGTAATAGTATTAGTAGTAGGATTAGTAGTGGGAGTATCCTCCCAGTTAGGATCGTTGTTCACAGGGACAATACTTGGGCCAGGAACAGGCAAAACTGTTCAGCCAGATTAAATTGTACTAAAAGAAGACTTCAGAGATGAATAGCCTCTTTGATGAATTTGTCTTGAGCATCATGGAGCATTTGGCAGATAAGCCAGATGGTCACTGAAATATGAGATTGTATTAAAGGGTGTTCTAAGAAATGAAACCAGAGTTGAAGAGTTACAGCGAGAGGAAGCTATTTTGGACTTGAAGTGCAGATTGTAGAGTTAAATTGCAGATGGAACTACAACAGAAGATTTAGCAGACAGAACTGCTCAGAAGTGATAGCAAACTTGGGAGTCTGATAATACTGTCAGGTACAGTTCATACCAGAGTAGAAGTTCACAGAATGGACTTGGAGATAAGTAGACTTGTAAAATGACCTTGGCTATTTGTCTGCCATATGGTTACAACTTCAGATAATAGGAAGAAGTCCAAGATGGAAGTAAGTACTGATTTAGTATGTTGTGATTGAACACTGGAGATTGAGTTCAATAAGAATTATCTTTATTAATTATCAGACTAGTGAATTATAGTGTAACTACTAATCTTATATACAAATAAATAGTATAGGAGATGCTTGGGGTTTCAATAGTAAAACCCCTATTACTCCAAGTGGAGGTTTCAGTGTTGAGACACTGATAGGGGTAACTCTGTCATAAAAGACCAAGCTGAATAGAAGTACCTCTACCATAGAAAACGGAATACCTGGATGGTTGCAGCACTGCTATAAGATGTGTTGTGAGAAAGGTGGGCTTGTATAATTTGGAGATGGTATCACCATGGAGATGTAATTTCCAGATAGATAGACTTGTATATAACAGGAATAAGAGATTTGTAAGGTTAATAGTGAATCTTAGTAGTATAATAGACCTGAATTTTAGCTAGGTGGTGGTGTTAAAAGTCAAAGACAGTGTACTTTTTTATTTTTTATTTCTATTTTTATTTCTATTTATTTTATTTTTATAATTTAGAGTTAGATTAGTATGATATTATACATGAATTTCACAAAATGTCACACATCTGTTACATGTTACATGTCATAGTCACACAATTATATATTACATAGAATATTATAAAAGTTTTTAAAGTAATAAGGTTATACTATATATTAATAGCATGTAATAGGCATGTTCTTTAGAGTAGACTAGTATTATGACATGCTTGGACTTCAATATTTTATTTTGATTTTCTTGATTTGATTTTTCTTTTTCTTTTTCTTTTAGATGATAAAGAGATATATGACTATGATTACATAATACATCACTGTTAGACACAGTTCATACCAAGAAATAAAGTTCATAAGATTGACTTAGAAGTATATAGAGCATGTAAACTCTATACTCAGTGATATAAACTTATAGAATGGTCTTTGTTGTGGTAACCACTAGTCAAAAGACTAATAGTGACACAAGCAATAAATCTCAAGGCAAATATCAAGTGGGGATTACAAGAGAACTCAACAAGAAGTTTCTGATACATTTCTATACTATTTATATAAAATCCTTATAGTCTGTACTAACAATAAATAGCCCTACCTTAATATCCATGTATAGTCCATACTTTCACTATATATCAACCTCACATCTTCCATAAGGATACTATACTATATATATATGCCCTAATATCATTCTTTTAGTTTTTTCTTCCAGAGTCTAAGTCTATAACTTCAAATCATGTGATATATCATATAACTGTAGTCATGTGCCTCTTTATCATCAAATAAAAAAAATAAAAATAAAAGAAAAGTCAAAATAAAAGAAATATTAAATCAAGAAAAATAAATAAAAGCAAAGAAAAATATTAGTGTCTAAGCACACCATAATAGTCTTGGCTTTAGCTTATATGCTGTGCTATTTGTCTATCACATGGTCACAACTTCAGATGAATGGATAAAGTTTAAGATGAGAATAAGTGCTAATTTGGTGTATTGCTATTGAATACCAGAGATTGAGTTCAATAAGAATTATCTTTATTGATTATCAGACTAGTAAATTACAGTGTAACTACTAGTCTTATATACAAGTAAGAGATATTGGAAATGCTCAGAGTTTTAGTATATAGCTTCTATTACACTGAGTAAAAGTTTTAGTGGTAAAACACTAATAGAAGTAAGATAGCAGAACTCTGCTATGAAAGACCAAGTTCAATAGGAGTATCCTTATTATAGAAGACTGGATATCCAGATTGTTACATCACCATCATGGAAATATATTGTAAAAAGAATGGCTATTACAGAAGATAGACTTGTTTCATAGATGTTGAGAGGATAGCATCACTGCAAGGATGTATCTTCCAAATAGATGGACTTGACATATGACAATCACATAACATTATGTCATAAGCCTAGAATTTGGAAGAAGAAACTAAAAGAATGATATCAAGGTATATTTCAACAATATGTTTATCTTATGGTATATAATAGATACATAGTCTGTGCTAATGATAAATAACCCTTCTCTAAAGTCTATATATCATCTATAAGTATATAATATATAAATAGTATAAAAATGCATTGGAGACTCCTTGTCAAGTTCTCTTGTGATCCTTATAAGATACTTTACTTATAAGTTTACTTAGTACACTATTAACCATCTTGGTTAGTAGTTGTTACAACAGCTAGGTCTAGTGTAGCACAGACTATCAGTCAAGTGTATATAAGACAGATAACTTGTACTTAAGAACTCTATTGAGTTTTCTCGTGTAAATTATATACAAGATTCTTCTTTTAACTTATTATTAAGGCTTAAGTTATAACATTAGAACTTAATATTCTTTCTTGAGACTATTCAGCTCAGAGCCTTCTCTACATCTTTTCTCTTTTTATTGTTGACTAGGAACAACACCACTCTTCAAACAAGAAGATAAAGCTAGACCCTAGACTTAAGGAGTGTACTAGCTAGACAGAGAAAGCCTAGTCATTTATTTTGCATCAAAACATACTGGTGCTTAGTAAATATAAAATCTTGTCTGGGTATGTTAGATAAATTTTTGTGTAATAGCTTTATGCTACTGGTCCACTTGTAATCAGTCTATATAGGGGAATAGTAGGGGTTCTTAAGATACCATCTTAAGTAAGTATTCTCTTCTTAAGAATATTTATATACAATTCCTTAGGGTAGTAGTAAGTTATTTAGGTAGTTAGTAAACAATATGAAGCAGAACTTAAAAAAGAGCCTACTAACACTTACCAAGATAGATTTAAGTTCTTAGTATAAATTAAAGAAGGAGATCAACATGAGCTTTATCTTATTCTTGTACACATCCTCACCTCCTATACTACTACTACTACCATCATTATCTACTAAATTTCTACTACTTACTCAATTTAAATAAAGCAGATTATCTAGCAATATTAGAAGTAAATTGCTACTATGCAAACATAGCTTTAGACATTGACAGGAAAAGAAGTAGTGGTAATCACTAGACCCAATACTGGGTCAAATTTAGAAGTAGTTAAGCCACAAATATTTGATGGGGCTAAAAGTAAGATTTCAGAGTTTTTAATAGCATACAAGCTATTCATAAGAATGAGAATGAGGGAAGTGGCAGTTAAAAAAATAAATTTAGTGGGTGTTATCATATATACAAGGAAGATCAGCAAATATCTAGAAAGAAAATGTTATAAAAGATCTGGAGAGTGGAAAATTAAAATATGTGACTGTAGGGAAATTTTTGATAGATCTAAAAAAAGAGTTTAGAGGAGAATATGATGAGATAATGAAGGTGGTGGAGTTAAAAAAAGTGGAACATGAAAACAGAATAATGAAAGAATTTGTGCAGGAGTTTAAGTAAACAGCAAGAAATAGCAAATATGAGAGGCAACTATTGGTGGAAGAATTTAAAAGGGAACTGAATAGAATAATCAGAAGGAAGTTGATAGAGTTAGAAAATTCCTCTACAAGTATAGAACAATAGTACAAGAGGGTGACAAATATGGACAGATATTAGAAGGAAAGTAAGTAAAAAGAGAAAATGTTAAGGAGAAGGAGAGAGTCAAAAGCTCTGGCTCAAAGGATAAATATACTAGCAACTGCTGGTAAGACACAAAGACAATAACTACTCAAGCCTCAAATTTGGCCAAGAAGGCAGGAGATTCAGTAGCAGATGCTAATAAGGCTTACTCTGATGAAAAGAGTGAAAAGAATGAATGTAATTGTAGTAAACCTAAATCAATGAGCAGAGTTTGTACCTAGGTAAGACTCATACACTATAGATATAGACTGAGAGAGAAACATTTACAATTGTAGAGATTTTGGTCATATTATGAGAAATTGTAGAAAAAGAAAAAATTAGAAAAGAATAGGACAAGCAGGGGCAAATTACAATAACAATAGGAACACTTATAATTTACCTAGATAATAGGGACATGTTGAGAGAAGTCACAGTGAAAATTAGGTTGGAAAGAATCAATATACAAGAAGGGGTAACAGTAGAGATACTGTTAGATAGTGGAGCAATAGGACTGGTTATAAGTTCAGAGTTTGCTAGGAAGCAGGGGTTCAAGTTAAACAAGATAGAAAGACTAATATATATAAGAAATATGAATAGTTCTTTTAACAAGAAGAGATTTATTGAGTATACAGTGGAAGTAAATATTAGTGGCATAGAGAAAGGATAGAGATTGATGTAATCAAGGGTTAGAAGTGGAGTGTAATTTTGAGAATGTCATAGCTTGCTTGCCACAATTCTGAAATTGACTAGAGGATACAAGAGGTAAAGATGATAAGATGTCTAGAGGAGTGTGGAAAGCAGTAGAGACCAAAACAGGAGAAACTGGGGTAGTAAAAACAGAAGAAGAAAGAAAAGAAAGAAGAAGAAGGAAAGAAATGAGAGGAAAAAGAACAGAAGAAAAAAGAAAAAAAGAAAAAAAGAAAAAACTAAAGAAGGAGAAAATAATAGAAGTAAAAAAAAATAGTAAAAGAATAAGAGATTTGGAATAAGGTCGAAAAGGCAGTAAAGTCTAAAGAAAAGGTTAATAAATTAGTTCCTCAAAGGTTCCCAAGTGGATCCATATCTTCAGAAAAAAAGCAAGTAAGAGAATGCCAACAAAGAAGGTGTAGGATCATGTAATAGAGGTAAAAAAAAGATTTGTGCTAAGAAAAGGAAAGGTGTATCTACTATCAAGGAAGGAAAGAGGAGAGGTGGATAAGTTTATTAAATAATAATTGAGAAAGAGGTATATCAGACTCTTGAAGTTGTCTTAAATAGTACTAGTATTTTCTGTAGGAAAGAAGGATAGTAAGAAGCAAATAGTACAAAGCTATAGGTATGGACTATTAAGAACAATTATCCTTTGCCTCTTATCTCAGATATTGTAGAAGATATTAGTACTAAAAAAGTATTTACAAAGTTGTACTTATAATAGAGCTATAATAATTCTTTGAACTCACAAATTCTCTAGTAATGTTTCAAATAATGATGAATGAGATCTTATGAGACTTGAATAATACTAGAGAAGTAGTGAGTTTCATTGATGATGTTATAGTAGGAATAGAAGAAGAAAAGGAACATGATGAAGTAGTAAAAGAAGTAGTAAAGAGGTTAGCAGAAAATGATTTATATATAAAATCAGAAAAATATAAGTGGAAAATTAGGAACATAGGGTTCTTAGGACTAGTGATTAGACCAGAGGGAATTAAGATAAAAATAGAAAAGGTAAAGAGAGTGATAGATTGGCTGACTTCTAAAGAAGTTAAGAACATACATAAGTTTTTGGAACTTGCCAACTACTATTGGTAGTTCACAAAAGATTTCATATCTATAGCTAGACCATTACATGGCCTAGTGAAAAAGGATTAGAGATGGGATTGGACAAAAAGACAAGAGAAGATATTTAAAGAGTTGTAGGAGATTTATGAAAGAATCAGTATTAGCAGCACAAGATTTAGACAAAAAATGAGAATAGAAGTTAATGTATTAGACTATGTGATAGAAGAGATATTATCTATGAAGTGTAAGGATGGGAAATAGAGACTAGTAGCATATTTTTCAAAATCTCTCAATAAAACAGAGAGAAACTATGAAATCTATGATAAAGAAATATTTGCAGTGATAAGAGAATTGGAGAATTAGAGACATTTGTTAGAGGGTACAAAATTCAAGTTTAAAGTATGAATGGACTATAAGAACTTAGAGTACTTTTGTTATGATCTTAAATCCTAAGAGTGGGATAAAAGAACAACTCTTGTATTGAGTAACACAAGAGAACTCGATAGTGTCACAAACTTCATTCAGCTTGTATCTCCACAACCAGTGGACCGATTTTCACAAACTAAGTTGTGCTGGAAAGCCCCAAATGAGGGCTATCTGCACATATGCAGGAGGTACAAAAGTGACAACAAATGACTGAGATATCAGAACATCAGTAGCTATAAAAGC
>Ga0157364_1006768_pt1 | contig 11822 bp, 6 predicted proteins | sample AttsexASBM2_FD_111476 | JGI IMG/M metagenome (GOLD analysis project Ga0157364, IMG submission 111476) | Fungus gardens microbial communities from leaf cutter ant in Ribeirão Preto, State of São Paulo, Brazil - Atta sexdens ASBM2 | ecosystem: Host-associated > Fungi > Mycelium > Unclassified ...
CAAGGCTGTCGCCTAGTTGAAGTCTGGCGGCGATAGCATCGTCTAGCAGTACTTCCCATGTCTCCCATTTTGGAGGTAAGCGTAGAAGTGGAACGCTGGGAGGCATGAAGCCAGTGCATGGGTCCACATCGAACAAGTTTACATCGCCCTTGAGATTAAGAATGGGACATGGACTCGCGTTATATTCACTGACGGAAATTTGAGTTGACTCTGTCAGTGTGAGTGACCCGAGTTGGTTCCCTTCAGAATTTTGAGCACTGGTCACGTCCTCGTAAATGTCCGACATCTGGTTTAGGGAATGGAGGAGCTGAGACACACTCCCATAAATGAGGTTGGGAGGTGGCTGTCCAAAACGCACCAGAAGCTAGAAGCGAAAGGTTAAAATATCACCTCGATATCCTTCGGCTCTTATCCGTTAATAAAGCTTTGGTGCCGTCACAAAAGCAGTTCTTCGACGGTTACCGATGAAAAGTTCGGATCTATATGAGCGAGCTGGCTCAAAGGGGTAACCAAACGAGGAATACAGCCCTCAGAACTTCATAATCAAAAGAAACCATTATTATAGATCCCGGCGGCCAAGATGGTTTAGAATGTTCATGTCATACATGGACATCGGGCATTGATTTGAATGCAGAATTTACTGCGCTCGAAGGACCCGCACTCTGCATGAACCTCTAATGCATCCTAAACACACCCTCACGAAAATCAAGGACAGGGAAACTAGGGGATCGTTGATTGTTGTGACTTCCTTCAGTCACAAGTATGTTACAAGCGAGACCGAGGGCGTGGATCACGTGAAACCGAATTTAGGGTAACGGTAGCGCGACGTGTTCGTAAGGTTTCGTACTTCCTTTCTGGTTGGAGTCCATCTGTGTTACGATCCAACTCGACCATTAGAATAGGTTAATGGTACTATAGTATGGACTAGTAGTCTAGTATATATAAGATAGACATTTCTATACTGAGTTTTCTATCAAGTTCTCTTGTATAAACCCTATACAAGGTTTCTTCTTTTGATCCACTCTAAGGTCTTAAGTTTGTAATATAGTAGAGGCTTCCTTATGTTTCTCTTATTTTTTACACTTTATCAATTGATTATTTTCTTACTTCTTTCTCAAGTCTTTGCCCAAGTTTGCATCTTTGCCCAAGTTTGTTGTGACAACTATTAACCAAGATGGTCAATAGTACACTAAGTAGTCTTACAAGATGAAAGTCTCATGGGAATTATAAGAAAACTCAATAAGGAGTTCTCAATATATTGCTATCCTATTTATACTATAGATACATGGTGCATGCTAACAATAAATAACCCTACCCTAATGTCTATCTGTTAGCTATCAGTATATCATATGTATACTATGAGGTGGACATGCTATTGTCAAGATTGCAAGAAGTGGACTTAGTCTTTTCCTATTTTCTTTTCATATTTTTATTTCTCTTTTCAATTTATTTTCCTTTATTCTATTTTTAGAACTAGGATTAGGGTTAGAGTGATGAGATCATACTGTCACACAGCAGGTCACATCAGATGACATGGTCACAAGTCATATGACACATGGAAGGAAGTAGAACATTCTGAAGAGATGATGTCATACAACATGTGACATATATGTTAATCTTAAGATGTACACATGATCATTTAGAGTAGGCTAGAAATAGCTCACACAGACCATTAGATAGTAGTATATAAGATAGACAATCTTGTACAGAGTTCTCTATCAAGTTCTCTTGTATTAATCCAATACAAGATTCTATTCTTTGACCAACCCTAAGGTCTTTGAATTGTAATAGCTATAGATATGTACCTTATCATTATTCTTTTTTTTTTTGGGATCAATAATTTATTACATAGAGCACAAAGGCAGACTGTGATAGTTACTTCATAACTACATACATTGAAAAGCAAACAACATGAAGATTGAGAAAAGAAGAAATAAAAGTAAGAAAATTTTTTTAGATAGTGAGAAATAAAAAGAAACAAAGAAGAAAGAAAAATAAAAGCTAACAAGCATTAGTCATGAGCAGTTCTATAGTATTATTCCAAAAAGGAAAAGGAAAAGCACTACTGTTAAATTCTAAGAACAAAATAAAATAGCTAATAGAATCTCTCCTTAGATTCCAGTAGTTGTTGAAATGCTTATAATTATGTAAAATGTGATGTCTAGTTTTGATTGGATAAAACCCACATGGACAGTAGAAAGTCTTATTTGAAAAGAATCTTAAATAATATTCACCAATCAGTGCATGGTTAATAATAGCTCTCAATGCTCTTATATATACCAAGTTTGAATGGCTAAAGTGTTTGAGTCATATTCTACCTTTTACATAAGATGCTTCCAGAGGATTATTTTTATCATCTACTAACTCCAAGAAAAGATATCATTTGTCATCTAATGCTTGAAAAGTCATCTTCCATTGGTTAATGAGTAAGTCACATTCATTTTTCTTACTGAAGTCCCAGAATGTTTTCCATAGAAACAATAGAATAGGATGGAATTTCTTGGTTTCCTTGTCAATAGCTTTATGAAGGACCCAATTGCTTCAACTTAGACATTTCCAAAATTTGATGATGTTGTTGATATTCATTTCGAAGAACTTCCTTAACTTATAAGAGATAGAAAGCTATGTAGATTTGAAATGAATGCAACAAGGAATCAAAGATTTTCTTTGTGGCATGAATGGAGTCAGTGATAATAATGATTTTCCTAATATACTAGAGATTGGTAGCTTGGTTTATATCACATCTTATGGCAAATAATTTGGCCTCAGTAGTTATAACATTAATTGCATGGTGAATTGTTTTAACCATCTGTTTGTTGTGGATGTGAGTATGTGAGATGGACATAGTGATATAATTCTTAATACTAGTGTCAGTAACAATAAGCACACTTGAGGGATCCAAGGAGGAGTTGAGAGCAATGTTATTGAGAGATCAAATGTGTTCTTTTAGACTATTTTCATACCATTTTCTTGTTATATGAAAAGAGAATCTATTTGAGAAAATGTCTATTAATCAATGACTAGGTATGAACTCTTTGTTAAAAGAGTTGAAAGAAGGAAAGACTTTGTTATATCAGTTGTCCATATCAACAATAGGGCCTTTGATTTTCTGTTGCTGTTTGTATGTAAGGTTGTTTAGTGATAAATGATAAGGAATAGAATTAGAAAGAGAGTTGGATTTTAAGAGCAATCTGAGAAAGTAATTACTTAGAAGGGAATAGACTCTAAGTTGAGCCCTTCCACTAATTTTTTAAAGATAAAGTTTGATGGGCATGAGTCCAGCAATAGCTTTAATGTCAAGTGAAGAAGACATTCAGAAAGTGTCAAGAATCTAAATAGCTGCTCTTCATTGTATTTTATTGAGTTTCTTGATGGGGTATAATAGAGAAGCTTTGTTATAGTACCAAAGTTAGAAATCATATAATATAATGAGAAGAACATAACTTTTGTATAAAAGTCTTTTTTGCTGAGGGATAAGATACTGTAATAAATTACTAAGTAGCTTCATGTATTTAACAGTAGATATAGCTTTGTTGGCATAGAAACTGATGTGAGATTAAAACAGTAACTTTCTGCCAAAAATAAAGCCTAGATATCTCTATGAACTTTTTGGCCTAAGAATAGGGCCCTCAAGAGGAGATTGATTGAAGAGGGAGATTGAAAAGACCAGTAGATCTAGAAATATGAAATACTTCAGTTTTTTCATGTTTAAGTTTAAATCTGAATTTTTCTAGTAGAGAGGAAATAATCCAATAACCAAAAGGAAATTGAAAATTGAAAAGTTTTTGTTCTAAGTGACAAGAAGTCCATCATCAACAAAGAAAAGAAATTGGAATTTTTAGTAATTTTAGCCAATTTTCAAAAATATGAAGAATGGGAGAAATATATAAGACAGATAAAATGGGAGAGAGAGCCAAACCTTGGCCAACTCTAATGTCTACATTAAGAGAAGAAAAAGAAAACAAATTCCAAACATAATTGGCTATATGTCCCACTAGATAATTTTGAAACAGTTTTGAGACTTTAGGATCAAAGCTAGCCTTGTCAAAGATAAGAGAAAGGAGCTAGTGATTCAATGGTGGAAATAATTGTGCAATATTAAATGCAAGAGTATCAGTGTTTACATTCTTGACCCAACCTGATTGTATAAAGTATGCTAAAGTGATTTCAGCATCAATAGTTGATCATTATTTGAGACCACCCAATTGGCTAGGATGGATAAAGTTGTTGGAGATTGACTGAAACATAAGTCTTTCACCAATGACTTTTTCAATGAGTTTTCCAATAGTATTCAGAAGAACAATTGGTTTCAAGGCCTTCAGTAAGTTATATGACTCCTTGTTTGGCTTCAGTATGATAATAGATATTGAGACTTTGAAATGTGTCAGCCAGTAGCCTAGTTTGAAGTAAGTGTCAGCAATGTTAACAATTTTCTTTAGACATATAGAGTCTTTGATAATAATTTAAGGTGTTTTTATAATAGCTTGTTTAGATCTGGAGTAGATAAATTGTTACATTTGTTAATAGCATTAATAAACTCTGCTTCCAAAAAGAGTAGCTAGGATGAAATGAATTTATTGGGAAATTTGTTCAATAAATTGGAGTCAATTCAATGATCTTGAGCTCTGTTGAAGGTAGAGTAAAGGGCATCCCAAAGATCTTCAGTTTTAATACACAGATGATCATTATACTTGATAGCCTCAATGGCAGAAAGCTTGGATTTGTTGACCCAATTCATAAGGGGCCATAGACCATATCTTTTATTTGTGATTTTCTATATTTTAAGATCAAAAAAGGTTTTTTTTATTTGTTTGACTATGTTTTTGAATTTTTTTCCAATCTTCAATATGTCTTGAGGACCTATACTGTTCTAGATCTCTACTGTAATTATTGTCCCACCAACTTTTAGACTTTCTAGTAATGTTGACAGTTTTTGCATTTTGTAACTATAACTTTTCCATAGCCTAAGCAATAGATTGTATAGAATACTCAAGTGATGTGATGTTAGAAATAGTTGATGTATTGATTTTACAAATGTGGTTGATGAGTATGCTAATAAATTGCTTCTCTTTATCACTGTCTTTGACAAGTGTTTGTTTCTTGGTGGTAATAAGTTCCCCAAAAATGGGTATACAGATTGTAAGGGGGGCATGATTGAAAACAAGCCTCTAATCCAGATGGATAGAATGGGAGTCAGGTTCATCAGACTTATATCTAAGAGACATGAGATCAATGACTGAGTTGGAGTCATAATCATTGTTGGAATATCTAGTAGAAATAGAGTTAGTATTAAAAAAAAGCCCAAGGTTTATGGAGTTCACAAGATCTATAAGTAAATTTCTATTGGAAGAATGAAAAGGATAATTAGGATCCCAAAAGTTATCACAAATATTAAAATCTTCTGTCATGATGAGAATGTTGTTGAGTAGAACTTCAGTATTCTTAAGATATTTTAAAGAAATATATTTGTGGTTGAATATGTCCTTACAAAGCAAAAAACAAAGGTAAGATAATCAAATATTAATATAGGAAATGACTCTTGGAAAGTCCTTTTCTTTTATTGACAATCTGGAGAAAGTTATCCAGTTTGGATGGTTTGGAATACTAACAAGTTTCTCTCTTTCCTTACTTAGAGTGTTCAGTATAGTGCAAATAGTGGACCAAGATGGTTCTTGGATAAAAATGATGTCAAAATGCAAATGGGTTTCCAGAATGGTGTTGACCATTGAGATATTATTGTAAATGTGCTGTGAAAAAATCTTAAGATTTTTAATAATCATGCTAAAAGGCCATTCACAGCTTATTATTATCCTCCTAGTCCTTTCTACAATATTCTAGGCTTATAACATCATATTATGTGATTCATTATATAACTGTAGTTATATACTTCTTTATTGTCTAAGAAATATAAGGGTTTAAATATACCATAACAAAGTTACAACCTAAGCCAAGCTTAGAATTATAATAATTTTGCTTATGTAGACTTAGCCAAAGATTGTAAACTAATATCACACATAACAGAAGCATAACATATATATTACAGTTTTGTCATACTTATTATAGTTATATAATTATATGATATTTTCAGTTCTAGTCTCTTATTTAAAGTCTTTTCTATTTTTTACTTAAATTCCTTTATTTCTTTTCTTTTTTATTTCTTATTTTGAACCTAGAAAAAACAATGTGATGTAATAAGATGTGACAACTATCACCAGTAAGTTATGCAAGTCACAATCATAGTCACAATATTATGTGATACAGTAAAAAAATAATATTATACATTATAAAAGATATGATGACTTTATCTATATACACTCATAACATTTAGAGTAGACTAGATGTAGGTATACACAGACTATATATTAGAGATGTATAAAATAGACATACCTGTACTAAGAATCTTACAAGTTTTTACTAAACAATATTAGTCTTTTCTTTTAACCAAACTCTTGGGCTTAAATCATAACAGTTATACTAAAAGTATGTAATATCAAGCTTAGCTGCTGATACTATATACAGTAATATAGTAAAAATATGGTCTAGGAAGAATAAAGTACTCAGATAGATCTAGCTTTAGTATATGAAGGATTTAAGTTTATAATATCATACTAGATATCTTCACAATAAACTTTTATATTGAGTTAAGTCTATGAGATCATAAGAAGTTTATAATCTTTGTAAAAATCTTCAGAAAAACTGTCACAAACTTCATTTAGCTTGTATTGCCACAGCCAGTAGACTAATTTTCACAAACTAAGTTGTACTGTAAAGCCCAAAATGAGAGCTATCTACACATATATAGAATATACAAAAGCAGCAATACAAAACTGAGATATCAGGCTATCAGGACATAAAAGTTTTATTGGCTATCATCTCATGAATGACTAAACATATTCATATGATCAAACTTGTATTGGAAAGTGCTTATCAAACTATTTCCAATGATATATCATATATTACATAGCAATAAGTATTTATAAAAATACAAGCATATTAATGTAGTGACATAATTAGTTATCTTCTAAAATTAGCCTAATAGCTGCTATAATAGATGACAGCTCCCATCAGGTATGAGTTTTGATCATGTGATAGCAACAGCTTACACATGGACTATCACTCTTTTGTATATATACTTCTGTGTCTGAGGATTAAACTTCAGACTTAATAACATCAATTTTCATCAATCTTTATTCTTTATTATCTGTATTGATCTTAATTATCATTTTCATCATTATTAAACTTCTGAATCACTTCTCAACTTCTGAGAGTGCACCTAAGGTTCAGATATCACAAATATTCTACTGTCCCCTACAATCTAGTAGAATAATACTGAGCTAACATACTATCCAAAAAAGCAAAGTATATTTGGAGTAATAAAAGATAGTAAATAGTAATCCAGAAAGTCTTCTAAAAGAGCAATATACAAGCATGGGGTTTGAGGTCTATAGTGTCAGAGTTGAAAATAGTAAATTTGATTTATTTTTATTTCTCATTTTTTTATTTTATTTTATTTCTATTTTATTTTCTTACTTTGGACTTAGGATTAGGGGTTGGTGTGACATTAAATGTGACTGTCACAAGACTGTCACATATTGGTTATATATCATTATCACAGTCACATAATCACATATCACATAGAAGATTATAGAAGATTTCAGAACAATAATATTATACTATATATCAATAGCATATAATATATATACTTTTTAGAGTAGATTAGGTTTAGTGTAGCATAGACTATTAGCCCAGTATATATAAGATAGACACTTTATACTTGGAACTTTATCAAGTTCTCTTATATTAACTCTAATACAAGATTCTTTTTCTGACTTTACTCTATAAGTCTTGAATTATAATATATAGCAGTAAAGTTTGTGGGTCTGGTAGTAGAGTTTAGAGATATATAAAAGCAAAGAAATTTATAGAAGAGTATATGAGATGTGGAAAAGTAGTAAAGCTCATAGAAAAGTCTATAGTATTATAACTTAAGTCTCAGAGCTAAGAAAAGAGAAAAATTGTTCCAAAGATATTTTGTTTTTCTTTCTACTGTTATATACCAAGTCTACCCATCTAGAGAAGACATCTCTGTAGTGATACTACTTTTCCAACATCTACTCTACAAAGTCTGCTTTTCATAATAGCTACCTTTCTCACAACATGTTCTTATAGAAGTAGTGCAACCATTCAGATCTTCCATCTTCTATGATGGAGATACTCCTATTCAACTCAGTCTCTCATGGCAGAGTCCTCTTACTCCTGTTAGTGTCTTACTACTAAAACCTCCACTCAGTGTAATAAGTGTTATACCACTGAAATCTCAAGCATCTTTTATATTATATAAGTATAAGTTAACAAAGATAACTCTTATTGAACTCAATCTCTGATGTTCAATAGCAATACACAAATCAGTGCTCACTCCCATCCTAAACTTCTTCTTTTCATCTGATGTTACAACTACATAACAGTTAGATGGTGTAGTATATAAGCTAAAGCCAAGGTCATTCCACAAGTTCACACATCTCTGAGTCAACTCTATAGACTTTCATCCTTGGTATGAACTATACCTGACACTTAAGTCTCAGAGCTAAGATAAAAGAATCTTGTATTAGAATTAACATAAGAGAACTTAATAGAGTTTCTAGTATAATTATACATAAGGTTAATATGTAGAAGATATATTATATAATATCACTGCTCTATAACCTCTTATGTCTTTCTCCTATATTACATAATCATGTGACTTTGACATGTGTGACAGACTTGTGATAGCTATCAAACATTATTATGACATGTGATATTGTACTAAATCTTACCTCTAAGTCCCAATTAATAAATAAAAATGAAAATAAATAGAGTCCATCTACCATCTTCAACTCTAACACATAGGGTATAGGGTTGAGGAGGCTTGCTTAACTGAGCATAATGAAAGGTTGGGTCTCTTTATACTAACTTCACAAAAGTAGCTAATATAACTTCTAAGTTAGTAACTAGCTACAATACAACAACAATTAACAGTAATGAATGGAGAAGGTGCCAAGATGGCAATGCTACTATTTTCTACTAAAGAGAAGAGGGAGGTCATAGACTTCATTAATATCTGGATATTATATTTAAGGTTGGATATGGGAAGAGTATCTGAGGTAGACACAATAGTATGAGTATTAGGATATGTACAAAGAGGAAGTGCAAAAATGTAGAAGAACAATATAATCAAAGAACTGAAATAAGTAATAGTAGGTCTTGATACAGTCAATAATCTATATGAGAGAATATACAGTAAATCTAGTAAAATAGACAGAGTCCAAGATAAATTAAGAATCTTAGAGTAAAAAAATATACAACAAATTTTCAAGATTATAAGAGGTGGCAGCTACTAAGAGAGACTATTGATAGAAGAGTTTAATTATGGACTCCAAGGAAAAATACACCAAAAACTGACAGAGATAGAAAAGTCTCTTAAAATAATCAACAAATAGTATAAATAAGTGGTCTAACTGGATCAAAACTAATAGTAGTCAATAAATAAAGAAAAAATTTACAATAGAAATAAAAATATGATAAAAACAAGTATTTTCTTAAGAGATTGACTAATCTTACTCCAAGAAGACAAAGATTCTTTTTCAGAATATAGAAAGAAATAAAATACATAAGAGACTCTAATACTATGGGTATAGATAGATAACTATATCTCATGGAATACTAAGTACATATTAGGGTAACTGGATGGAAATATGGAAGATACTTCAAACCCTAGTAAATTCTAAGTTTATTATCTAAGAAATACTAACATATAACTTACTTCCAGAAAATTTTAAGAGAATAGAATAGGGTTTCTGAATATAACTATTACTAGCAAGTTTATTCTGATGTGTCAGAGAACTGTTTATATAAGCATAGAATGATAATACTTAAGTAATTAGAAACTATTAAGAATAAAAAAACTGAGTTAGAAAGACAACTGGAGTGTGATTAGATTAGCACATGTTATTACATTCTATATTTGGTCTACATATATTCTAACCTATGGATAACTCATGCTCTCTTATTTATACCTCCCAACCTCTTCTAGTACAAATAATACCCCTCTATTCTACCTTAGATATACTTACTAGTCTAAATTAACTCTATAAATATCTATTTCTTAATATCTAAGGATTACTAGAAATCATAATGACTTGTTTAGTAGTTATATTCCAGATAGCTACCCTAGGTATACTAACTAGTATATAATCAGATAGTTTATATTACAGTGATTATCCTAAAAATTAACTAAAAGTAGCACCTCTCTTCTAGTGTTAACAATAATATACCTTGCTATCTTTCAGTGGTTTTCCACCCACTAAGTTCCCAAGTTCTGATCCAAAATATATAACCTATATGACTAGTAGAAATATAGCAAAAGTTATTCTGACTTATTTTCTATGTTCTTAAATAATACAAAATTATATATTTTGGACTTCTAAAATCCTCTACTAAATTTCATATAATAAGATGTAAACTACATCTAATACATGTATATAAATAACAGAGCAGAAAAACAGATTAATTAGAAAATACAAAAGAGAAAAGCTATAGAAGAACTAGTTCTTTTATAGTATATAATAGACAAAAATATATTGCCAAAACCTAAAATTAGCATGGATATCTAAGAATGGTCTAATAAAGAAGTAGTCAGGATATTGTGGCAACCACTAAATACAAAGTCCAATAATAACACAAGTGGTAAAGCTCTCAGTTAAGCAATCAAGTGGGAAAAAGTACAAGAGAACTTGACAATGAGCCTCTGCTAAATTAGAGTCCTATTTATACTGTTACATGTTGGTTCATACTACTATCTCATATCCACCTCACATCTTACTTAAGGCCACCATGTTGCATCCATATGCCCTAACATCATCTTCTAGATTCTTTTACCATATTCTAGGCTTATGACGTCACATCATGTGACATGTTATGTAACTACAGTGTCATGTGCCTTTTCATCATCCAAAATCAAAAACAAAACAAAACAAAATTAATATAAAATTAGAAAAATAAAATAAAATAAAATAAAAATTGTTAGTGTTCAAAGTGTTTCATAATACAGGGGTCATCAAAAACCAGTGATTTCTTGGCTAGTCTCTCTTATATATTAAATAGTATTTGGACAATAATATTATTTTTATACAAATAGAGGAAAGAGAAGTAAGAAGAATGAAGAGATTTTTAAAAGAAGTATGTATTATAAAGACTGTAGTAGAGGTATATAGTTTTTACTTTAAGTTTTAGAAAAAACACAAGTATTATAACTCAAGCTCAAGTATAAAAGCAAAAGAAAAATCTTATATTAGATTAATATAAGAGTACTTAATAAAGTTCCTAGTACAAAGTATCTATCTTATATATATTAGGTTAATATATGGAAAATATATTGTATAATATCATTATTTTGAAATCTTCTATATCTTTTTCTTATATCATGTGATTGTGTTGTAGCAACCACTTATCACTCAAGAACAAATGATCTTACAACGAGCAAAGCTCTCTAATGGGCTATCAAGTAAAGAGTAGGAGAATTACAAGAAAACTCAACAAGGAGCCCTCGCTGCATTGCTCCTCTATTTATATAAATTACATGTGGTCCATGCTACAATAATGTCAAGATCATTGACAATGGACTTAACTTTTATTTTCATTTCTTATTTTATTTCTCTTTTCCTTTTCTTTTCTTTTCTTTTTCTATTTTTAGAACAACTCGGGTTAGGGGTTATCAGTCACGCTGTCACATCAGTCACAACTTGATGGTGTAGTCACAAGACTGATCACGGGATATAAGAGAAGGA
>Ga0157364_1006769_pt1 | contig 11821 bp, 8 predicted proteins | sample AttsexASBM2_FD_111476 | JGI IMG/M metagenome (GOLD analysis project Ga0157364, IMG submission 111476) | Fungus gardens microbial communities from leaf cutter ant in Ribeirão Preto, State of São Paulo, Brazil - Atta sexdens ASBM2 | ecosystem: Host-associated > Fungi > Mycelium > Unclassified ...
CACACACACACACACACACACACACACACACACACACACAGCTTTTTGTATTGTAAACGAATACAAATATTAAAATATAGATATATTCTAATACGAATTTTAAATTTAAAATACTTATTCTCATATCAGTAATTAAATCAGAATTATTTTTATTTAAATACTGTAAAGCTATACAAAAAGTGGTATGAAGGATATTATATAAATAATATATGTATGTTTACCTCATATCAGAAATATCATCACTGGATCCCATTTCTGCAGTAGAAGCACCAAAATTTCTGTCTGTCCATTCATCTTCATCCATTTGACTGTGACCTTCCTCGAGATCTGATATTTCTGCCAAATTTTCAAATTCAATTCTTTCCGGAGTTTGACCACGATCAAGTAAATCGAATCCAACAATGCCTTCTAAGGACGTTTTGACCTGAAAACACGATATATATATATATATATATATATATAATATATACTTTTAAATAATTGCTTATTGTTTTTTAATGTTTTAAACATTGGATGAAAGATATATAAGTATAATAACAAAAAGATATATAAATATTATTTTAGTAACTGTTTTTTATTTTTATGTTTTATCTCTATATCATTATTATAAGCTTTCTAACCTTTTCTGGCGTTTTTGATGCAGTCGCAACATTAGGTACATTTTCTTTATTCACTAAATTAATCCTTTTTTTTTCTGCTCTAGATTTTATTGTTCCCGATAATCCAAAGTGTTGCGTACAGTAAAAACGTCCTCCATTTTTTTCTCGATCAAATGTATGATTTCCTATATATAACAGTAATGATTTCGTATATAACAATAATTATATAAAATCAGAAAAGATTTATAAAATATTATAAAGAGAGAAAATAATATTACCTATTCTTAACGAGATGGAACAATATTCACAACGGAAACAACCGCGGTGAAAGAATTTGCCTTCCGCACTAAGTCTTTCCATAAGGTAAACTCTTTTATTGCAAAAATGACACATCTCTGAACCTCCTTGCACTGGTAATGCGATAGTAGGCTTAGTGTTCTAAACAAAAATAAGTTATACAATCTGATATAATAATTATTATTAATTCTGCATTGTTAATGTAAAAAATTATTTAAAAAATTATGAGCCTAATTTTATATACCGAATGTCCCATCTCTCTTTAATTAACCATCTCAAATATCTCTTGAACGCTGCATTTTAAGGAAAAATGCTTAAGATAAAAGTTTTGTGTTTTGACTTCGAGGGGGACATAAGATAGTATCATTGGTTTGACTTTGATTGGCGTTGTCAAGATCAGAGCAAGCAGGTCACTTTGAATTTTTTAAATGGAACTCCCCCCTCCTTTTCATTACATATTCTGGTAGCTTATGAGAGTTTTTCAAAACACTATAATAAAATATTCTTTTATTAAGTATTTTTTGAATTGAATTGAAATCAAGACTTGAAAGTTATAATATAACCGGCGTTAACATTCCCCAAGATATCCAATCGATAAAACTTCTTGAATGTTGTTCATGATTATGACCTGGATAACATTTCAAGGCCAGAGATTGTTTCTTTTATTTTCATTTTTAAGTAAAAATGAATTTTTAATACAAAAATAAGAGAAACTACCTCCAATGGCCTTTTGACAAATGTTATCCAGATCATAATTGATGAATGAATAACATTCAAGCGATTTCAGCCGTAGATCGGACACTTTGGGTAATGCTGGTGGTAGATACTGTCACTTTCAAGCTTTATAACTCGAAAGCTTTATAACTCGAAAAATAAAAAATTTTATAGTGTTTTAAAAAACTTTGAAAAGCTTGAAAAGTCGCACGTCCCTAGGCAATGGAGTGAATCTCTCTTCACAGGGAAAGTTGTGTGTGAACGTCTCTAGAAGGAGAGGATTTCGTTTTGCTTGAAGTCAATAAATGCTTGAAGTTACAAAATCACAAATTTTTTGCTTTAAAAACAAATATTATATAAAAAAGTAATGTTTTCAAAAAAAATTTTTATTTTCAAAGCACAATTTTTTAAATAAAAGGGGTTCTCTATTTTATATAATTACCTATATTATAATTTACACATTTATAATCACAACCTAATTTGCTGAAAAACTTCATTTACTTTGCAAACTATAAGATTATAAACATATTAAAATTGAACAAGAGATCAAAAGAATTATATCTAATATAGATATATTTTTAGAATATTTTGGTACGTGTTATACCAGGATTAAACAAAATTTTATAAAAATGCTTTGTTTGTGTAAAATTGTCAATCTCTTAAAGAATGCGAACCTACTGTAATTTATATCTTCTCTCCTAAAGAATTTTGTAATTAAATATACTCTTTATAAAATGGAGATATAAGACATAATAAACGTTGATAACTATAGACGTTAGAATTTTAATATTCCGTTGTCTATTTTCCTACAAAGACCTTAAAGTTCGTATTTACCGATTTCTGCAGTTTGGGTTCCACATCCTGATTTTTATTCGAAAATTGTTCAGCCATAGCTGAAACTTTATTGTATCCGAGCGCACTACCTTCCTGAATCTTCTTGCCTATATTCTTCAGAGTGTTATCTATATCAGCGTACTTACTGTAGGTGTTTCTTTGATCGTTGCCTCGCTTCTCCATCTTAATCTGCCGAGCTAAAAACTGAATGAAACATATACACATCTGAAAAAGTGTGAGAATGTCAGTGCTATTGAGTGTTTTTTTGCCAACCTGCTCGCGACTCCATTTCGGCACTTTTTCTACACGTTCGTGACGAATGCTGCGACCCATCTTGTTCTCTTCGATTTTTTTTTCAATTTCTTTTACGTTCCAGTCAGTTTTCTCAATTTTACCTACGTGCAAATATATTTTATTATGCTCGATTTGTAAAGCGGTGTTTATAATGAGATTAAATATATTATTCCTCGAACAAAAAAATAAGTTCATAGTTGAACAATCTCATTAAACAAGCATGTTAACATACAATAGTAAATAATATATATATTTTTATTCGTCAAACAAATTTAGTAACTTTTAGTAAATATTTAGTAAATATTAACTTTTATTTAAGGCGTAAAATTTAAGCTTTAACAAATTAAACTGTAAAAAATTGACCAACTATAGTCAATTATTCTCCTCACATTTGACTATGATTGATTAATTTCTTACGGTTTAAGATTTAAAATTTAAGTTTTAGTCCGAATATATAATAGATTTTTAAGCTTTAAGCCATAAGAAATGGACGAATCATAGTCGATTATTCTTCTCGCATTGTAGACATCGTTACACATAACAAAGAAAATTTGATTGATATTGAATGAAAAATATATACAAACCGATAGCACGTAAAAGATCTTTAGGTTTCTTCTCGGAGGATGTTGTCCCTTTCAGTTTATCTTCAAAATCTTTTATTCTTCCCGAGAATTCTTCGTCTACACTATCTCTTCGGTAACTAATGTGTATTTTAGGTTGTCTGTCCTAGGAATAATTAGCAACTTAATAGAAATATCTTATGAGCAAGCGAGAATGTTGTAAAGAATTAGTATAAATATTAACACACACGATGCAAGCAAGAATTACGAACATCTTACAAAGTACATTTTAATATCTATAAATATGTATTATAAATAATATATTATAGGACATATTATATGTGTGATAACACAAATATCTATAGAAATCAAAGCTTTAAATGATCTAGTTGGATCTTAAATGTTTGTATGATTCTTGTGTGAATTTATATGCTACGTATGTAGCCCCCAGAAACGCGCGCCGAAATGATTTTTCGATGATTTTTCTTGAAAACGTAACTCTACTAAACTACCGCAGTATCACGAGTTAAATTGGCTAGTAATTTAACAAATGTTTGATGCTTATTCGCATCTTCGAAATGATTTTAATAATGTTGAATAATATATTAAAATCTGTAAATAATTAATTCTTATTGCGAAAAATAAGTATTTATGTCCCTTGAAAAATATATATAATAATAATAAGATAGTATTCTGAAGAATTAAAGTTAACATTTTAAACGTAATTCTTCAAATACAATTAATGCAATTGCAGATGAATTAATTTCCTTTAAATTAAATGTAATATATTATTATTTGAATTTTTTCTACTTAATGATAGTTTTCTTTCTTTAGATGAGCGCCAGTTTTGTACAACGTGTAAGTAAGAGTAAAATAAAATATTCCTCGATCAAAAAAATAAGTCAGAAGTTCAGTAGTTCTACCAGTTCAACAATCTCCTTAAATAAGCATGTTAATCAACAATGGTAAATAATATATGCAACTCAAACAAATTTAGCAATAGAAATATTAACATTTTTATTTTTCCATTGCAATCATATCAAGTTATGGCGTTAGAAAATAAACCATGTAAATATTTTCTCTGTGTATATTAAATATGAATAATACGAATGCAGTAAGAAAAAAATAATTTAGTAAAAGAAAATTCATTATTTTATCGAGTATCTCTAGAAACGTTATGCTGTTATTTCGAACATCAAAGACACAGGCTTTTCGTCAGCACACAGAAAAAAGAATATAATCAAATATTTGCACTCATCACTTAAGCTCTAGCTTACTGGATAAAGTATTTTCTGCTCTAAATCTTTTACTCTATCCTTGAAATCTGGTGCAGTTTGACGATATAAAAAAATTGAGTAATCCTCAAAAGGTTCATCTTTCTCGCGTTTTGCATTGGCTTGCAGCATCTGCATGCTTTTGTAGAACTGTTGGGTTGCCATCTTGCGCAAATACTGCCGCTTCTTCATGCGCTCAGTTTGATGCTTCTCAATCTCATCAAGTCTTTTCTGTCTTTCAGCCTTTATTACGAGTTTATGATTGTCATTAGTCGCGTGATCAATTAACTATGCTAATGTATTTTTTTGTGATAATCCAAGCAACGAAATGTTTCTTTGCAGCAAAGCGAATCAAATTATGCGAGAAAGCATGAAGCAGCGACAGAATGGGATACATGTAAATATAGTAAGAGTTCTTTAAAATCATAAATCTTGTTAAATATTCTTATTTTTAATGGCTTCTTGAACTATTTGAAAAACAGTATTTTTGTAAATCAAATATAAAATTAAGGTAAAAAAATTCATAAAACAATAAAGTTTTAAAAATATATGTATATTAAGAAAAAAACAAAGAATGAAACAAAAAAAAAATTAATTGATCTATAAAGTTTCTATTTAGAAATTTTTAAAATTCAGACTACTGCTAGCATAATTCTAAATTTTTTATGCATAATCGACTACGATTATTGTTATTTTTAATCATGATTTACATATATTATACATAAAAATATATATATAATATATATAAAAATCAATTAAAAAATTGTATATAATGTTTCTGGCATAATCTCTTAAGAGTTTAAAGAAATTTTACACAAAGTTTCATAAAATAGCAATTATATTAACAATATAAGATTATATAAAAAATCTGACAACATAACCAATAGTTTAGACTTATTCTCTTTTATAGTAGATTACGCGCATTCAATACGTGTCCGATTCTTCTCGAAGTATGGAAAAAGTAAGTCCAATAAATACGATTAACAATGATATGAATATCCCGCGACACATAACATCTTCGATCTTCTGCCATCGTGACTACGTAAGATATAATTCAGTTATTTCAGCAACTTTTTAAAAGTTGCATACTGCTATATTAGATCTATAAATTTACAAAAAAAAAATTCAATTTTGTTTATGGATAAACAAATTTTTTTCTCTGAAAAATTGGATTTTTTCTAAAAATTTGAATACTTTTTGTGAAATTGACTTTGACTGCGTTGAAAGCAGCTTTACAACTGTTGTAAAATTTTCAAACATGATTGGTTTATACATTTAGATTCCAGTGAGGGATTAAGGACAAGACTAATCATATTGTAAAGAATTTTACAACAGTTGCAAAGCTGCTTTTTCTGCTAAACGCAGCCTTTGTCTGTATCTTAGACAAGCACTGGTCATTTTAAATTGTAAATGGATGGATAATTCTTTCTACTTACCATCGTCGCGCCCACTTTTTCGGTACTCCGCCTTTTTCGAGAACGCCGGCTAATCGTATTGTCCTTTTTATCCATGTAAGAATGCACATTTTCATTAGCATGCCGTGAACGCGAGTGCCGTGTTTTCATAACCTTTTCCTCAGACGTCCATTGTTTCAGTTGCTTCGAATGGGCAGTGCATTCTTCCATTTCTGATTCCTGTTGCAATAAATGGCGCTTAATTTTGCAATTATTTTGGAAGAATTATTACGGAAGATAAGTATTTTTCACATAAGTATTTTCTGAAACTTTTTAAAGAAATAATATTTAACCCATGCTAATTTAAGAATCTTTAGAGTCTCTTTTATTTCAAGAAGAATCCTAAATATATCCTCTATTTTTACTTACCAATTTTGGATGTTTGATATATGGAATCTCGCCCCTAAAAACTTCATATATTTGTGTTAAATAAGAAAACATGGCAAGTGTATCAGGAACATCGCATTGAATCATTTCTTCTCCTGTCATTATCTGTAAACATAATTATTTTTCTTCTTTTTACAGATTATCTAGATAATCTGTAAACATAACAATGTTATACAGTAAATTTTATAATATTTGTTCAATATCTAAAATAAATATTATAGACTAACAGTTCAAAAAAATAAACTAATATGCAATTATTGCTATACTTTTTCTCTATTTGATATTCTGCTTAAGAATCATAAAACATGTACAAATGATTTGATTGAAAACACACACACGCATACATATGGACGCACGTGCATGCACATCCACGAAATTAGACAATACTGAATTATTTTAAAAATATCTTGTACTAAATATTTTTAATAAAAAAATATTTTGTATTAAAAATAAGGAAAAAAATATATCCAAATTAGTAATGCTTTTTAAGTTTTTAGGCTTCCATGAGTATTATCTTTATTTAGCATTATATTTTTATTCAATGCTGTGGCATTAGCAATGGATACAAACACGACGATAAACTTTCTGGTATCCAAATTAGTGATATTTGAACAAAAAGATAAAAAATATAATATACTTACCGGCGGTATGTTCAATTCCTTTTCCAATATATCGAATGCGAGTTGATTATTCCTCACTGTATCTTTCGCATTTAAGCTATAAAAATCTATTAAATCTGGACGGTATCTATGAATAATTGCACAAATAGCTAAACCATCTTTGAAAGAGGCACCTATATCTTCGATGTAAACTTTGTCGTACAATACAACTTGCTTTTGTAGCCAGCGAAGCAGTGTGTCTGGATGAACTTGAGTGTCAGTTCTCAGCTCTATATAAAAGTGTAGTCGTTTTTCATAAAAAAATAAATATATTAAAAAATCAAGTAGTAATTTGTAGTTTTAAAATGTAACAAAAAAAGTTGAGAATCGCAATTTTGTAAGAATCTAAAATTTCAATATTCCAAAAAATATATATAATTATTTTTAATAAATTTATAATTTTTAATAACTCACCGCGACGTCTTCGTTTCTTTGGAATATCAATTTCAGACTGTATTGCAGGCTGTTTGATATTTTCAGGATCATCTGTGTCAAGAAGACTGCGCACTTGAATCGGAGTTACAGAACGTATATTTAGATTTGGATACCTTAAAAAAAAAAGATAAAATAAAATATATTCAATTATTCTAAAATTATTAGTATTTGGTAAAGCAACAGTCACTTGATATAAATCTTTCTTATAATCTAAATAAATAAATTGCTTTATAACTTTATAGCTTTTTTCTATCGTTACACGACTATTTGGACAGTTATACTTTATAGAGGAGACGCCTCAAGTTTCTTCATCTTCTAGATATCTAAAGTCTCACTGATTTATTCATTTATAATTGATATCTTACCTAGTGTGAGGATCTAAAGTGTATGCAGCGTAATCTCTATTCAAATTCTCTGGCGTCGTCTGTCCCAACAGCCTGTATATGGACTCACGTTCTGCAATTACTTCTAACGGAGACAACGAAGCTCCCCAACCTTTGATTGTCCAGCCTGCATCCAGAGAGCTCAAAAATCCTCTCGCGCAACCAGAGCCAGTAGGCCAAAATGGCTGCAATCATTTCTCTTTTAGTTTTTCATTAAAGATCAAATGAAACAAAAAAATAAAAATCTAATTACAAAAATTAAAGAAACGCACAATATTAAAAGAGTAATAGTAAATAAATAATCTATTTACATTCTATTATGTGCATATTCTATTATATATAGTATTGAATTTTTGAAATTTTTTTCTTAATATTCTGCGTCTAAAAGAATGAATCTGGATTTTATATAATTTCAAATGATGTGACAAGTATATGTCATCTACCTCCAAGAGGCTGTCGCCTACAAGGATCATGAGCAGTCTATGACCATGACGTTCCAATACGCGACTTGCATTTTCCGCCGCATACATCGAAGTAAAGTCGAACATGGCTACGTCCGGTTGGCCATAATGATTCACCGCAAATTCCATATCCATCATTTGATATTCCGTCGAGAATTCCGCTGCTTCTCGCGCGTACAACATCAAGGCTTCACGATCCACGTTTTCTTTCGCGAGTAGTTTTGCAGTGTCAGCATGATCCTAGAAATCAATAATAATTCATTTTAATTGCCATTCCGAGAAAAAATAGGTATATTCTATAATTACAAAGTTGTATGTTATATATATATATATATACCTGTAGAATAACTCCCTTGTCGATTAAACTATGTTTCTTGGCAGTCATAACGAAATAATGAGTGTCATCTTTGTAATACACGATATTTTCCAAGTCAATACCAGTTTCTTGATACAATTCTTTAAAGAACTTTTGATTAAAGATAAAGGCGACACCACTGATTTCTTCTACGCGAGCTTCTGCCTCGGTCCGTTTATTTATAAAATTTGCCGTGATTGCAATGGCTAGTTTTCCACGAAATTCCTTGCGTTTAAAACCTTCCAAGGTATTTCTCTTACCATCAGCTCCAATTAGCACATCGAATTCATATTGGGAGACAGGATGGTCAGCTGGTGAAGTTTTTGCTCTCCAACCAATCTCTGATGAAAATATTAAATAGGAAACATTAGTAATAAGCAAATTATAAAGAATAATGAAGAAATTTTAAGACATCATATCATCAATTATTACTTACTGCCATCTTCCTGATTATTCGGTGGTTGAATCAGAGAATCAAAACTTACACTCTCATGGAATTCGACACCAAGAATTAAAGCAACTTTCAGTAAAATACATTGCAATTGCCGAATGCTGATGTGATCTATAGAACCTGCGCAAAACTTTCCAAAAAATTTTTTCGCTCCTAAACCACGTAGATCCTGAATGACAAAAGGCCACAAATGTAAAACATTATTTCTGGACATCCGATCTCTTTTCTCCATCACAACGACTTTCGCTCCTAATAATTGTGCTTCTATGGCTGTACGCAGACCGCATGGGCCACCACCGATAATCAAAACCTAATATAAGTAACTTTAATTAAAAAAATTTTTCTTATTGATGTAAAAATAACTAAAAGATGAAAATTAATAAATAAACTCTCGTATTACCCTCGTATTCGGGCATACTTTGCCACGATTATAGCATTTGTGATTTGCTCGTTGATCAAATTTCTTCCATAGAGCTTGCGCCTTCCACGATCGCAATTTTGTTTTCAATTTTGGATAAAACTGATTAACGACATTCGGCCGGATTTTCAGTAATTCACACAATTGTCTGTAGTAGCCAAGAATAGATTTCAACGTAGTGGCGTTGCAAAACTGGTCGAAAATCTCGTTGGCCAATGCTGTCTCCGGTGAGTTAACCGCTTGCTTTTTGCCAATCTGATCCATCGTCTTGATCCTTTGCTTTTATTTTCACTCATCAGTTCGTCATTATCTAAAAAGAAAAAAATTTTTTTCCTTATTTTTTATCAGGATTATTTACTTTATTAAAAATTTCAATATAATATGATCATATAATATAGATTCCTAACTTTGGAACTTTTCGATTTTTTGTTCTTAATAGATTAAAACAGAGTTCTGGAATGATAATTAAATTATAAAAAAGATAAAAAGTCTCTGTTTACTAAAAGTATTTGTATTGTTTTTATTTATATCGTAATTTTATGTATACATTACTTTACGTATACATTAAAAGTTTGATATTATCTATGAATAAAAAACAAAATAAATAAAGCGGGAAAAAGAAATGTCATAATAAACGCTATATTTACACCGTCCTTTTAGCGGAAAACTTGCCATCGTGAGCGAATCATTCATCTCATTATCGATTCCATTGAGACATGATGACTCTCGCTTATTCGCAGCACGTTCTTTTGTGAACAACCGTAACACTCTGATAGTCTAAACGAAGGTGCTGATAGTCTACGATGTTCTTCTTCAGTTCGTTGAACTTACGGTCTGATAACTTTGTAGCTCGTCGCATGCATTCGCTCAATATTTCGCCAAGGAAAAATGGAAATGTGAAAACTTTTCCATGCATGAATTTCCGGAGGAAGCAAGCTTATAAATAGCTTCTAATTCTGATTCCAACTATCGTTTTTATTTCAATGATGAAAAAAGAGAGAACAAACCGAGCTACGTTTTCGAGTACATTTTGAAATTTATTTCTGTTTATTAAACATCTAACTATATAACTATTGAATTGCTATTCCGAACAACAGGACATATTTTATAAAACATTATTTTTTTATATATAATCACTTGCGGCTATGCCACTTTTTGACTCATCTAATAGTTCTTCTTTTCATGTTAATTTGGATTTGTCCATAGATTTGTACTTTAAAATTTTTGACTTTTACATAATCATAATTAATTACATAATTAATTTTACTTTTATGGTGACAATCTTCTCTAAAGGCTAGATTTTCCTTGAATCGCGATTGGATTAATTTAGATCCGTGATTCTAATATTAACGAGAATTATTATAATGAGATAACTTTTGGATTAACTAGCTTGAAATAAACAGCTGGAGCAAAAAAATTTTTGAGCAAAAAATTAGCAAATTAAGATCATTAAATTTTTTATCTATTTCGAATTTGATTTATGATAGTGGGGAAGTCTAAGTTAATGGGAGTAATATAAGAATAAATAGACATTTAAAATTTTTTTATCTGTTCATTTAAAATTGATATGAAAATTGAAATCAAAACGCGATGTCATCATATCGATTTACTTGAGAAAATATTGAATATTCTTGTATATATAAAAATTTAACTGTTTTATTATTTTCATTCCCTTATAAGAAAAAAGAGTAATGATTAATGTAATTGTAATTAATCATTGAAAAAATAAAAATGCTTCGTCGTATATCATTTTCAAAGTTTCATTGTCAATAGTTAATTATAAAAATAGTACATGACAAAGTGTTTTTATTAGCAACAGTTCATATTGAGCGTGAAACTAACTTTTGAAGATATTGTTCATTGTGCAATATTATTCTTAAATACATTACTGTATATTATATTAAAAACTGCTATAACATAATCCGAATCTTTATGTCTCAATGTTTTATTATGTAATGTTACATTTCTAATTATAAATAATTTTGGAAGAAAAATGATCTTAAAAAAATATAAGAAGAAAAGGACCATCAAAATAACGAATAAATAAATATTTCAGGTAATATATATTTTACTTTTACAAGCAGAATGATTAAAAAAAGTATATTACTCAGGAAAATCATATGATTTGTGTGTGTGTGTGTATATGTGTGTATGTGTGTGTGTGTGTGTGTGTGTGTGTGTGTGTGTGTGCGCGCGCGCGCGCGCGCGCGCGCGTGTGTGTGTGTGTAAAGATATAGGGATGACTC
>Ga0157364_1006770_pt1 | contig 11821 bp, 14 predicted proteins | sample AttsexASBM2_FD_111476 | JGI IMG/M metagenome (GOLD analysis project Ga0157364, IMG submission 111476) | Fungus gardens microbial communities from leaf cutter ant in Ribeirão Preto, State of São Paulo, Brazil - Atta sexdens ASBM2 | ecosystem: Host-associated > Fungi > Mycelium > Unclassified ...
GATTTTCCTTCATTTAATTTCTTTAGTATATTCTGTCTGCTTATTTTCATTAACCCTCAGTTTCTATGCACTTTTCGGGGTTTTCTTCTCAAAACTTCAAACTTCTTTTTATTTTAATTCTTGCTTTTCTTACTCACACATTTAATTCACAGAAAATAAAAAATTCTATTATAGAAAAAACAAGAAACCACTAATCTGACAGGAGGCAGACGACAGAGTCCCCTCCTCCTGACTTTCTCTGGGGCCATCCTCGGACCCCTCTGCATCATCTCTGCTCTCCTCCTTCCTGCTCTCTTCTTCTGAGCCCCATCTCTGCTCTATCGCGGCCCCAATCCTCTCCAATTAGGCCGTGTTCCTCTCCTGGCCCTCCACCAAGTCCCAGAGAGACTTCCCGACTCCTCGGTACTCCTCCACGAGTTCCTGGAGTGCCCTTTTGATGGCACTTAGAACCCCGCCATAAGTGGAGATCATGGCTGGGGTGTTGGTATTGGTGTGGGGTACACACCACTGCTTGAGTGCGATGCATCCGGCATAGGCAAGGGAGCAACTATGAAGAAGAAAATTATTAAAAAATAATAATAAGTATAATTATTAATTACTCACCTTGAGGGGTGCACCAGGCAATCCTGCCCGGCGCACACACACCTCTCACAGGGGTTAGAACCTCCCATCTTGACTGCAGCACCTCCGCAGTACCTCCCCCTAGCCTTCTTGGAGGGCTGTTACCTCTCCTCATCCCCGGTGGTGACCTCCTTGCGTTTGGACCCCATGACCTGGGATTCTTCATCCCCCTCCAATAGGGCGGCCTCTTCCTCTAGCACCTTGTCCTGGAGTCGTTGGAGGTACTCCACCATCCTCTTCTTCCTCTCCTCCTCCTCCACAACCCTCTGCCTCTCAGCTTCCTCCCAGGCCTTCTCCTCCACTTTCCTCCTAGCCTTCTGAGCCATGTGCTCAGCCCGATGTAACTTCGCCACTTCTTCCAGTTAGGTTAGGAGCTGCTCCTCCTCCTGGTGCCTTCGTTGCATCTCTTGCCATTGTTTTTCCAAAATCTCAGTGTCATTTTGTGAAATGTCAGAGAGGGCGGGGGAAGACATAATGATACAGAAACAAGAGCAAAAAACTTCCTTTTCTGTTTATGTATTGTTGACCTAGGTACCATCATGGGATTCTCGGATAAACCCAATAGGACTTCGAAGACTCAGTCCTAAGAGGGAAATACTGTCATATGCAAGTCCATCTGTCCGGAAATAACATCTCCGCAGTGAAACCACCTCCAAATCATACAAGCCTGCCTTCCATGGTGGCCACCTTTCTCGCAACACATCTCATGGCGGTGCTGCAACCATCTGGGTATTCTGTCTTCCACGGTGGAGATACTCCTATTCAACTCAGTCTTCCATGACAGAGTTACTCCTGTCAGTGTCTCAACACTGAAACCTCTGCTCAAGGTAATAGGGTTTTCACCACTGAAACCCTGAGCATCTCCTATACTATCAGTTTGTATATAAGACTAGTAGTTATATTATAATTCGCTAGTCTGATAATCAACGAAGATAACCTCTTATTGAACTTGATCTCTGGTGTTCAACGGCAACACACCAATCAGTACTCATTTCCACTCGGACTTTCTTCCCTTTATCTGAAGTTGCAACCATGCAGCAGACAGATGGCGCAGCACATAAGCTAAAGCCAAGGTCGTTCCACAAGTCCACTCATCTCCAAGTCCAGCCTGTGGACTTTCACCCCAGTGTGAACCGCGCCTGACACTGAGCTACATGTGGCACAGCCGATCATGTCATCATTACCCTTTGCCCATATCCATGCTGCATCTAGGAGGTGTCAACCGTAATAATACCCCCATTTTAGCATTCATGTCCTCATGAATCAGATTAAGACCTCCAATTCTCCTACCACATATGTCGCCACTGTTTTCTTGCTGGGCCCGATAATGACTTGTTCTCAGTTGTCAATAGCTATAAAATAGGGTTCATATGGTAGACCTCCTTGAAACATGACGATTGGGTAACTGTTTCTTGCTGTTTCAGTGTTGTGCTTTTTATCCACAAAAGCTGTCGCAACTTCTTTCCAAAATTTGGGGTTTTCTTCTCCTCTAGATTTAAGAGATTGGTAATGTGGTGGTGGTCAGAATAATCAGGTTTGCGTTGGACTCCGTATAAACTTCATGTACTTTAGGAGGTTCTTGACTTTGTCTGTTATGAAACCCGTTGTCGATGTCATTGATGAACTGGATTTTGACACCTTGTATGGTTTGACCAATATAACTTCTTCTTCTTCTATATGTCCTCCTTCTTTCTTGCTTTCTTCTTCTTTAAATAATTCTTGAATTTCTCTGATATTGTTCTCCATGTAGACTTTTCCTTTTCCTTTGTATGCATCCAACTCATCGGCTAGCATTTGTTGAATCTGAAATACCTGGTCTTCTATGTTGCTTTGAATCAAGTATCAAAGGTCTTCAGATACTCCTGTAATGTTCGTTGCATTCATAACCTGGTTATTGGTACTGGCCTTCAAAATTGTGTCTTCCATCTCTGTAATCGTTGTATTTGTTTCCGCTGCCATCTTCATCATGTCCCTCACTTGTTTCTGCATATCTATCATTGCCTCCAATCCTTTCAATATCTTATGATACATCTTCATCCAATCATTCCTTTCTTCCTTTATCATTCTTGCTTCTTCTATGTTGTTGAGTTTCCTTGATACATATGGGTTCAGAGAGATAGGTGCAGTCAAGTAGTTGGTGGTCGAGTAAGACATATCATTTGATGGTTGGGTGTTGAATTATCGAAATGGAGTTTTATCCCCCTCTTTTATAGATTTCGACTCAAAATTCTTGCCCAATAGTCTTCTATTGCCTCTTTTACATGAGGCAACCCTGTTTCTGCTATCCATTAATTGTGTTCATCTCCATACTCTTTCCAGTGAACCAAGTATTGTGTTCCCCTTCCTTATTTTCTGTGCTTCCTGACTTCTTCCATCTCATATTCCTCTTCTTCATTAATAATTGTTGGTGGAGGTGCCAGTTCCTCATTTTGTTCTTTGAACTTTGGCTCCACACATCATGTCAGCAGGTCTTCGTTGAAGACGTTATGAATTATCCATCCTTCTGGAAGCTTTAGTTCAAATGCTCCCGATCCAATGTCCTTTGAGATTTTGAATGGTCCATATCTTTTATTATCCAGCTTCTTCGAGGGTCAGTTTGAATGGATATTTTTATTTTCCAGCCACACGTTGTCGCCAACCTTCAATCCTTGAGGATTCCTCCTTTTCTTGTCAAACTGCTTCTTCATCTTCTTTTGAGCTTCTTCCATTGCATTTGTAGCTTGTTCTCAGCTTTTCTGTAATTTCTTCATGAATTCTTCTACTTGTGGAATCTCCATTTGCACCATGAGGTCTCCTTTCCAAGGGTGTCTTCCAAAGTTTAACTCAAATGGGGTCCTTTCTATAGCCACATGTTTCTTGTCATTGTACTGGAATTCCGCAGTGGCCAGCCACTCTGTCCAATTATCCTATTGATAATTCACATAATGTCTCAGAAACATTCCTATCTCTTGATTGATTCTTTCCATTTGACCATCTGTTTGAAGATGGTATGCTGTCGATAGTTGTTTCTTTGTTCCCAGTGCTTTTGTAAATTTCTCCATGAATTTCAATGCAAATTGCGGTCCCCTATTGCTTAGAATCTTTCTAGGTACTCCATGTAGCTTCCAAATGTTATCCCTATAGATTTTTACTATTCCTTCCGATGAGATATTTGTCATTGTTGCTTTTAGCTGAATCATCTTTGTAAATTGGTCGACAATGACTACTATAGCATCCATTCCGTTTGACTTTGGTAATGGTCCAATGATGTCAATACTGATTTCTTGCTATGGTCCTTTTGGAATCTCCAATGGGTGTAGTTCTCCTACCTTCCTTTGGTGTTGAACTTTGTTCTGTTGGCATTTGAAACATCCTTGTACATATTTCTTGACGTCTTCCTTTAGTCCTGGCCACCAGTATATTCTCTTGAGAAGTTCCAACATCCTATGTTGTCCTAGATGTCCTATATCCGCCAGATCATGATTTTCCTTCAGAATTTCTTCCTTGATCTTTTTGTTGTTCGGTACATAGATTCTTCCTTCTATGTACACCACTCCATCTTCTTCCCAGGTTAGACCGTCCTCTTTCTTCAGTGCTTAAACAACTTCCTTTTCTCTTGTTGTGTTTCTTTTGATTTCCTTGAGTATATCGCCTTCTTCCCTTGTCATTTTCCTCTTGATCATTGTGATCTCTGCTGCCGTCCTTCATTGCCATAGTTTGTCCTTCAAGAGTTAAACATCTTTGTTGTCTTCTTTAGTGTTCACTTGATCTTTCCTTGAAAGAATATCTGCCTTCGTGTTTGTCTTTCCCAGTATATGTTTCAGCGTGAAGTCGTAGTCTTGCAACTTTAGATACCACTGAGCTTGTTGTCCATTCAACTTATGAGATTCCCTGAAGTATTTTAAGTTTTCATGGTCCGTCCAAACTTCAAAGGGTTTCTTTGCATCCAATAGGTATCGCCTCCACTTGGTTAGAGCCTCCACTATTGTCAGTAGCTCTTTATCATAGATCTCGTAGTTTCATTCTGCCAGTTGCATTGTTCTTGACAAGAAAGCTATCGGTTTCCATTTCCTATCTTGTTCTTGGGATAGAACTCCTCCTATTGCATGGCCTGATGCATCTGTTTCCGCTCTGAATTTTCCTTCTCTTCTTGGTAGAGAAAAAACCAGTTGACTTGTGATTTTTTCCTTGAGTTCTTCAAACACCTTTTGATGTTCTTCCTCCCATTTCCATTTCTTCTTGCCCTTTAGTTTGTTTAGTGGCCTTGCTGTGTGACTGAAGTTGTGGATGAATTGTCGGTAGAAATTGGCAAATCCAAGGAAACTCTCGACATCCTTGACTCTTGTTGGTGTTTTCCACTCCTTCACCACCTTTATCTTTTCCTGTTCCATCTTGACTTGTCCTTTTCCAACTACTACCCCTAAGATAGGGATTTCTTCCATGTTGAAGTTGCATTTCAATTGTTTAAAACACAAATTGTGTTTCTCCACTATCTTTAGGAATCTGATCATTCGTTCTTCCAGTTCTTCCATTGTCTTTGCTGGTATCACAAAGTCATCCATGTAGTTTACTAGTACACCTTCATAAAGTAGTTCTTGGAAAATGCTGTTCATTATTCTTTGAAAAGTTCCTGGTGAATTGCATAGTCCGAAGTACATCACTTGAGGTTCGAATAGTCCTTTGTTGGTCAAGAATACGGCCTTTCACTTGTCTCCTTCTTTGATCTGTATGTTGTTGTATCCCCAAATCAAGTCCAATTTGTTGAAATATCTTGCTTCCTTGAGTTTGTCGATTACTTCTCCAATCAGAGGTAGTGGCATTTTGTTCTTTATCATGACTTGGTTTAACTTTCTGTAGTCTTGAACCAACCATAATGAACTGTCCTTCTTTGGAATATAGAAGCAAGATGCTGCGTATCTTGACTTTGATTCCACAATGAGTCTTGCCTTGAGTTGTTCATCTAGCCATTGATTTAAGGCTTCTTTCTCTTTCAATGTCATTGTATAGGCCTTCACATTCAATTCCTTTGGTACTTCATCTATTAGATTTATTTTGTGATCCCATTCACGTCTTTCCGGTAACTTTTCGAATTTCTTCTTGTTGAATAGATGAGTAAAGGGCTAAATGTATTCTGGTAAATCTTCTGGGTTTGTCTTGTCCTGTTCCTTTCCAATTTCCCTGTTATCCTGTTCCTTGTTATCCATTGTTTCCATTGCCTTGGTTCTTCTGGATTTGAATGATATGTCTTCATGTTTCATTATACAATTCCCTGGGCATCTTGTAAACTTGATGGTGCCGTTCTTCCAATTGACTTCTGGATTATGTTTAACCAGCTAGTCATGTCCTAGGAACATGTCTGTTCCATCCAAATCTGTTACTGCTGCTTCCAATGTTTCCTTGTGTCCATTGATTTCGATTTTCAGAGATGCCACCTTGGTCACCTCTTCGTTCTTTGTTCCATCAGCGTTGAATATTCTGAAGGAGAAGTTTATCAGTTTTGTTTGAATTCTCTTGTTCTTGACTAGTTGTTCATCAATCCCTGTATGTGTGCACTCAAAGTCTACCAGTGCTTTCACTTTCAACTTCTTGCTGTTCTTTGTCTTGACATTTGCTTGCACATTTAATTCCTTTTTTCCCTTGCTAGTTCAGTCATTCGGAATAACATATTTATTATTCTGGGAATTTATATGGGAGATCTCTTGTACCGTGCCTACTCAAAATCTTTGCCAAAACCCTGTTCACTCTTGTTGTCTTCATCATTTGCTTCTTCTTACATCTTTCGTTTTTTCATTGTCTGCTTCCCTTTACAATCCTTGGCAATATGCCCTTTCTTGTCACATTTAAAGCATGTTTGTGTTTCTCGTTCCTTCTTTTCTGATCAGCATTCCTTTGCCATATGACCATACTTGTTGCAATTGAAGCACTTGGGCTTTCTATCTTTGAAATTGTTATTGGACTTTCCAATATCCATTGGTTGTCCTTGTCCTCCATAAGTCATTCCAGTACTCGTTTTGTAATCATGTCTTCCCTCTGTGAACTCATATCCTTGTCCTACTGATGTGATTGCCACTTTCCACTCCTTGAGTGTCTTGGGCATCGCTATAGATAGGTAACCCAATATCATCTTGATAATGTCATGTCATGCATTCTTCTTCAATAGGAAGATGGCATGTAGCTCATCTGTGTCCACTTTCATGGCTAATGCTTTGAATTTGATTATGAAATTGGCCATGTTCTTCTTTCCTTGCTTAAACATCTCTATTTTTCATTCAGCATCTGCTGCCTTCGTCTTGTCACTGAATGTCGTCTTGAGTTCTTTCACGAAGTCATCCCAATCCTAGGTTCCTAATTCTTCATCCAGCTCATCGAGCTTCTGTTGTGCATAAATTCCTGCTACACCTTCTCTGAGACAAGCTAGGATCGCTGTGATCCTATTATCGGTCTCCATGACCTTGTTACTTTTGAGGAATAATCTGATCCCTCTCCACCAGTCTTCAAATTTTGTTCAGTCACTGTCAAACCATCCTGGGTCCAGTACCATGTTTTCTAGCAATCCTGCCTGGACGTTCTTGCTGTTTGCTACAGCTGCTGGTGTTGGTACTACTGACATTTCTTCTGTGGTTGTCTGTTCATACTTATCTGAGGCTTCTTCCATGATCTGCAAGGATCCTAGTCATTCTGATAATACCTCAATATCATTTGTTCTTCTAAAACTTGTTGTGGTTCTTTCTTGTAGCTTCAGCTACACGTGTTTTGTTCCCAACAGGTAACTCTGCCTAGTATTGTTCATATACACCTCTTTTGCAAGGTGAGCTCATTGACGCTTTACCAAATATTACAATCTTAAGCTAGAGCTCAGGTTGCACTTAGGCAAAGGCTTAAGAGAAGTTAAGGGGATTGATAGAAGTGGTAAAGTGTAAGAATACAAGATAGTATCTACACTATATATACTAGTTAGAGATGAAACAATGTACAGTCCATGAGGCCAATAACATGAGGAGTACATGAGGAAAACGAGTTATAGAACATGAGGATGAAACAAGAACAGTACACCTACTATGTGAGGTGCTGACTGAGCTACATGTGGTGCAGCTGATCATGTCATCATTACCCTTCACCCATATCCATGCTGCATCCAGAAGGTGTCAATTGTAACATAGACTGTTCATTGTATGGTTATAATTTTGAATGATGGAAGCTCAGAATGGATTAAGACAAATGTAGCACAAGTCTAAGTTGATTATCAGCCTAAGGAATAATATATGGTAGCTAACATTCTTAATTACAAAAGTCTAAATCTAATAATACTCTATCACTATGTATACTCTAGGTTGTTGAATACCATAAAAGTTGTTATTTGAAACTCCATGAGATTGATAAGAAATGTAAGGTTTAGTTCTTAGATTGATTGGAATAGAGTATGATCTATACTAGAAGAGGATAGAAAGAATGTGGATGTTAAATGGTATATGCCAGATCTTCATATTTGTTATGACTTAAAATACAAGTGTTATGGTCAAAAGTAAAATCTCAGATTAGGTTAATTACAAGAGAACTTGATAGAGTTCCTAGGTACAAAGTATCTACCTTATATACTAATAACTGTTGGTCTATGCTCTATAACTTTAGCCCACTCTAAATAACTATGTATTTGTCAAGAAAGAAAAGTATGAACTTAGTCTTTTCTTATTTTCTCTCTTATTTTATTTTATTTTTGATTTATTTTCATATTTTTCTATTTATAGAACTTAGAGTTAGGGTTAGTCATGTGACACAAGAAGAAAGGTGTAGAAAATGCTAGAAAGATAATGTCATACAATATGCACAGTATATGTTGGCCTTGAAATATACACATGGCTGTTTAGGGTAGGCTAGGAGTACATAGCATGGACCATGTGCCTTTAGTATAAAAGGTAGCCAATCCTGTAAAGAGTTCTCTATCGAGTTCTCTTGTGTTTTACTCTAATACAAGAGTTTTGTTCTTTTATCCAACTTTAAGGATTTAAGGTCATAACAATATTATCCTTAAGGTTAACATATGTGAAACATGCTGTATAATGTTATGGGATGCTTGAACACTAACAATTTTATTTTTATTTTCTTTTATTTTTCTGATTTTATATTGTTTTTCTTTTTCTTTTTCTTTTATTTTTCTTTGGGACAATGAAGAGGCATGTGACACCACAGTCACATGATGTGACATTATAAGCCTAGAACATAGTGGAAAGATCTAGAAGATGATGTCAGGGCACATGTATACAACATGGTGGCCTTGAATAAAAAATGAGATGGACATGAGGTTGTAGCATGAACAATAGGGCAGGCTTAATTATTGGTAGCATGGACCATGTGTACTTGGTATATATAGGACTCTAATTTAGCAGAGACTCCTTGTCGAGTTCTCTTGTGAACTTCCCACTTGATATCCAACTTAAGAGATTTACCACTTGTGTAATCATTTGTCTTTGTGATAAGTGGTTGCCACAACATATAATGTCATTGTCCTAGAACCTTCTACATCCACTGTGACATCATACTAAACCATAACCCTAAATAAATATAAATATAAATATAAAAGAGAAATGACAAGAAAATGGCAAAAAAATAAAATAGAGTTCATTATTTACAACTCTAACAATATTAGACTAAGTATATTTCTCAAAATTATTTATTTTCTTATTTAGAATTTAGAATTAGGATTTGATGTGATGTCTGTCTGGCATTCGCTTCTTTCCTCTTACCACCATCTTGCATGGTAGCGCCTATTGGAAATTCAGCGAATAAATTTTCTTTTCCTTCTAATTCTTTTATCTCGTCAACAATGTCTTTCAACTCAATGAATCAATTACCAACTATGTCTTCAGGAATGAACATAGGGATGGACACTCAATCGGGAGGAATCCCAATTAACAATTTTGAGGTACGAGGAAGAAATCCTCTTTCTTCTACCAATTCTTCTAGGGATCCTTCAATGGGTTCTTCTGGTCGATCCACTCTATACCATGATAGAATGGATACTGATCCAGTCGACTTTCCCTCCAGAGCAAGAAAATGCTTTGAGGAGTGGTAAGGCAACCAACCAGCAGGACACCTCGAGGCCTCAGGACACTAACAACGAGGCAACCCCATCGCATGTTCAACATGAGGAAGACGTCATCAATATTCAGCTTCCTTACGATCCGCAGGCCCCGACTGAACCCAACCTGTGGAGTGGTTCATTCCACCCCATTTCCCTTCATGGCTCCATCGAATATTTTGCATCTGATTCCAAGAACATCAAGACTACTCTTAATTTCTTGGCCAAGTACATCCAAGGTAAACAAATAAATGGTGGTAAAGTCAACGATCTTGTTGATTTCGATGGCATGGGTGATGCCATTTGGAATTTTATATCCTCTGTTTATGAGGCTAAATGGGACATATTACATACTGATCATAAATCAAATACTCTTAGGGCTAAAATTTCTGCGAAATTTACTCCAAGAACTCCCCCGGTTAATGGTAACAACAAGAAGGACATCCCCAAGTCTACTCCTGTCACTATCAATAAAGCGCCGCCTCTCCCCCCTCTTCCAGCCAAAACCAAGAAGGAAATTAACGTCATTTCTAAATATTTCCATCCAAAGAAACCCTCAGTCGCGAACAATGCTCAACCCTCTAAAGGTCAAGTTGGTAAATCTTACGCTCAAGTTTCCAAATCTTCAACGGGCACATCCGACGCCCTTAAAATCAAAGAAACTTTCCCTGCTTTAAATGCTCAGAAAATTGATCAGGTAATCAATATTGTTAACAGCCAAAGCAAACCGAAACCACGCATCAAGATGACTACCAAAGGGCCGTCCAGAAAGCACATCATCATACCAATGAGCAGTGACAATATTTCTGCTTTTCTAAAAAATTCTTCCCTTAACGTGGCTAACATTAACAGACAGCTACGAAATGCTAAATCTGACGTCTTAGTTGATTATATTCGGTCTGGTAACACAGGAATTATTGTCGTTACCAACAAAGTCATGCAACAGTCTGATCTATCCATCATAGATCAATATATCAAGAACACTAGCGATATTAACACTCTTCAGGTCGAAGACTCGAGACTCCCCATGTCTAAATCGTATCTGAAAATCATTGGCATACCTTACTACTATCAACAGAATTCTCAAGCCAAACTCACGTCGTTGGATATCAAAACCATCCTCAAACAAAATCATATATTCGATAACATTGCCCTTACATTGAAACCAAGAATTATCAAAGTCTCCCCAAAGTCCGACATGGCCATCGTTTGGATTGACATTTGGGATGTACAAAGTGGCCATAACGCCAAGCTTCTTATCAACAGGTGCTTCAATGTGGGGAACTACATCACCACAGTGAGAGGCACCAACATGAATCCTGGAGTTCCCCAATGCAAGAATTGCTGGAAATGGGGCCACTCTACTTTCTCGTGCCGTATCCAAGGGGCCAAATGTGTTAAATGCAACGGCCCTCACAAGTCAGAGCACCATAGAGAGTTTGGATGGTGTTGTAAAGCCAACCACAAAACTAACCCACCTAGGCTCAAAACCAAGAAGGGCGAACCGTGCCCACATTCATTCAAGTGCTCCAATTGCAAAGGAGATCACCAAGCTGACTCCAACGATTGTCCATTCTGGAGGCACCAATTCAATAGGGAATGGCACATTAAGAAATATGCTGAGATCTGTGAAAACAGATCACAATCACTCCGTTCTGAAGTAAACGGTTTGTCCAATCAATGATTATTCACAAACTCAAAATATTCTCGCAAAACGTTCGCAAGAACTTGCTCATCACAAACGTCATCCTCAAAACCCTTTCCCACTTTGACATTATCTTAATCCAGAAACCACCCTGGTCTGAAATTCAAAAAATTCTGAGCTCTTCAAATTGTGATGGTGAACCTCTTATGGGCACTTGCCATCACCCCAACTGGATAGCGTTTGCAAGATCCCCCTCTAACAGCAACAATTTTCCAAGAGTCATTTTCTATATCAACATTCGTCTGTCTCCTCTTCGATTTTTACTTCGCAAAGATATTTTTGATCATCAAGACATTAATCTCATTTCTTTCATAAATAATAACAGTTGCCACTATATTCTCAATATTTATTCTGACTCTTCTCATTCAGCTTTAAAGTATCTCAAGGATACTGAAGTCAACATTAACAATGTTCTTCTTATGACAGGAGATTTCAACATA
>Ga0157364_1006771_pt1 | contig 11821 bp, 4 predicted proteins | sample AttsexASBM2_FD_111476 | JGI IMG/M metagenome (GOLD analysis project Ga0157364, IMG submission 111476) | Fungus gardens microbial communities from leaf cutter ant in Ribeirão Preto, State of São Paulo, Brazil - Atta sexdens ASBM2 | ecosystem: Host-associated > Fungi > Mycelium > Unclassified ...
AAACGCTACAGGCTCTTATCGTATATGATCTTATCTCTTGTTATCATTAATTGATATTTTCATTGTTCGTACGTTGATACTTTCCAGCACGATCATGCATTCGATCATAATATTACTGTCGACATTGGTGGCCTTCATCGCCGCAGAGAGCATTTTAATGACAGAGGTCTTTATCATTCCCATCAGACCCGAGATTTTTGATTGGAATACAGATGGTAAAAGACATATATTTAATTTATTTTAATTTTTTTTAACAAAAAATATTTTACTGTTCCTGGTAACTATATGTATATCGAACCTCACTATTAATAAACATCTTAAGAAATGAAAGAAAAAAGCAAAGAAAATTATATTAAAAATTATATTCTATTCTCATATGTACAAAATTATTATCAAATTAAGATGAAAGATAAAATAATTAAAAAGATTTTTCCCGATTTTATTTCCTAGATTTTCTATATATCATATTTTATTACAACTCGGAGTACTATTTCTATAAAAAAATATTTTCATGAAATCAAATTTTTATAAAGTCATAAAAGACAATTATACAGATTTTATTAGATATTTACATTTAGATTCAATGCTAAGTAATTATTTTGAAACGAAGCTTATTTAAAATAAGGAATAAAGATAACTATAATTATCCTACGTGGATACCCGTTAACCCACAATACGAAATTAAACTATGTCTTCGTACGTCATCCATAACACGACGCGAATAGCAATTACTTGTTGAACTGTTGTAAACATTCCGCTGGTCTTATAGTCAATATTGTCGCATATCACGGTACTTTCTAATTCGATGCCTCTAAACAATTTTCGAATGATACGAGAAACGAATTGTTAAAATTATCCTACCTCATATATCTATATCTAATATTGTATTTGTTTTTTTCAGATTAGATGAGATTTTCTGTTAATAAATCTTTGGACATTTATAACTTTTTAAAAAAGCATTTTCGAGCATAAGTTTATATGAACTTTTTTCATTTACTCAACTTCTTTATCACTAGTTGCGTTCAGTAGAGAAAATTAATCAGTTAGCGTTTAATGATTTCTTGATTTCCACTGTATAAGTTTGGTCCCGACCTTTACATCATGTATAACTTTTTATTTTATTTTTCACCGTTTTTGCTTTTTTTTATTAACATTAAAAACTGCATATCTCGTTAATTTAATTTAATTTTATTTTTTAGTCTTATTTTTTAAAATATAAACATTTAAATATAGACTTTATTATATATAGACATTTTTATTTTTAATGTTTCACTTTTCTCTTTTGCAATTTTTTAAAAAGTTTTATTAAAATATTTATATTTATCTTTTATTTCATAATTTTTCTATTATCTTCTAAATATATTTTATATATTTCTATGCATTTATTATTATGTATTTTTTCTGTATTTCTTATAAATAATTGTTCTGTTATTTTTTATCACGGATATTTACATGTGATTTTATTTCAGGACATTCCGATCAATTTTCGTATCAACCATCCTTGCTAAATGCTCCCGATCTCCCGTCATGGATACATTACACCTACAGCAAGAAGGATCATCACGGCTTTTTATATGGCGTCGCACCCAAAGATCAAAAGTATTTTCAGGTACATCACTGTATACACAATCACTGTATTATCAGTTTACAACTGACAATACTTAACTGAGATAATTTTAGCTGGAGATCGTGGGGTTGAATAAACATACTTACGAAACTCGTTACAAAGTGCTTGATATGAACGTACTTGAAAGAGAAAATCTGACAAAGTACGAAGTATACTTAAAAATCGACAATCTCAACGTTGAGGACATGTTCAATCAAAATCGTACTCAAAAGCTCCTCGATATATTCAGGTTGGTTGCGTAAATTTCTTATAATTCAATCTTGTAGTTACAGCGTTTTTATCGATAATGTATGTACGTCAATCTATCATTTGCTTTCAAAACGTATAAACAGGAGAATTTTTCAATATAATATATGTAACAGATTTCTCAGAAACTAAATTTAATTTAACTTCATAAAATAAAAAAATCGAGAAAATTGATGATAATCATCTGCTTTAAAATTATGAAATTTATATAAATAGTGAAATCAGTTTTCTCAGACACTACATCGCTAATTAATGGTAATTAGATAATAAATGATACTGACAATAATCACATTGAAATTTAACTGCAGGAAAAAGCTATGGAAAGGCGCTGCGGACTTGTACATCACTTTTTTGGCGTCTGCAATCGAGCTCGGAGCTCGTTTACCCCTGAAGCCCAGCGAAGGTGAAGGGTGAGTCATATTTCTAAATTGTCCTCTATCCAATTCAATTTAATTCTTATTGTTAGATCCGAGAAGGTGAAATTCGTTGTAAGACTTAGGATAGCTAAGATTCCAACTATGACTTTTGCTTATTTCGATTTATATAGATTGTTTCGAGCGTTCAACTGTCAAATTATACAAGCAAATAACATTCTCAAACAATGACTGCGTTAAAAGTAAAAAAAATAGCAAAAGAAACTAAGAGCAAGAACCAAACGTTACATAAAGAATCTTAAAATAATTGCAAAGCTATTTTTCTGAACGTGATCAATCATAAGCTGTGTATATAAAACATATCATTAAAAAAATAATATACGTACATTTTATTTTTACATTATTATTATAAAAAATAACATAAGTGATGATTTCTTTAAATGAATTAATTAATTCTTTCTTGATTATACAATTAGTGTAAGTTAAAAATTATAAATTGATACAAAATTTGATAAAAACATATTATGTAGTAAAGAAAATGAGAATAATGTCGTGTCACGACATGATGACGAGACATTATACAGCTTCTCTGATATCACTGATGTACTAATCACTTGATCAACTGCAAACAGAGTGACTTGAATTCGACGATTGTTTTTGTATTTAAATATTGTTATTTTCTATATTGCGCTATCATTCATATGCCCTCGATAGGAAGATATGTAATATGTTTTCTTATTTGGATATGTTTAATCAAATTATAAATGTGGCCGACAAGTTTAAGAAAAAGTCATTAAATCATTAAGAAATAGCGCAGTCATGCCTATTATTTTTCACTTTCTGATGTTTTATTCATAATTCTGTATAAGCATTCTATTATTTTAAAATATTTTCAATAATATGACAATTCAGATTCACTAAACTGAAGCGAATGATGGAGTGAGTAACGTCGATCAAGATTTGTTTTGTTGTATGAGCTTTGTGTATATGATGCATAATTAATAAATATTCTCGCGTTTCAATCACCTAAGGTAACAAAGAGTATTGTACGAATCACTTTGAATCGCAATTAATGATTTTCATCGATTACATCATCGCGATTAGAAGCTCTCGTAGATTCTTATCGTGACGTAATCTGTTAATTGATAAATATCGCTTTTCGCGTAAAGACGCGATCATTTCCCATAGAATCCACGATTAAATGACGGCATCGTTACGCATTTCCCGGAATAAGCCTTCGATTACGCAGAACGAACGATGGACTTTCCATTGAATGTTCGTAATCGTTACAGTGCACAGTTCGTTATGACTCCCTTAAGATTCTGATTCTACGGATCAACAATCACAATTTATCGCGGTACTCTTACACGCGGTATTCCAGTAGGCACGTAAACGAGCGATAACGTGATTTATTTTTTCGCTCATGCTCATTGCAAGAAAACAACTTGCGTTTCTAAAATGAAGTGGATTTTCTATAATCGATGATTATACCATACATTATTGATACAGATTGATATTTTTAATGACGACAAGATTCAGGATGATAAGCGAGAAAAATAAGGAATATTACGGGCAAAGTTGTAGCGGAAGTAATTTGCAAAAAACATAAATTCAAACTATATAATTATATAACGTAATTAATATTTTTAAATGCACGTATTTATAATTCAAATGTTTGCAATCCTGTAGCTAGAATTGACATAATGCTTGTGATGATAGTCTAAATATTCGGAATCAATATACAATTATAATTAACAAATTATATTTTTAGACTTTCCCCTCTAATTAATAATTCTTACAAATAAATGCTTTTTAATTACAATAATAAAAATTCTTTTTTTCCACGGAAAGAACAATTTGCTAAAGTATCTAGAAATTATCTTTTTAAAGGTAAAAGAAGCGCTAAGAATATGCGTTCCTCGAAAAAAAAATTGTTGTGCCAAATTAAAAAATAAAACTCAAATATTATCTTTAATTATATGATAAAAATCTAATTGTGGAATGTATTTTTATATTTTCATTGAAGGGGCTTTCTTCAATCCAAATGTGGTAGTAGCTTCAATTCTTCAAAAAATTATTGCATCACAAAATTGCTTTACTTCATTCAACTCAGTCTAAAAATTTAGATACAGATCAGAAAATGATTTTTGTTGAACCATCAAAGTAATTTTGTAAGACGCTCAAGCATTGAGCAATGCTGTATAAAGTTTTGATGTTCTGACAGTTAATTCGAACTTCCTGTGTAATTATTTTGATGGTCAGCAAAATTATTTTCAGATCTAACTTTAGATATGTCAGCAAAATCATCATTTCTGTGTATTATATTTGATTGAATTAATAATATTATATATAGTGGCCTTGATATAATGCTTTGTGATAATAGTCCTCCAAGTTCCCGAATTAGTGTATGATTATAAAAATATTATATTTTTAAAATCTCCATAGATTCCTTCAATTAATAAAAATTCTTTGATTAATATTCTACCGATTAAACTGAATCGAGGATAAGATATTTCATTTTCGCTGGTTTATAAGAAATTGGATTGGATCGCAAAGAATTTAATTATGAAATCTCAGTAGAATCTTGGGATTCTACCCATATTTACGCTCATTCTTGTGGAGGAAAACGATCTCATGTACGCGGAATGATGAGACAAGTCATTTGCGGTGTGGCTGTTATTGAAGCGCGGCATAGCGTAGGCTGGTTTCCTTCCGGTGCAACAATATGTGACATAAAAACAACGTATTTATACGCGGCGGCGTGTCGCATCAAAAGAAATTCAAACGTTATGAAACCATTGTTGCATCAACATAATACAGGATGTGACGTAGGATATCAGAGCGAAAAAGGAAAGAAATACCGCAATTTCCGATGTAGATTTATGTTTGGGTAAATACATTGAGACAGGACAAGAAATAATAGTTTCGTAACGAGATATCTATTTATTGTGAAGCAGTTCAAAGTCATGCTTAAGCGTATTTTCCGGCAATGAGATTGGAAACAATGGTTTTTATCACAGAGAACAAGATTAATTAATAATATTGAATAAGTGTGTTTTGCTGTTTTAACGTCGGCAGATTATATATTCGTTGCTCTCGATTTTCTGATTCATCACATGTGATTCATTGCATGCGATTGAAGCAAAATCAAATTGTTCATTATTAAACGACATGAGTCAACTTTTTTTACAAATCAGCTATTCTTCGGAAAAGATATCCTTGCTTTGAAAGAGTTTCATGTTAAATATAAGAATAACATACATGCATGACTTGTAGATATGTATAGCATGACTAAGATTACCCAGTGTTTTATTCATAGCAAGTTGCATAAAATAAGTCATTTGAGAATAACAAAAATTGCGAGAATTTCTCTTTTTCTATTTATCTATCCAGTCTCCTTCTTTGTGACACATACTTTGCTTTTTGCACAATGATTGACATAATCGTCCGGAAGCAAACTTTTGCTTCTCGCCTGCTGAAACTTTGCAGCGGGGTCGCATCTGTAACGCGACTGCGTTCTCTCGTTTAACTATAGCATATCACGTTTGTCACCATTATGCCCGTATCACACTACACGTAAAAAAATATTTTGTTGCTCCAGCTAGAATTATCGCTGTTTTTCATATCTAATAGAAAATTATGTACGCATAGAATTTATAACACAAATCTAAATTCTAACTCTGTCATCTATATGATTAGATTGCAATCCAATATCGCAGTACTTGCTAGAAATTTATCTATAATAATTTATTTTAGTTAATTTTTCGTACTTAGATAATTTTCATTATAATTGCAAGATCACATTTTTGAGTGTACGCATTGGAGACTTGAGGATTGCGAATTGAAGATTAGAATTCAGCCAATTACAACGAAACGGATTAAAATTAAAACTACCTGATTGATCAAATTCTAATCCTTAATTCGCAATCTTCAATCTCCACTGCGTAATGTGACACATTACGGTGCTATTATCGAAAAAACGTGACGAAACCGCAAAATAATAATGATCATAAAATTACAGATCGTTCCTATAAATTAATAGTTATTATTCTGATATTGTTGCGCGTTCGACGAATTTGGATAATTGTGGAGTTACCTTTTATGTCTCGACGTAACACCTACGTATTTTTCACGTTAATACGTGAATCATCATGTATTGTCATCGCACTTTGTATTCAACGTCAAAGGCTTAAATAATGTACGATCAAGCAAAAGGTCGGAATTATTACATTCTAAATGAGACAAGGGGAGGGCGATTAATCTCACAGCGAGATTTCTAATTCTAAAAGTAAGTTAAACTAAGATTAAAGTTAATTTACATTGGAAAAACAAACATAAGATTTGGTTCCACCAATGTAAGATTAACTTTAATCTCGGTTCAATTTACTCTTTATCTTTTTCTAATTATAAGAGTCTGAATTCTTAGAATTAGAAAAAAATAAAAATAAGTTAAGTACTGATTGATATCATAAAGACATCAGAAATACACTCACTTCGCGATAATTCAATTAAATAGACAAAAGAAAACGAACATCTGAATTTTTCAGGAAAGGATTCTTGTCCAACCTCTTTAAGTTTTTTATTTTCAAGATTTCTCAAAAGTTATTCGACACTGAGAGTCATCAATATCGCAATGGAGCGAAACCTCGAAATCGCGCCCACGATCGCAAGACGAACAAGCGAGAGAGAGAGAAAGAGAGAGAGAGAGAGAGAGAGAGAGCGGCAATTAATCTTTCTCGCGACTAAAATAATTCGATTACGCCGACCGATCGTACGTACTGTATATTGTCTAGTTGTCACTTTCAGACTTATTGCGTCGCACACGAAGTACGATGACACCAACAGTTTGCTAACGGCAATTATTCCCAACGTAAATGTGATGTCGTCACGCTCTCGGAACACTTAACTGACTGACTAGCGGGGGTTTGTTTCCACGGATGATAAGGCTGCGCCTTAGGAGCTACTTCGACCTTAGATACGTATCAGTGTACCGTATCACTGCGTATCAGTGAAAGCCGAGAGTTCGCGAATCGCGAAATCGGAGTTTGATTGGGCGCCACAACATTGGATCTTACGGATATTGGGTTTTGTCTAATCAACTCTGGATTATCAGCGTAAATTCTCAAGTATCCGAGTAGCATAACATATTCATCGCAAATGAAATTATGATTCGAATATTAGTTGGAGATGTAATTTCAAAAGTTAAAAAGATAATTAAAATTTTTATATAAAATACGATATGTTTCTTTTCAATTCGCAGATATGAAAAAAAACAACTTTTTTCGTACAGGAAAGAAGCTGGGCAAATAAAAGTTAATTTTACGTTTCTTGTATAGATATACTGACCGGTCATGCTGAACTAATATCACATATATTACTTGAAGCATACCATAATGATTAGTCTCGAAGGTTATTTGATCGATGGACAGTATTGTAAAAGATATTGAATTTATAAATACGCGAGCTATGTAGGTTGTAAGTTGTCAGTTTGCACGTAAGGAAACTCAATATCGTGAAGTAATAACTATATAATAATTATATAATTCTGGGTTAAATAGAAATTTGAAATCAATAAAATATATTAAATGGAATTACAATTAAAATTCAGCAATGCGTAATAATTGTTAAAAATGCGAGAGGTTAAAAATGTTACATATATTTACGTAAAATTATATATATTTTTAACAAAATGAAAAAATTATAAACACATTAGAGATTTTTCTATATTATATTTGAAAGTAATACAATAAGTTTAGCGACGATTTAAGTTTGGCGAATTTGGATTAAAAATTATTTCATTAAGAAATAGATGTTTTCAAAAAATAATTAAGATAAGACAATTTTCATTTAAATTACAAAATTGTATTATTATAGATATAAATATTGACCTTATTGAATTATTTCATATATTTGCATATATACAAAATTTATTTTTACGGAAAGTATATATTTCCAATTTTAGTCATTTCATTTTTATAGAGACTACAGACCTGATGCACTCTCAAATCCTTGCAAAACATAAATCATCATTACATTAAAAAAAATGTCAAAATAGTTAGTAGAAATCACTTTTCAATTAATAATGATTTATTTTTATGTTATTTTGACATTTCTGTGACTTGCTGTTCTGCTTGGGAAGTATCATTAAGATATATTCTGTGCAAACAGAATTATAATTCAAGTGCGACTGATGAAAAATTATTGTTCTCTAAAGAATTAAAGTTAGCAGTACTAGGATTACAGAGATCTTGTTTGAAATATAAAATGTTCGCGTTAAAAAGAAAGGCAATTAATAATAATCTTCCAAATGCGATAACGACATTGACCTATATCGAGTGTACAGTGTCAACAATTTACTAGACAATCATTTTCTGCGTTTATTGTTAATGCACGCTCGTATGGGCAAAAGTCCCACGCGCGCTACTTAAAAGAATCCTTGACGGGAATGACGCAAATACGTGTGGCATGGATATCGCGATATGATCCGCACGATAGAATACAGGTTTTCTTCGTAATATTGCGAGTGATGACTCTTTGACTTCGATGAATCTTTCTTGATCCTCAGCATACATCGATGCATTTTATCATTTTATCTCATTGCAAATTATACTTCTCTGATATATTTTTCTCTTTGTCAAAAAGAAATATCCTTTTATTCAGAGTTGTCGTGAGACTGGGTAGTACCGTACCATTCTCGCAGGAATTGAACGAATTGCAAGAGGAAGTCAAACCGTTATGGAAAATGCCGTCATGCCCCAGAGACTTCAAGAGGACCAGCGTAGAGATACTCTTCCGAGAGGCTGAGTTCAGATTAGATTGGTGTTCCTTCAGATTAGTAAGTTATGTACGAAACTTCATGTTGTGATTAATATTGCATGAGAGGAATCTTTTTCTTATATATTCGACGTGAATATTTATTGCCTACTTTTCTGTTTGTAACGTTCACTCACTTCACTATTTATCTTCCACAAAATTAATTTATATTCATACGCAAACATAATTGCGTATGAATTATACTAATATGTCAACAACTATTACGTTAATACAAGTCTCCAATATGTTTATTTCATTAGCCTACGAATTTATACTTTGAGATCACTGCTTGAATGAACGTAACCATTTCCTATAATATTATAGTATTGTTGAATAAAATACGGTTTATCAATTGCTCCATCATGTCACAATTTTAACAAAAATAACATTAAAGAGATAAAAAATAATGATTTGAGAGTCTTTATAATGTTGTAATATCGGCAGTAATTTTTTTTAATTTTAAAGCTATGCGAAAATATCAATCTTCAATTTTAAAATGCACTTTGTTTCGTTTCGATATGATTTTTCATTTTCGAGAATAGCAATTTGAAAATACTATATTGTGCATTTTGTTAATTTCATATTGCTTTTTTATATAATCCGATTATGTAAGAACATATTATGTAAGCAAAAGCACTTGCTTTTCACGTAATGCAGTATTAAGATGAAATAAAATACCTTTTTTATATATTATACAGGAAAAGAGCTATTTTCAAATTGCTCTTTTCCTATACATAATATATGAAAAAGGCATTTTATTCTAAATTTAGACAAAAATTTGCTACATTATGAAAACCTTCAAAATTATCATTTTCGCATCTTTGATGTTATTTTTTCCAAAATTATAACACGATAACCAAATTTAAAAAACAGATTCATGTTCACAGCAGGCAAAATACAAGTCAAACAGGTAAAATAATTCAATACAATATTTTATTGCAGACTAGTATAATCTTTTGGTGGATTCCAAACACGTCATTGTATATTTTACTCAACCGTGTCGTCATCACATATCTCTTGCGTATTATCAGTCATTCTTAATTTATATTTACGGTTATTTCCGCCTCATCTCTCAATCGATTAATTTCCATATTCAATTTTACGTAAAATGTCAGTCGCGCATATCACGTGCTACCTTTTTATGATATCTCATTATTCAATGCTGTCCTCGTCGTAATAAAAATAGTTGTAATAAAAAGACAATTTTTACAGCTAGAGGAAGATCAACAGAGTCTGCAGCATGAGAGTGCCCGAAGGGGCCCCAGCGCGAATGTCGTGGATCTGCCCTCTTCCGGCATTTCCGAGCACACAGAATGGCGGTGGGCCCGTTCAACGAAAGCTAGCATACCCACTAGAAGTTATTTCAAGGAAATTGCTACCACGATTTTCATACCAGTTGTACTGCTTCTTGTACTGGGCGCCTTGCTTAGCACCGCTTTCTGTCTACATCACGAGAAAATGTAAGCACTTTGATATATCTCATTGGAAAAAAAAACCAGTCAAAGCTGCTTTAAAATAATGATTATTTGCATTCCAGAAAAGTTATTTTTATCAACTTGATTTCCATATTTCTACCTTGAACTAGAATATTTATTTTATATTAATATGTACTTCTTTTTTTTTACTTATCTCTACTTCCTTTTTTGTTTACTTATATCTATTTTTTATATCTCTAATAGATATCAGTCGATTTTTTGTTATGTATTGACGACACGCATAAGAAGTACTCGCGATACGAGATTCTGTGCTGTGACTATAAGAATGTACGAGAGAAATAAGTCTTGTGAGTTAGCTAAACAAAATTATTGTGAATTGTTTTAGGGAGATCAACAGAAGTAAAAATAATATATTAATGAGAATGGCATAAAATATCAACAAATAAGTCTGTAAATAGTAATAAATTTTAACAAAGGAAAACATATACACTATATAATGTATTAATAAATTTTCGAATAAATTCAAAAGTAGAATAAATCTTAAAGTGATGTACTAATACTAAATTTTACAATACATTAAAAACAAGATGTCATATTGTACATTTTTGCTAATACATAAATATCGAAATAAAGTGAAATATGGAAAATATATAGGGTGTTTCTTAAAAAGAGGACACTAATTATATAACATTAATCTCTAAAATTGAGTCGAAATTTCCCGAATCTTTTTTTGTACAGTGCTGTATGAAGCAGTATTATTATCTAGAGTAAAGCTAATTCAATGGGTGCCGTCTTTTAAACGAACGCACGTTCGTATGAGCCGCGTGCGTAAACGAAAAATCTATCTTTTTGTTTACAAATTATTTAAGAAATCTTTCTTTGTAAATTCATAAGACAGAATTCATTTCTTCTGCTTATTCAAACCTCCAAATGTTGATAATGAAAAAGTTTTTATTATTTTTTGTTTTATATTTTTTTAATACTATATGTCTACATTTTATGTAGAACTTTTTAAGAAATGGATTTTTTAAGTAATAACCAGTTATCTGTAATAAATAGTTATTTGGAGAACTTTTTATGAGAAAATTAATTAAAAAGTATGAATAAGAAAAAGATAATATTTCTATTCTAAAAGGAAACTTACAGAATTTTGAAAGATTTTTTTAAATACTTTATAAGCAAAAAGATTGTATTTTTCATGTAATCTATAATTGCTACGTTTTGACGAGAGTTCTCGTATCCCTTGTTGAAATTTTCCTGAAAGAAAATGCTTCTGACAGAAAGAATATGATTTTTAACGCAAAATAAATTTTTCACATTATTAT
>Ga0157364_1006772_pt1 | contig 11819 bp, 5 predicted proteins | sample AttsexASBM2_FD_111476 | JGI IMG/M metagenome (GOLD analysis project Ga0157364, IMG submission 111476) | Fungus gardens microbial communities from leaf cutter ant in Ribeirão Preto, State of São Paulo, Brazil - Atta sexdens ASBM2 | ecosystem: Host-associated > Fungi > Mycelium > Unclassified ...
ACGTAATCGACGATGATTCTATCGCCAACAGTTATTCTTAAATTGCCTCGCGACTCAAAGAAAGTTAGATCAAAGCTGAGTGATCCAGATACCTCCGTGGAGGTATTCAGGATTGTTGTGGATCTGAAGACCATGAATCATCTTATCATGCAATGCACGAATAAGGATGTACCTAAGGAAGATAAAAAAAAATAGTTCTGGCAACGCAGTTACAATTAAAAGACTCAAGTATGATACTTTTAGCAGAACACCTTATGTTGTCATGTTGCGTTCCAGATTTGACAATACATCTAGTAAGAAAAAAATGTCGCTGATTAAAATCTCCGGAACATTAAATAAATTCAACATTAAATTTAACCAGGTTGCTAAGTATTCTCGTGATATATAGGAGATGACATTCTTATCTAAGTCTGTGGCTAATAGTACCTTGTTAAACAAATTACTTGAAGAAGCAGGGATCATTGTCTTCATACCGAGATTAGCAAAAAGTGATGATTAAGAAAATTCCTGAAGATATGAGTATGGACGAAGTAAAGAAAATCATCGAAGAAGAGAATTCTAACATAGTGATCTCTAACCTTTTTAGATTAGGAAGGCCAATAGCTCTACTAGAGAATTTGAGGACTCAGAAGTAGTGTACTTGGAAATCAGAGGCGAGAGTTTATTAAACAAGATTATCATTTGGGAAGCGGTACCTGTCTCTCCATATGTGCAATCAATTAGGATGCTTTAAACGTGGCCATATTGGTCACGTAAGTAAATATTATGAGATTTGCTTAAATTGTGCTAGTGATTATCGCTCATCTCGAGAGGCTCCATGCGGTTTAGAGAAAAAGTATATTAACTATAGTGGCCCTCACAATACTACGGACCGTGTCTGTCCAGTACTTAAAAAGCATATGGGGATTGCAAGGGTTATGCTTTTGATCTTTCTTTTTTGGAGGCGAGATTACTCGTGGAGAAGAACATCAATTTGCTGAGTGGTTCTAGTTAAATCACTTAACTTTCCACGTCTTCCAGATATGGATTCTACCGCCCGCGAAACTCAGAGGAGCTACCTAGAGCTGGTAGATAGTTCCCCTTTGTATCGATGCTGAGCTCAAATAACAACGGAAGCATCAAGAAGGTCCTGGCGTATTATTGAACAGATTTTAACGGATAAAGATGCGGAAGTCTTGTGTGAGCGTATTAAGAAAATCATAGATTTGCATAATGCGTTTGATTAAAGAAGATAATGATGCAAGTAAATAATCGAAAACTTAATTTTAATAATTTGAGGATTCTCCAGTGGAACGCTAAATCCGTCATGTCTAAATATAACTGAGCTATCTGAACACTGCGAAGATTTTAATTTAATTTTTATACAGAAACATGGCTTTCTCCTGACAAAGTTTTAAACTAAGAGATTTTTCGATACGGTGAGGGAGGATAGATTTGGCCGCGGAGGAGATGTAATGGTTGCAATTAGGAATGACATTAGATATAGAAGAGCACAAATTTCCGAGACATATGGAAATAAAGTGTAGGCTTGCGTGATCGAGATCCTTGTGGGGGGCGAATCCTTCATTTGGTCTTGTGTTACCGTCTGTCAAACGTGTTTTATTACGACTTGTGAATGGGAAAGATTTTTCTCACAATTTCAAGATAAAGTCCTTTTTGGTGAAGATTTTAATTCCCATAATATCGTTTGGGGCTCTGCCAATACTTGCCGTACTGGTCTGTGAGAGGCAATAGATGGTAGCGATTTATCACTGCTGAACGATCCTCCACTTTTCACTATGCATCTTATCATACCAATTCAGTAATTAATTTGACTGTGACTAATATTTCGCTTACGTTAGTGTTGAATTAGTATGGTCCTGATCCATGGGACAGTGATCACCTGTCTATTATCATTAAGGCTCAAAGCAAACAGAATTGGGAATAGAAGAATTTTGCAACTACACGCTAGGAATACAGACTGGGAATTTTTTCGTGACGGATGAGAAAGTAAAACTTATTACGGATCTGGAATCTATGGAGATGGAAATCATGTATTCACATTCCATGGTCATAATTGGCCATGGCCGAGACGACTTTCAGCTACTCCATCCAGATGAGAACGTAAGAGGAAGTAGAGTCAAGTGCTTGCCCTTACGTCTCTATCGAGACGGTATCGATTATGTCATTATCAAGCAGCTGGATAGATATACATTTCTTCGCATTTGCAATTCCATTTTTGTTAGTGGATCTTTCCCATCAGGTTAGAGGAAGTACCTAATCACATTTATACCCAAAGCAGATGACCGGAAGTTTCGGCCGATATCTCTCGCACTCTGTCTATGCAAGGTAATGGAAAGAAAATTCTAAGTAATAGATTAAATTGGTGGTTGGAGAGTGAGAATAAATTACCTGGATCGCAGTTTGGTTTTCGTAGAGGGCTTTTATGCATGAATAATTTAGCATTTATTTATTTTGCGGAAATTCTCAGAGGCTTTCAAACGGATACTCCGGTGGCAACTATTTTTCTTGATATCAAAGCATATGATAATTTAATTGATATATTAATTTTTTTAATTGATATATTAGTTAACAGATTGACAAATCTGGATATCCCCCCATGTTCTGCCGCTTTATTTACAATTTGATATCTGCCCATCAAGTGTGGTGTAGATACGGAGAAATAGAAGAAGTTTTTTGGCTTTTCAAAGGGCTGCCACAGTGTACTGAGCCCTATGTTATATACTAGATCTTTTTCGATTCGAGTTCAGGGAAAAGTAACTGCAAATTCTGATAAGATAGAAAGTTCTTAGGGATGAATTTACAATCTAATTTAGAATGATTTACTCACGTTAATTATATAAAAATCGTTGTATTTGTCCATTACGAATTATAAAGTGTATCGGGCGCCTTTGATGGGGCGCCGATCCAAGATTACTTAGATTAATTTATCATGCCTTGATTAGATCTAGGCTAGAATATGGGGGTTTCATGCTTTAGGATCTTTCGAATAAGCTTTTACTTGAACTTAACAAAATTCAGTACTGAGCTCTTAGATTGGGTCATAGACAGAGTACTCCGATTAATGTTATTCTGTATGAGGCGAAGGAGCCTCCCCTATTTGTTAGATTCCGATACTTAGGGAGAAATTTTCTGTCTAGACTAGCAACAAATTCTAGAAGTCACCTCCTTGAATCCTTGGAAGAGTTTAGAGAATTGGCAGAAACTCCCGTGCGACTGCGTTAGTCGAGCTCCGATTATGTTAGCTCAAGAGAACGTAGACGCTAAAAAGCACTATTTTCCTAATTATGGTGGTCCATTGTGCTTCTCAAAGTCGTTCGATGCTTTGCTTTTTCATCCAGAAGTTAACCTTGAAGAGGGTAAATTTTTTGGTGTAAATATGATGTTACTGTCTTTTTTAGGATTATTCAACGAGAAGATTAATTCGTCTATGTGTCTTTTCACTGATAGATCATGTGTAGAAAACTCGTAATACGCTAGTTTTGTAGTGATATCTTATGATGGATCTATCTCTGAAGGACATAGGTGTGCGGATTTTATCTCTTCATATTGTATCGAAGCAATTCTTACGGCTCTGGAACTAGGATATAACTACAGGTGGCCCAAGCTAATTATTTTCTCGGACTCTAAATCGATCCTTAGTGCAGTGAACGGACAGTTTGATCACCAGGATAAATCGCATCTCATTCTTTTTATTAGCCCTTCGTTTGATTAGAGACAGAGGAATTGAGATCAAGCTCATATGGATTCTTAACCATATAGGGATTTCAGGCAACGAACAAGCAGATAGGTTGGCTAGGGAAGTTGTCTCTGGCAGATACGCAATTGGGAATCCCAGTTTGAATTCTCAAATCTATGGAACCGATACATGTACAGTGAATTGTTTGGGTGGCGATGAGTCGCTAGTGCGACAGTACTCGCGGTGCAGGATATTGTAACAACTATTTGATGGAGTCCAAACACGTTTGGATTCCATCAAATTCAGAAAATTTAAAATAAAGAGAAGGACAGTTGCGATTATTAATAGAATTAGATCCACACATCCTTGAGGAAAAGTTTTTTCCGCTTCGGTGGATTCTCTATTGTGTGTTAGATGCGACGTATGTGAAACTCCTGAAATCATGTCTTTTGGGAATGTAGTACTTTTACGGAACAGAGATGGATATTGCAAATGCTCTGGTCAGGACAAGAGGCCTCCTTCCTCTTCTGTCGAATACTTCATGGCTACAATTGATGAGGATACAATTTATAATAATATAATATCTTAAACACCTTTATCTGCTCTATTGATAAGTTTATTTAGTATTCTCATTTTCATTCTTTTATTTATGTTAATTTCAATGATTCAATTTAAGTCAACGCGGCGACATGTTACACTTTTTATTTTATATTATCTTAATTTAGGTTATTACAGTTTATGTTATTACATATTTAGTTATTAAGAAAAGATATTTCTCATAACTGTCTGTTGTTTTAATTTTTACGGATCTGTTTCAGTAGCTGTCAATCTAGCTTATGTTTTTGCGCGGTATTATTGCGATTCAGTGTAAAATTTTATTTTATGGTCTTTAGTTATAAGTTAGATAATCTAATATATGAACACATAGTCTGTGATTATGAGGGGAACCTTGCATTCTCCTCAGTAATGGAAATATATTCTAAGAACGTGCTAGTGATATTAGTCTTGTATGTAGTTCTTGCCTTAATAGACTCGCTTCTAATGGTTGTATCCCTTCTTATATTGTCATAATAAAAAAAATTCTAATAACTTTTTAACGAACAAGAATCGACTGCTAAAACTGTCCGATCACTCATGACCTCGACAATATGAATCAAGGTTATTTTAATTTTTTTATATAACTTTGTAACGCGTGGTGAGTGCTATTACTGTCCGAAGATGTGATGACCTTCATAATGTGTGTGAAGGTCATCGCAAGATCATCGAAAGTAAATTACCCATTTTAATTTTAATAATTTCTTAATAATTAACGAGCGACTACCAACACCCTTCGATGGTCGCTCAGAGTCATTATCTTGACAATATATGTCAAGATCAACATTATCAAAGTTGAATTTCCTGTTTCATTTTTAATAACTCTTTAACTCTGGGATGAGTGACTGCTAAACTTTCCGAAAGTTACAGGAAATGTAGCAGAAAAACAAGAATTGTATCGCAAATCTACATTAAGTATTAATTACAGATTGAAAAAAGGAATGAAGTTAAATAAAAGTTATCGAAAAAAGTAATTTTATTATATCTTATGTTTGTATTCATAGTTAGGCTTTATGATTCCTTTTAATTTAATTTTATATGTTTTACGAATTATTTTATACTTATACTCGTATTTAAAATACTGATAAATAGGCGATCCAAAAAGTTTAAATTTTTGCAGTTAAGAATCTTTCCATGATTCTTATTTTATGGAACATTTGACTGAATAACTAATTGAAAAGAAATATTTTATACAAGTATATTTCTATAAAAAAATGTAGGGATGAGTAATAAAGTAATGCCGTAAATTTTATCGTTACAGTTATTTATAAAAACGATTTGATAATGATTGCATTTTTTTTATGATTGCAATGATTACACTAATTTTGTGTTAAGCTTGGAAAAATTACTTTAAAAAATAACATTTTATCATTACGCATTTATTTACTAAAAAGATTATTTATAATGACACTACAAAGGCATGATATAAATTCATTTTTTTGAAAGAGAGATTTTTTAAGAAAGCGCTGTAAATATATTGTATGTTAGACGAGAAAAAAATTTTACTAAATTGAAAAATATAAGAAAATATTAAATACTACAAAATACGTAATATTAATACAAAACTTACCCTTTTAAAAAAGGATAGAAAAAGCGTATTCTTTGTTACTTCAGAAAAAGTGTGTACTAAATTAATTCATATACTGTTTATAAGATTACAGTCGTTTATAAAAAGAACTTGATAACGACGTTGTAGTTTTTTATGATTACAATGATAACTAATTATACTAATTTTGTGCTAAGCTTGGAAAAGTTATTTTGAAAAAGAACTCTTAACCATTACGCATTTACTCACTGAAAAGGTTATTTTTAATGAGTAACGTATAACGTTCCTCGTTACAATGAGTAAAAAGTATTGCGTTGCAAATAATAACAAATGATCGTTCAAGCTCGTTGTAAATAATGAGTGACTTTTCAATCCCATTACAGTTAAAAATCTTCATTAAAATATGTACTAAAGTAATTAATTTATATACTCTTTATATAGGAAGTAATTAAAAACTACAAAATCCATGATATTACATATAAATCTTTTTGAAAGAGGTAAGAAGGCAGTACAAATATAAGTTCCGTGAGAAAGACTTTTAATTAATTATAAAATGAATTAATAAGGAAACAGTACAAAGTAAACACTACAAAACGTGATAGCAGTACAAAATTTACTTTTAAAAAAAGGTAGAAAAAGGCGCTAAGATGCGTACTTTTCGGTTCTTCGGAAAAAAATGTACTAAATTGATTAATTCATATATCGTTTATAAGAAGATGTTAAACACTACAAAGTGCATGAGATATTAATATGTATTTTTTAAAAAACAAGTAAGTATATCAATATAAAAATATGGAAATCATCTTGAACAATAACGTAGTGTATAAAAATATAAAGGAAAGGACCCCGCACAAATCTTATGGAAAATGTCTCTCGATTAAATTGGCTGAAATTAAAATATGTTGTTGTCCTCGATATCTTGAACAAAAGTCTCAATGGACACGACTCTTTAAATTCAATATTTTTCCGTCCAGAGACGTTTAAATGCGGAAAGCATGTTACTTCACGAACCAAATATATGAATATCTCTTTCTCTCTTGTTCTTTTTTTCTAAATATGTATACATGAGATCACACTTTCATAAGATTATACGTTTAACAATTGATGCAAAACACAGTCATATTGTATTCCTTTGGGTATATTCGTGACGCGTGCAGAACTGTCATACAATTTCGGGGTCTACTTCATATAAGTTTGTCCTAAGGAGTTAGCAGTATATGTAGAAGTCTGTGGCGGGAAAGCAGCACAAAATTTTATTAAAAACAAAATTTTTTTATATAAAAGAACTTGGCGCTGTTAGACCTCAAAATGTAATAAGTAAATGTAACATAAAAGAAATGAACGAAGTTTACTGTTTAAGATATTTTTCCGAGTAATTGAGTTTTTACAGATTTTTTTGAAATTTGAATATTATATTTAAAATAAATTTTATCTATGTATAATTAAAATTTCAAAGCGAAATGGAAATATTCACCTTCAAAGTTTCAGCTTTTAATACATAAACTTCTATATCAACCTTACTGAACGTTTTAATATTTTGCGGTGAAAAATCTTCTACAGATTAAAAAAAAAAATGATGTAATAATGTAGAAATATTATAAAAATCTTATTAAAAAAATAGGAGATCTAGTGAATGATCTAAATAGATTTTTTACCGTTTCTGAATTAGAATAGTTTAAATTTGTAATTTGATAGAATTGTTCTTTTTGCATATCGAGCGGTGAAACAGGGACATGCTGTTCAACTATCTTCAGTGTGGATTAGTGTTCGTGCACACAGACATTTATGCATGTATGTTTGTGTGTGTACGTTCGCCTCAAAAGTTTCTCTCTTCAGATATTACGCGCGGAGAGGCATATTCGTAAATGGCACGCGATTCATTTTTTAGCACGATTGTAGCCGGAGAAATATCTTAATTAATATTAAAATTACAATTTTGCTGCTTCGTCTTTAATTTTTTTCGATTAAATATTGTATTCCATTGCAAATATAAAAGAATGGAAAGATAAAGGTATTATATATCACTTGGATTCAGGGACGCGGAGTAAATTTTTTGTATGTATGGAGTGAGTCCGAGTTCTGGGAGACGCGTATAAAGACGTCTAAAAAAAAAGTTCGAATGAAGAAATCCTCCTCCGAAAGGAATGGAAATATTTATAGATCTACTTACAATATACAATAACAAACAAAAAATGAATAAAATACACGAACACTTATTTTGGTATTCTTCATTTCTTTATTGCGAATGTAGTTCGTCGAATGTTATTTTTATTTATAAATTCATTCATAAGCTCGGCTAGTAGAAAGCTCGGCTGGCAGATTTTGAGTGGCTCGTAAAAATATACCTTTATTCGTTAAAAATTTAGGTTAGCTGTAGCTCGACGTGTGCGGAAATTCCACACATGTAAAATTCAAATCCTCCACCATTCCATATACAGATCGCCGCCCCTGCTTGGGTTGAAATAGAAAGATTTTTTAATGGGAATATTGAAAATGAGAATACAATGATAGTACCATTTGGATTTTATTTATTAAAATTAAAATTTTTATTTTTTTAAGAAATAAAAGTACAATCTCTTGGATTGGAATATAACAATTCTTGAAAGGAAATATAAAGATACTATCACTTGGATGTTATATTGGTAAAAATTCAAGCATAAATACAAAGTACAACAGTATGTTACAAGAAAATATATGTTCTTTTCGCAATTGATGTAATTTAAAGATTTCATTAAATTTTTTTGTTGAAATACATGCATATGTATTATCGAGATATAATTTATCAAAAATTAAAAATATTACCACTTGAATTATATAATAATTTATGTAATGGTTTTTTCTGAGTTAATGCGACGAGATACTATTAAAAATCGTCGGCGCTTATATCGCGTGACTTAAAATTTAAGTGATTAAGAATAAGAAACTGATAATATGATACTTTCATAATTTTGATAATTTCATAATTTATTAGTTTCGTAGACATGTATATATGTCTAAAATAATAATAATACTCGATTTTTATTTAAAACTGTGATTTTAATATTATTTGAGTTTGATTATCAATAGAGATGATAATTGTAGAGAAAAAATTTTAATTTTTTGGCAATGTGTAAGATATAGTATTAACAGTATGTGTACTTATTTATACAGTATTTGTATAATAAAAAATAACGAATTTAATAATAAATTATCGAAATATTTCTGTTAATAATCGTAAATTTTTATTAATTGTCGGTAATATCATCGTTTTTCTTGGGGCCCATTAATAGTTATTTGCCCAGGGCCGACGATCTTTTATAATATCTCATCGGTGTTAATATATAAAGATAATATATAAAGATAATATATGTAGAGAAAAATATTATAATTTTGCGCTAATATACAAGATATTATAGTATTACAAGTATGCATACTTATTTATATATGGAGCACCTTATAATAAAGAAATCATGAATTTTGAATAATGTATTAGCCAAATGTTTACGTTAATAATCGCAAATGTATATTAACATTGTCTATAATGTCAACATTTTTCATTTATCTCCGGGCCCTCGCCCCGGAGCTTTTTTGATAAGACTTGAAGGCTTGAAAATTTGTTCAGGATTGATTATGTTTTTAATAGTATATTATCGGTATCTTGCGATTTGAAATATTAATTATATCATTAGAGAGAAATCTGAGAGAGGCTATGCTGGCGTTTTTTAAGAAACGATTGAAATAATAACTCGAACATCATCAGTACACACTCTCGCGGACAAAAACCCATACAGCACAAAACATTGATAAAATGTTGCTGAAATATTGCAATGTGTGAATATTAAGTGTTAATGTTTTATCAATGTTGTATCTATTTAGTTCTCTTACATTGATTGTTAATATTGCTGCAACATTGAAACAATATTGAACAAATTGTATGATAAATTGAATCTTTACTGATTCTTCCATATTAATTATTAATGTTGCTGCAACTACATTACTGCTGCAACTACATTAATGTTGTTAAAACTATATTGAACGAATTATATATATATATATATATATATATATATCAAAATATATAAATATATATATCAAAATCTATTTCATATTTTATAAAAAATGAACGATAATAAAATATCATGTAAAGATAGCAACGTGTCTATCTTGCTAGCATGTTGCTCATTAAGTATGCATTGCTAAGCATGTGTTGCTACCAGAATTGCAGCAACGGAGTCCTCATTTGTTGGAAACTTGATGCCTTCATGATATGATAATATTGAGTAGCAACTTGCCAGCAGTTTGCTGACAACACAAGATAATATTGATGTAACTATCTTGCTGTTAAACTTCTGGCAATATATATATATATATATATATATATATATATATATATATATACATCGTTTCCTGCATATTGCTACAATGTCAATATATTCGAAATCATTGAAGACAAATCTATGCTAACATCATAAGCAATCACAGATTTATGTGATTTTGCTGAGACGTGCTTTGCTATCTGGGAATAGAAAATTTAAATCACTTTAACTGATTTTTTAACAAAACTCATTTTTAAACGATAATATTTACGTGAGAATCGGCCGCGCGTACAGAATGCTTGTTTGTTTGATTAGTCAATACGTTATGCGCGACGTCGACTCGTGGGTCGTGGGCTGCGTTTCGGAATGCAGTTACAATGATGTTAGCGCGCTAATATATTATACTCGTACTTTATTTTATAGAATTTTATCGATAAAAGCGCGTTGTCAATCGTGGTCTTTCTATCTCAGTGAGAAATAATAATGAAATTGATATCGAATTTGATGTCGATTCGATTTGATTTCGAATTAACATCGATTCAATGTCGATTCCATTATCATTTCTCACTGGGATGTATCTATATGCCACAGTTTTAAACATTCACCAATATTTAATATTCGTGGATTATCAGCAGTTCTCGTACGATTACAGAGGTTAAGCACCGACCAGATACAAGACTGGATGGGTAACTGCTTAGGAAAATAAGAAAACTAATTCCTAAATGAAGGGGAAAGCGTTTTTTTTTTCAATTATAATTTTGTCGTGTGTGTTCCAGAAAATGATATCAATCAATAATACTTTTATTTTAATAATAAAACTGAATTAATTAATATGCGAAAAATATTTTACATCTCACAGATGTTGCAATTCAATGAACATTAGACGTTTCTGCAACATTGAATCTATGTTTCGCGATGTTGTTGCAACTTTCGCAATTTTGCAATTCAACATTTCTGAAATAATGGGCGCATTCAACGGATTGAACAATTAAATAAGTGCTCGCTGTTCTTAGTATTTTTTGAGCTAATTATAAAATATCGTAAGATTTCTAAGACTTTTTGTAAGTATAATTTCTAATGAAATGTTATATATAAAATGTAAAAAATTAAAAAAAATTTTTTTAAATTGTGGGATGAGAAATTTCAAAATTCCCTCTGAAAAATTCTGAGAAAAGATGTAAACTTGTCGAATATTTTTGAATATTTCTGAAAAATTCCAATTCATAAAAATTATGAGAAATTTTTTCACCAGATCATCAAGAGAAAATTACACTGTATAGCGAAGTATAACCTACAAGTTATGTTAGCATCAAAGAGATTTTATTTGTACAGTAAAAGGAAATTTGCCTTGAATATCGAGTTCAATAAAAAAATTATATTGTAATCTGTATTGTCGACGAAGAAAAAAAAATAATCCAACGCGTAGAATGCCTTGAATGTGCAGCATCAAGGTTAAAATATTTGAGAGCAATACTTTAAAAAACAATTAAATTTTTATTTCATAAAAATAATAATTCAACAAACAAAGTCGTTTAAATATAAAATAGTTATTTGCGACTTTAAAAATACAAACTAAAAATAAATCCAAGATAAAAGTTTTTACACGCGCGCGCGCGCGCGCGCGCGCACACACACACACACACACACACACACACACACACACACACACACACACACACACACACACACACACACGCACACGCAC
>Ga0157364_1006773_pt1 | contig 11818 bp, 12 predicted proteins | sample AttsexASBM2_FD_111476 | JGI IMG/M metagenome (GOLD analysis project Ga0157364, IMG submission 111476) | Fungus gardens microbial communities from leaf cutter ant in Ribeirão Preto, State of São Paulo, Brazil - Atta sexdens ASBM2 | ecosystem: Host-associated > Fungi > Mycelium > Unclassified ...
ATATGAAGCTATACTGCCTCTTTTGTAGCATTTGCTGAAGCAATATACTCTGCTTTGACTAATGATGTTGCAACTGTAGACTGTTTCTTTGACAACCAAGGGATTGATCCACCTGTAACATCAACAAATCCTCCTACTGATTTGCAATCATCTGGGTTCTGTGCCCAGTTGGAGTCAGTCCAACCAACAAGATCAAATGCTTCCTTCCTATGTCTTCCCAAGATGAGATTGAGATCAACTATGTCCTTGAGATAATGCAAAATTCTCTTTGTTGCCTCCAAATGAGCTATACCAGAATTCCCACTAAATTGAGCAACTAATCCAACAGCAAATTGAATATTGGGTCGTATTTGTGTTGCAAATAAGAGTGAGCCAACTAGAGATAGGTAATGTATATCTCTAGCATAGTATTTATATGCTTGTTTCTCATTATTGGTTTTTGGACATTGGGATAAGGTGAGATTGTGTTTTACAGATAAGGGTGTGGAGACAGTATTAGCATCTTGCATGCCAAACCAGATAAGAATTTGATGAATATAAGCTGACTGGTTGAGATAGATAAGTTGATTTGCACAATCCTGAATGACTATAATACTAAGTATGTACTTCAGTTCACTAAGGTCAGTGATCTCAAAGTCTTTATTTAGAGCATTCTTGAAAGAGATTATCTTCAACTTCTGTGAACCTGCAATAATCATATTATCAACATAGACAAGTACAATGAGAGCAATTCTCTTATTTTCTTTCTTAATATAAAGACAGTTATTAGTAAGTGCATGTTTGAACTCCAATTTCATTAAAACCTTATGTAATTTCTTCTTCCATTGTCGCTCAGCCTATTTTAATCCATAAAGTGCTCTCTTTAGCCTCCAATAACAACTTCTACTATCTAACTTCTCCACTTCTTCTGGTACTTCCATATAAATCTTCTCATCCAGCTCTCCCTATAAATAGGCAGCAACAATATTAACTTAGTATATTTTGAAATCAAGAAATGCTACAAGGGTGAGAAAAGTGCAAAGTATGGTGAACTTAGCAATAAATAAGAACATTTCAATAAAGTTTTTTCTAGAAACTTGTGAGAAGCCTTTGGCAACAATCTGGGCTTTGAATTTGACTCAGTTTTCATGTTTATTCTTGAAGACTATTCAGCTTCTGACTATTTTCTTTACTTCTAGCAACTTATCTATTCACTTAAATACCTTGGCTTTCTTTAACTGTGCAGATTCAGATTTGATGGCATTTTCCCACTGTTTTGAGTGAGAAGACTGAAGAGCTTCATAATATGTATACAGTTTATTAGCCATAGTTACAAATACCAAGTTGACATCTTTATTTATAGTAACTGCATTATTAATAGAAAGGTACTTATATTTCTTCACAGGTTTATACTCTCTTCTAGAGTGCTTCCATTTTGGTAAGTTATCCTATTTTGTAGATTTTTTGAATATAGTTGGTAGTTGGTTTGTAACTTCCCTATTTAATGCTTGAGGAACTGGTATAATATGAACTTTATTTTCAAAAGTTGACTTGTTGATGGTATCAGCAGAAATAGAAACTGGTAATGTTGAGTTTTCTTTATGCAAAGTATTGTTAACAAGTTCATTCACTTGATGAAGAGATATATCTGGTTTATTGATATTGTTAGGCACAGTTTACACTGGGGTGGAAGTCCGCAAAATGGACTTGGAGATGTGCAGACTTGTGGAATGACCTTGGCTTCAGCTTATGTGCTGTGCTGTCTGTTTGCCATGTGGTTGCAACTTCAGATAATAGGAAGAAGTTTGAGATGGAAGTGAGTGCTGATTTGGTGTGTTGCCATTGAACACTGGGGATCAAGTTCAATAAGAATTATCTTTGTCGATTATTAGACTAGCAAATTACAGTGTAACTACTAGTCTTATATACAAATAGATATTATAAGAGATGCTTGGAGTTTCAGTAGTAAAGCTCTTATTACTCTGAGCAGAGGTTTCAGTGTTGAGACACTGATAGGAGTAACTCTATCATGGAAGACTAAGTCAAATTGAAGTATCTCTGCTATGGAAGACAGAATACCCAGATGGTTGCAGTACTGCCTTAAGGTATGTTGTGAGAAAGGTGGCCACTGTAGAAGGTGGGCTTGTATAATTGGAAGATAATATCATCATGAGAACATAATTTCTGGACAGGTGGACTTGTATATGACAGTATTCTCCTCTTAGAACTGAGCCTTTGAAGTCTTATTGAGTTTATCTGAAAATCCCATGATGGTACCTAGGTTAATAATATATAAACAGAAAATAAAGTTTTTTGCTCTTGTTTCTGTATCATCATGTCTTCCCTCGCCCCCTCTGATATTTCCAAACACAACACTAAAATGCTCAAGGAGCAGCACTGTGAAATGCAGTGATGGCATAAGAAGAAGTAACAGTCCCTCCTTCATTTGCAAGAGGCAGTGGAGGCCCATCATATAGAGCATGTGGCTCAGAAGACCAGGAGAGAGATGGAGGCCAAAGGTAAGAAAGAAGTTAAAAAGCGGAGGATTGCAGAGCAAAAGAAGAAGAAGAAGAAGAGGATGTTGGAGTACCTCCAACAACTTTGGGATGAGGTGTTAGAGAAAGAGGCCATTCTTTTGGAGGGGGCTGAAGGATCCTAGGTTGTGGGATCCAAGTACAAGGAGATCACTGCTGGAGATAAGAAGAGGCAATGGCTCTCTAAGAAGGCTAAAGAAAGGCAACAAGAAAAGTACTGTAGGAGTGCTGCAGTCAAGATAGGGGGTGCTAACTCCTGTGAGAAGTGTGTCAGTGCCAGGCAGGATTGCCTGGTACAACCACTCAAGGTAAGTAGTTATAATTATAATTATAATTATTTTTTCTAATAATTTTTTCTTCATAGCTGATCTCTTGCATGTGCCAGGTACATCACTCTCAAGCAGCAGTATATACCCCATACCAACACTAACACTCTAGTCATGATCCCCACTTATAGTGGAATTCTAAGTGCCATTGAAAAGGCACTCTGAGAACTCGTGGAGAAGTACCAAGAAGTTGGAAGATCACTCTGCAACTTGGTGGAGGGCCAGGAGAGGAACACAGCTCAGTTGGAGAGGATTGGGGCTGTGTTGGAGTGGAAATGGGGCTCAGAAAAAGAGAATGAGAAGGAGGGGTCTGAAGATAGCTCTGGGAAAAGTTGAGAAAGAGAGATTTCATCATTTACCTTTTACTAGAATAGTGTCTTTGTTTTTTCTTTATTATTATTTTTTTAATTCTGCTTTGTAATCTAAATGTGTGAGTAAGAAAATTAAGAATTAAAATGAAAAGAAGTTTGAAAGTTTTGAAAAGAAACCCCAAAAAGTATGTTGAAGCTAGGAGTTAATAAGAAGAGCGGATAGAATATACTAAGGAATTAATGAAGGAAATCTCCATTGGAAAATGCACAGAGGCAGGGGACAAGTGCAATAGCATGATCAGAATAATAGGAGAGGACTGGGCTTGGTGGGATATGTGATGTGGAAATTGGATACCAAGTCAGCTGCATGAGTGAGTTCAGATATGGGAATCTATTCAGATTTGTCTTTAGTGTCTTCATACCCTAGCCAGATCACCTTGTACAGGAGTTTGCATGCCCATTGGCAATCAATTTTTGAGTCCACTATCTGAGAAATTTTATATTTGGATTCTCTATCAATTATAACTAGAGTGGGGGCCAGTTGTATTCTCTCAGAGAAAGTGTTGGACATGGTAGGTTTGAGCATGGACATATAGAAGACTGGGTAAACAGAGTGCATGGACTCTGGAAGGCAGGGGGTAAACAATAGTGTACCAAGCTGGGCAATAATTTCATAGGGTCTGAGATATTTTTCAGAGAGTTTCTTTGAAGGCTAAGTGGTTTAAAAGAACTAAGCCTTGACAAAAACTTTATCACCTACTTTGAAATCAGAAGCAGAGGAGTGTTGCATATCAGTAGATTTCTGATAATGCTGTTGAGCTACAGAGATTTCAGCTTTGAGGGTACTCTGTAATTCATTGAGATTTACAGTGAAGTTGTGGGCTCAGGAGGAAGCAATATCATGTTCAGGATGAACAGTAATGTTTGGATGATATCTCTTATTAGCAAAGAATGGGAAAATACTGGTAGTAGCACTTAGAGCATTATTGTAGGCAAACTCCACAAGAAGTAGAAGTTTGGACCAGTTATCTTGCTGGTAGTTACAATATACATAGAAGTATTGCTTGAGGATTTGATTCATGTATTTGGTTTGTCCATCACCTTTGGAGTGGTAGCCTAAAGTGAAGTGAAGCAGCATGTCGAGAGTAGTGCCTAAAGACCAGAAGAAGTTTGACACAAACTCTGAACCTCTGTTGGAGGTGACATAGAAAGGAATGCTGTGTTTGGAAAACACATGAAGAACAAACAGACATACTAAGTCTGTGGATATGATGGTGTTATGGGCAGGGATAAAGATCATCTGCTTGGTGAGCCAGTCAACTATAACCAAGATAGTGTCAAATCTAGAGAATAATGGAAGTTTCTCGATAAAGTCTATAGAAATGGAATTCCATAGTCATTCAGGAATAGGAAGTTGTTTGAGAGATTCATAGGGCTTGTGACATTGTGGCTTGGATTGCATACAAGTGATATAGGACTTGTAGAATTGTTATACATTAGTATGGAGGCTGGGCCAGGAGTATCTGTGGCGAACTAATTCCAGTGTTTTGTTTTGACCAAAATGTCTGGCAAGGATGTAATCATGATTGTACTAGAGAATGCATGTGTGGAGGTTACCAGCAGATGGTACATAAATTCTGTTGTCAAGGAGAAGTAAACTGTTTGGATCTATAGACTACTGGCCATCTGTGGAGGTGTGTTTTGTAGCAATTGGGTTACTAGAAAGAGCTGAAAGGATGTCTTGATGTAGGATGTCCAGATTCATGACTGTAGCTATGAAAAAGGAAGGGAAAAGGAGGACCATAACTCATATGGAGGCTGCAAGTTGTTCTTGAGTGAAGATGGGCTTGAAGTTGTGAGGGTTGACTGTGGCATAGCCAGTATTCCCCCCTTTAGGATAGACATCCTATTGTCTAGTGAGAGTGTCCAGTTTGGTACCAAGACAACCAGAATGGAATCTGATGACAAGGTTGAACTGAGAAAGATACTTAAACCACTGTGCTTGCCTCTGGGTCAATACCTTAGTAGTAGAAAAATACTCAAGATTTTTATGATCTATAACAATGTTAATGGGATAGGCTGGACCTTCTAAATAGTATTGCCAAATCTTGAAAACTTCAAAAATGGTGAGCAATTCCTTGTCATGTGTGTCATAATTTAACTCCACCACAGTGAAAGTGCTGGAGTGAAAGGCTACTGGATAAACTTTGTTTTCTTCATTAACAATGAAAAGAATTACAGTGAGAGTATAGTCTAAAGCATTAGTTTCCACAATAAGTTGAACATTGGGAATCCAATGAGTCAGGATAGAAGTGGAGGTAAATGCCTTCTTGAGAGAGTTGAAAGCATCACAATAAGAGGAGTTGAACTTCCAAGGAATGTCCTTCTAGGTGAGATGTGTCAATGGAATAACAATGTCCAAGTAGTTGAAGATGAACCGGCAGTAAAAGTTTGTAAAATCTAAGAAGGATTGAATATCCTTGACTTTCTTGGGTTCTGACCAGTCTTGAATAATCTTTACTTTGTCATTGAATATGGTAAGGCCAGAAGGAGAAAGGATATATCCCAGATATTCTACTAACTTGGAGTGGAATTCGTATTTCTCTGCTTTGGCATAAAGACCAGCCTTGTGGAAACACTTGAGCACTTCTTTTATATGCTGGTGATGTTCAGACATGTTATTTGAGTAGATGAGTATATCATCCAGATAGATCACAACACAGACATCTAAGAGATTAGAGAAAATGTTGTTCATGAATTGCTGAAAGGCCATGAGAGCATTGGTAAGACTGAAGGGCATTATAGACCATTCAAATGACCTGTAACATGTCCTAAAGGCAGTCTTCCATTCATCACTGTTGGTGATGTGAACCAAATGGTAAGCATGGTGAAAATCTATCTTTGAATAAACCTAAGCTTTGTGAGGTGAGTTCAGTAGGTTGGAAATGAGCAGGAGTGGATAGCAATCCTTCTTGGAGATGTGATTAAGACTGCAGAAGTTAATACAAAGGTGCAGTGAACCATCTTTCTTCTTAACAAATAAGACTAGTGTACTGTGTGAGGATGAGGTTGGTCAGATAAAACCCATATTGAGGTTTTTCTTAATGAATTCCTTTAGAGCCTCTTGTTCAGATGCTGAAAGAGAGTATATTGGGCCAACCAGAGGTTGAGCACCTTCTTTCAGATTGATTTTGAGGTCATAAGGACAGTGAGAAGAAAGAACTTCAGCTTTAGTTTTGCTGAAAATGTCGGCAAATTCATGATACTTAGAAGAGACATTGGAAAGGTCAGGAGTTTCTGCAAGTTTTGTGGAGTTAGCCTGAATGTCCAAAGAGCAAAGACAGAGTTTGAAATTATGGGAACCTAGAAGTTTTGATGTACACAAGAATGCTGCAGCACCAATGATAGTAATGTTAGGTCACTTGAAGTTAGATACGGAGGTTTCAAATGCAGGTATGGAAACCACAGAATCTGATGATTGCAGAGGGATGTTCAGGAAGAACAAAGATGCCAATGGTATGTTGGCCACAACGTGAGAGGGAGTGAGATTTTTCTGCAAAGATGAATAGAAGTTTATTAACCTATTTACCCAGTCAATCAGTGGATTGTGTTGGGCAAGCCAGTTGTATCCAAGGACCAAAGAGCAGGAAGAATCAAGTGGAGTGACATAGAAGTCTAGATTTATACAATCACTGATAGAAAAAATTATAAGCAAGTTGGCAATTTCAGAGATGGTGCTGTTTGATGAACTATTAAACAAGTGGAAAGCAACTGGAGGAGTTGCGGATGTCTTCAAGTGGTGAGTATCCACAAATTTAGAGTCTATAAAATAATGAGTAGACCTGGAGTTGATGAGAGTATAAAACAGGATTTTATTAAGATAATTCTGATCAAGAATTAAGGGAGAGGTAAGGGAAATAAAGAGTGAATGAGAATCGGAAAGAGCAGATACATTGAGTTGGATAGAACTTGTTGCTGTATAGGGAAGTTCAATATGGCCCTCAGTTTGTGCAGAGTCCTGAAGGTTGCTTTCTATTTTTCCAAGAGTTTCTTTGAAGCAGCTTTCAGAAGATCAGCAGTTGCTGAAGCATTATGGCTCTTGGGAGTGACCATGGTCTGCTTCTTGGGACAGGAGTCCAGCTTGTAGTCTCCTGTACCACAATAGAGGTATAGATTGTTTTCGAGACACTTCTTGCGCTTGTCACTGGTCAACTTGTCATTGTTGGCCAGCTTGGAAGAGAGATCTACCCACAGAGAATTGGGTTGTTTCTTGGGAGCAGGGGATGAAGATGACTTGGAGAAAGGATTCTTGGTAGATGAGGCCGCTGGAGATAGATTTGCCTTATTCTGGGAGGCTGTGGTAGGACTAGAGGTGGAAGCTTTTTCTTGCTTCTGAGAATGAGACTCAAGGGCCTCTTTCTCTACCTGTCTTGCACAGTGGCATTTGTAGTCACTGTTACAAACTTAAGACCTTAGAATTGGCCAAAAGAAAGAACCTTGTATAGAATTTATACAAGAAAACTCAATAGAGAGCTCTGTATAGGATTGTTTATCTTATATACCCAAATCTCATGGTTTATACTGACTACTTCTAGCCTACCCTAAACAACCATGTGTTTACCTTAAGGTTAACATATATTGTACACATGTTACGACATCATTCTTTCTGAACCTTCTATGTTTTTCTGTGAGTCATGTGACTTGTGATCATTACTGTGACAATGTCATGTGATGTTACTGTTACTCTAACCCTCTTCTAAGTTCTAAAAATAGGAAAAAGGAACATAAATTGAAAGAAGAATGAAAATAGAAAAGAAAAGAAGAATAAATAAAGTCCACCACTTTTAACTTTGACAGTCATGTTTCCAGTAACAGTAATCAATAGTCATTGCTAAAGCATACATATCCTGGAATGAGGTGGGTTTTCCTTGTTCCTGGGTAGAGATAGGGTCCTGGATCTGATCAGGAAGTCCATGGTAATAGCAATGGCAGAACATACTATTCCCCCAATTTAGTTGGGAGGCATAGCACATGAAGTCCACATTGTAAGTGGAAATCTTGTTGCAAGGCTTCATGCAGAGGTTGTCTAGCATGTTGGCTGCTTCACTGATAAGGTCCAAGAGACCAAAATATCAACATAGCTTGTCTACAACCAGGTTCCAGTTGGAGAGCCAGTCTTGAAGAATGTTCTGGTCTTTCTGGTTGAGGCCCACCTCAAACCAGTTCTGGGCTACTCCAGTAAGATAAGTCATTGTGAAGTTGATTTTCGCAATGTCTGTATCGAATTGCGCTGGGTTAGTGCAGAAATATAGGCAATATTGAAACAGGAAATTATTGAGCTTGTCAAGCTCAGTGCCACTGAAGGTATCAGAGATGTGGGCTTTAGTTCCCCTTGAATTAGTATTAGGTCTGGGAGTCTGATTAGCATTAAGAGTGTTAGTGAGTCAGCCAAGTACATCAGCCAACTGTTCATTAGTATTATCACTCTGACAGGGTTTTGACTGTGAGTGAGTAGAGGAAGTAGGTCTATTTGCTGTATTATTAGTAATAGGATTAGTAGTGGGAGCATCCTCCCAATTAGGATCATTGTCTGTAGGAATGATACTTGGACCAGGAACAGGCAAAACTGTTCAGCTAGGATGGATAGTACTAGAAAGAGACCTTAGAGATAAGCAGCCTCTTTGGTAAATTTGTCTTGAGCATCATAGAGCATTTGGCAGATAAGCCATCTGGTCACTGAAATGTGAGATCATATTGAAAGGTGTTCCCAGTGGTAGGACTGGAGTTGAATTTGAAGAATTATGGCAAGAGGAAGCCATTTTGAACTTTGAATTAGAGAGGTTGTTTTGTAGACAGAACTACAATAGAGGTTGTTTTGTAGACAGAACTACAATAGAGGTTTAGCAGACAGAACTACTCAGAAGTGACAGCAGACTTGGAAGTCTAATAATACTGTTAGATGCAGTTCACACTAGGGTAAAAGTCCACAAAATGGACTTAGAGATATGTAGACTTGTGGAATGATCTTGGTTTCAGCTTATATGCTGTACTGTTTGTCTGCCATGTGGTCACAACTTCAGATGATAGGGAGAAGTCTGAGATGGAAGTGATGTTATGATGTGTATGAGGACTAAATATTTTTCTTTTTCTTTTATCTATTTTTCTTGACTTTATATTTCTTTTCTTTTAAATTTATTTTTCTTTTTATTGATGATGAAGAGGCATGTGACTGCAGTCACATGACTTGTCACATAATGTGAGGTCATAGGCCTAGAGTTGTTATAACTTGAAAGTGTGGACAGACTTCTAGGGTTAGGGTTAGGATCTATAGTTAATTATTAGTCTACGGTGTTGTAGACTCAAAACCTTAGAGTTGGTAATGAGAATAAACCTTGTACCAGGTTGACACAAGAGAACTCAATAAGGAGCTCCTACTGATATCTACCACTATATATACTGTATTGTTTTGGTCCATGCTACAACATTATATTACCGACCCTAAAGTCCATGCTTTATCCTCATATTCTATTACTCATCCACATATATTTTCCATAAGGCCACCATGCTTCCTACATATGCCCTGATGTCATACTCTTAATCTCCACTGTACATGCATACACCATATATGCACCATGAGGAACCCTTGTCCCTTGACGTTACTCCTAACCCTAACTCTATCTCTAGGCTCTTCCTGATCCTTCTAGACCGCTCTAGACTTTATCACATGACTTCCAGGTCACGTGCTCTCTATCCATTGTAGACTAATAATTACCACTGTCCTATATCTGTCCTAACCCTAACCCCACCTAAAGTCTGTCCACTCTTTTGTTCTATAACAGTATCTCCTCCTCAAGGTTTCTCCTCTGGAGAAACACCTTGGTATTCTTTCTTCTATATCTTACCTATGTCTATCTCCTCCTAAATGGAACTCCTCTTCTTGCTGTTGGCCTTGGCTTTGTTGCCACAGGACTTACTACCTTCTTTCTTTCCTCTTCTATCCTTTCTCTCTCTTCTTTCCCAAACACATCTGCTGTCATTACTATTTCTCTTTTTTCCTCTTTCTCTTATTTCATCTTCTCTTCCTCTATTCTCTTTTCCTCCATTCTGTCCCAATAGTCATTCATTACTCTATATATTTCTTCTTCTTTATCTTCCAACTTCTCTATATTTTTCTCCCAACTACTTTGTCTTTCTTCTTCTTCTCTTTCCTTTTCTAATTTCTTTACTGCCTCTCTTGCCTTTACTTTCTTCTTTTCTTTATATTTCCCTTTTACCTGCCATGATTCTTCATCTATTTCCTCTTTCACTATTTCTCCTTTTCTACTTCCTTCTTCTATCTTCTGCAAGGCCTCTAGCTGAGCCTGCATTGCTATTATCTGCTCTCTTCCTACTCTTGCTATTTCTTCTAACCTTTTCTCTTCCTCCTTTTTTATCTTCTCTTCTTCTTTTAATCTTGCTCTTTCTTCTTTCTTCTCTTTTTCTAATTTAATCTTCTCTTCTTCCTCTTTTCTCTTTCTTTTCTTTTCTTTCTCCTCTATTTCTTTTCTTTCTTTTATCTTCTTCTCTTCCTTCATCGAAATTTCCATCTCTCTCTTCTTTATCTCTATCTCTTTTTCTACTGTCTCTATCTCCTTTTCTCTCTCTCTAATCTTTTCCTCTTTCTCTGCTACTTCTTTATCTCTCTTTTCTATACTCTTCTCTCTTTCTCTAAACTCTTTCTCTTTCTTCTCTATCTCTTCCTCGAACTTCTCTCTAATCTTTATCTCCATCTCTCATATCTCCTTTTCTCTCATCTCTACTTTCTCTTCTCTTTCTCTTAACTCTATCTCTCTCTTCTCCTCTATCTTTTCTACTATCTCTTCCTCTGTCGCTATCTCCATATCTCTCTCTCTGTCTCTACTCCTATATTTCTTCTCTTCATCTTCATCTTCTTGTCTTTGCCTAGCGTTCGAGCTTGGACTCTTTCCATCTTCTTCGTCTCTGTCTTATCTCTTTTCTCTACTTCTTTCTTTTCTATCTTGTCTTTATCTTTCTTCTTATCTTCTTTCTCTATCTTCTTATCTTTCACTTCTATCTTTTCTCTCACTATCTCTTTCTTCTTCTCTTTTTCTATCGCTCTATCTTTCTTATCTTTCTCTTTCTTATCTTTCTTTATCTTCTTTATCTCTCCATGATCTCTCTTCCTATGCCCCAATCCTCCACACTCATAACACTGCACCTTTCTCCATACTAGGGGGTATCTCCCCTTCAAGATTTCTCCTCCGGAGAAACTCTACATCTCTACCTTGTCACAAACTTCATTCAGCTTGTATCTTCACAACTAGTGGACCAATTTTCACAAACTAAGTTGCACTGGAAAGCCCCAAATGAGGGCTATCCACATATGTGCGGGATGCACAAAAGTGATAACAAATGACTGAGATATCAGGCCATCAATAGCTGTAAAAGCTTTGTCTGCTAATATCTCAATAACGGCTGAACTGATTCACACAATTGAACTTGTGTTGGAAAGTGCTCATCAATCCATTTCCAATGGTATATGATACATCTCAAAGCGATAAGTATTGGTAGAGATACAAGCATATCAATGTAGTGACATAATTAGTTACCTTCTAAAATTAGCCTGACAGCTCCCATCAGGTACGAGTTTTGATCATGTGATGGCAAC
>Ga0157364_1006774_pt1 | contig 11816 bp, 3 predicted proteins | sample AttsexASBM2_FD_111476 | JGI IMG/M metagenome (GOLD analysis project Ga0157364, IMG submission 111476) | Fungus gardens microbial communities from leaf cutter ant in Ribeirão Preto, State of São Paulo, Brazil - Atta sexdens ASBM2 | ecosystem: Host-associated > Fungi > Mycelium > Unclassified ...
ATATGTTCTTTCCTTCAAGAAACTTCTTTCATTCTCCAAAAAGAGGGACAAACTTCGCTTCTACACGCGCTATCGTACCAACTAGAGCGTTTTGTAAACGCTGGCTGAGCGACTTTAAACTTTTATCTTGCTGCAATTTTCCGGCCGCGTCGCGGCGTAAAAGGCGGCTTCGAGCAAAGCGGTGCTCTCCCGGCGAGCACAAAAAAGTTGCTATAAAAAAGAAGAAGTGCGGAAGAGAACGCAGTGCGTTTACAAGATTACGTCGCGGTACTCAGGGGAGATGGGACAGAGGGAAAAGAAAAACTGTCCGGTTCGTGGAAGTTAACATCTTCCGGAGTTAAACGAGCCATCACGCCACGACTTGAAGCCACAGATTTATGCAATTCACTCTTTATAATCACCTAAACAACGCAAACTATATTGGAAAATTCGTTCGTTTATCACATATATTAGAAGTAAATCTGTGCACTTTATGTATTCGTGGGCTTACATGATGTAGAACGGGAGATACAAAAGTTTTATCATGTATGTAATGACTATGTATGATTATTATTTTAATATTTATCAATTTTTATCAATTTTTGGGGAAAAAAGATTTTCTTCGATAAAATTGTTATTTAATGTTTTTTTCTTTTAAACTTAGATAATCTTAACTCTTTTATTTTTCTAGTAGAATTTTTTGCTTTTTGTAATTGTAAAGTTTAAGAAATGCATTTATAACGTTATGTATTTTACATTCATATCAGAGTGATATAAAAACGATTTTCATGAACTTAGCTCTAGTAAAATGTTTATAAGGTTGAGATAAAGAATCGTTGTTTATCGTTAATTTTATATTTAATTTTTTAATATTAGTTCGTGGAATGTTATTCATTCCCGTTACAGATATCTCTCGGACGAGATAGAGCGAGGATTAAATTTAATTGTTCTCGAACAATTAATAATTGTGTGAATCACTATACAAGTGACATGAGAACTTACGTTCCCCATCCCTCTCATTGTAAAAAGAATGTCTATCTATACATATGCCGTGTCTTGTTCATTGTCTACTTTAAAGCCAATCCTGACCAAGGCATAGTTTGCCTCGCGGAGCCAAGAATCATTTCTGTTGCGCGGGGGAGGAAAAGCGCGGGAGGAAAAGAGAGATATGATGGAGGGCAGAGGGGAGTGGGAGGATCAGAGCAGCGCGGCGCGCTCTTGTCTCTCCAGTCACGTGTTCGCCCACACTCATTCATTTGTTCGGCAGCAGAGGTGCTCAACTTGCGATGCGAAATCCCGGACGACCACCCACCTTGGGCGCCCGGGCTCGTATATGGGTCGTGTGTCTCTGCATTGTACGTACATATATGCGCTCTTGTGCATGCGGCGCAACAGCGACTCTCACAACTGGCGCCGACATCTGTCAGGATGGGTCGTATTATCTCGTTACGGTCCAGCAAAAATCTATGCATTATGTAATTGCGCTATTACTGTCAACGCGACCTCGTTGTAATGTTTAGAATGCAACGTTCGAAAAGCTTGAGCGATCACCCTTTTATTTTAAATAACACCGATCTCAGTTTTCTCTTCGAGTTTCGTATGCCAACCTTGATAACAAATGCACGCGCAGCGGTGAAAAGTAGGTGTAATATAAGATTGCGAACCGTACGACTCAATTCCGTGAAGTAACGAATTCGGTATTCTTGTTTCCTTCCCCTCCTTCCTTTCCTCTTCGTTCCTTTATTCTTTTTTTTATTCATTATTCTTTTCTTCTTTCCGCTGCCTTTTTTTATCTTCTTTTTTCCACCATCTCTTTTCTCTATTCTCTTTTTTCCCATGGAAAATCGCTTCGTATCTTGTTTCTCCACAATAGGAAAAAGTTGGCGCGTGGTTTTTATTACGCAGCAAATAAGTAACAGAGTACATGTAAATTTGCTGGATAATCCAAAACATAAAATGTGTAATAATGAACACACAGCAGTTAAGAATAATTGATAGAGTTTGTCGGAAATCTCAGCTGATAGAACAAAGTAAGAATTCCACAAGAGCTAACGAGACATTCTGACTATACAACGCAGATGAATTAGATGAGTCAGTTCGTTAATGACAGAGTAAAGATCAAATTGCTGCATGGCGTGAAACAGCAGAATAATTCAAAATGATTTAAGAAATTACGACAGAACAAATACATTTTGATCTCTTTTGTTCGTATACTGATATATTATATGTTTTTTTCTTTCTGTTTCAGGTGAGTGACCATTTTCGTAAGCATTTCTGTGAGTCACGAAGGTAACATAATCTTGGTGAGTTTGTATTTGTTCCGATCTTGTTATTCAAGATTTTGCAACATCATGATTTCGGTATTAAACACGTAAAGAAACCAGAGAAAGGCTAAGAATAAGGGAGAAAGAGAATGAAAAGGGAAAGGTCGAGGACACGTTCCTGCGTGGCATGAAAAAATAAATGGGACGGAAGGAGGGGATGCATCTTGTTGCATTCCAAGACGCGCAGTTTACCGAACAATGGCAGGAAAGAGAATATATAGATTAATTGAAATGTTATTCAAACAGACGCAAGTGCCAATATGTTTAGATACATATTTGTTATCGGCTGATCAAAGTTCGAATCAATTTAATTATTCGCGAAATTTGCAATTCTATCTGCGTTTCCATTTCATCACTCTTCAAGAGTTGGTACACGAACAATAATATTATCAAAATGAGAACCTAAGTTCACCCAAGGATAAATTTAACCTTTATCTTCCGATAATAGCATTTTACCATCGACATAATAAGATAGACGGATTTGAAGCGTCTCAGATCTTTCCGTTTATATCTCGTAAATAACTCTCACTAAATATAGTCATATCTATGCGAGCCCCGTTAGATGATATTGATATCAGGAAACATATAAAATTTACAATTTTTTGTTAGAGTATGAATGATAATTTTTCTTAACTGAACCTATCTATGACATATTGATCGAGGAATACATGTTTGAATATTAAATATTCTAAGTACTTATCAAGTTTTAGATATATTTTTTTTTCACGAGTACGCGTATCAGTATAAGTAAAAATATTTTCTTTTATTTCGTGTATATATTATCTTTGTCGTGTATATACTATCGTGTATATAATATCTTTAGAATACTAAAAATATTAGAATGATGAGATAATGAGATAATGAGATATATAATTTATAGCGCTTTATTCTTTTCTTTTTGTGTGTGTAGATTTCTGTTTTTAAAAATAACTTTTCGGAGTTATTTTTCGAAAAAGTTCGTACGTAAATATTAAATTGATAATTTATTCAAAAACTATCTTATCTATTTATTCTGTTTGTCTATTTATTTGTTTTGCATACATCTCTATTGATCTTTATTTAGCTCTTAGATTTTTCCGAAGAAAGTTAGAAAAATAGTAAGAAAATGAATGAGTATGTATATGTGTGTATGAGGGTCGATTGAAAAATTTTCAACATGAAGCTTTCAACATGAAGATGACGTTACTCATCAAAATCATTCTACTATAATATAATATAATCATACATGTTTTGAAAGATACTTGTGAAAATTGTAGCCATTTTGGACACTCAATTGTTGTTTGATAGTCAATTTGTGCAAGTCAATGTCAGTGTTTTTGTAAAAATGGAAAAAAATTGAATATTATGCCGTATTAAAATTGAAGGGCTATTTACGAGAACTCTATCCCATTTGCCACCGTGAAAAGATAGGCAACTGAAACGTTTTTTTTTTTAAACGTGGTCCAGTTTGACTGATGATGAGCGTTCGGGACGGCCAATTGGGTTAAAGAGAAGAGAGCATCACTGGGAAAAATGTATCGACTTAAAAGGAGTGTTGAGAAGTGTGTTGAAAAATAAAATTGAAAATTTGATCGAAAAAATACTTGTTTCTACTTGTTAGGTTCAAACTTTTCAAACGACCCTCGTATATATTATATCTATATTATGTGTGCGTGCGTATGTATGTGTGTGTGTAGTAGGAGCGTACTGAGAATAGGATACCTTCATGGGTCTTTAACCTTTGCACGTGCGTACAGCGAAGATACTGGCGGCGAATGCTGTAGATTTCCGTCGGCGATTGCCGCAACCCTTAAGCCACCGTCGCCGACTGAAACTCGTGTAATGCGAGGTGACTCATAATCAAAATTAAATGTGGCAAAAATCCTCGGGAAGTACGATAAAGATGCCTTGATTCGCGATCCGATATGTACGTACTTATTTATCGTTTAAGAGGTGTGATTTTGATGACGAAGAGATCTTGACTAGACATTGAAGAATAAGATAAAGAGAATGAGAAAATAAGGGACCGGCAAAGAACTCTCTTCTTCTTGAAAGGACAGAGATTCCTCTAGAAACTCTTGATCGGAGAAACTCCGTTGTTCTTTCGAATCACTTTTGACTCGTTCGAGGACGATAATGGAGTCCTCCAATTTATCGGAAACTGCGTGATCAGTAACACATTGTGTGTATCATTATTTACACGATCATTCGTGAGCAAGCATCCTCCGGGATCGAGATCTTCTTAGAGCTGTCTCCGTAGGGAGACATTATAGTCCTTTTGAGAAAGTTTGTCCTTCGTTAAAAGTTTATTTAATCTTTACATGAGCATCCTAGAAATATTTTATTTCAAAACTTTGTATGGCATTCGTTGAGACGTCAATTTTCAAACAACAAACGATTGCAAATAAAAAGTTCCTTTGAAATTGATTTTAAAAACGTAAATTAGATATATAAAATTTATAAGAGTTTACTTATCACGTTGAATTAAACGTTTCGCTTAATATCACAAAAAGAATAAAGCACCATGTCAAAACAAGCAATAAAACTACAGGTTTTACGACATGAAATCCTTCATTTCAACGCATTCAAGCCTCCGTATTTCGTAACACATTGCTTCTGTAATGTAAAACGCAAGTCTACATGTTGAAACTTACATCGTGAGCTATATTTCAATGTCTTCTGGACAAGAAACACGATGCGTTGCGACTTAAAATCTTGCTTGAAATCGTGTTTCAACAATCGCCATATCAAGAAACTATTTTATGAGAGCTCGAGTTACAGTTTTGTATAGAATACATGTTTTTCGTTTGGAACGGGAAACCTCAGAACATAATTCACGATACTGACGATAGTTTACGTATGTTGCACTATATCAAAATATTAAATGGTGCATTACGACTTACGAGAACTATAGGCACAAGGACTGTATTAAATTATCTTCGGAAATAGTCTTTGTAAGCTCAATTTCTATAAAATAGTAACAGGTAATATGGAATCTAAATTAAATTTTAAATCAGCATATTAAAAGAGAAATTAAAAACGGTAATTACACGAGTCAACATTAACTTACAAATAACAAGTAATAATTTTGCTTATAAATATTTAATGTTTGTTCGAGTGCTTTTTCAATACACATCGCACGATGTGCATTACATATTTCAAAGATTAAAGCAGGCATAATTTACTGATATTGGATTTCGATAGTGCAGTCACATGAAAATGATCTCCGTAATTATTCGGGACGATGGAAATGCGACAATTGGCAGGAGAAATATTTTTAATATTGTATTTATCACAAAATCCGAAAATCGAAGTTATGCAATTTTCAGTCTCTGTTTCATAGCAACATGCGTAGCGGCATGTAGGTATGTCTCTTGGTATCAGGGGCGGCGAAGTAAAATTTTTCAGTCTATGAAATTTCCGAGGAATAGATTGAGGGAAAGAAGAGGAGGGTGGAGGGATAAATATATTTCCTCATATATCTTTTCCACATGGCAAAAGTAGCCGCTCTAATTTTATTTTTTTAAAATAAAATTATTAATGAGCTTCTCCATATTTTTCCATATTATTATATTTCTCTATATTTAACTTATCGACTATTTCTCGATAAATGTACAATGTCGCAACAAGATTTACATTTTTGTTTCGTTGTCGATCGAAAATAACTTTTTAAATGTCTTAAATAAGAAAATGATCTTTCATTCGAACAAGTCGATGTAGAAATCGTTAAAAGAACGAATAAATTTTATGTATTCTGATACAAGATCTCTGATCTCGAAATTGTCACGTAAAAATTACATTACATCCTTCAAGCAATTCAGCACTTTTCGTATGTTTGTAATTTCTAAATTACAATTGTACAATTTCTAATTTCTAAATTTCTCTCCGACCAAATATTATACAGATATGAAATTCAATGTATGGAATTCCATCATTCAGTGTATGGAGTATTCCATACCAACCATACTGGACTCGCCGCCCATGCTTGGTGTACCGATGATGGTCACGCGCGAGGTGCATACGATGCGCCCACGTGTACGCGTGCACGCCTACGTACGCGTGTAACGGCACGCCGGTTGCGTGCATATCTGATCACGCGGAACGGCAGCGTGCATCCAAACGCGTTTTGTCGGTCTTTCTTGTTGTGGTCTTTCTTGTCGGTTTGTTTGAATCGAGCCTGACCCGTTTTGGAACTTGAAATGATTCCGTAACAGTTCTGACATTGATTTTTTTTATTTCCTTCTATTAGGCTTATTAAATTTGACCGTAGCAGAAATAAATTTTCTCATGTTAAAGTTATAATATAAATTATGATGTATAATCCTTTGATTGGTTTAATATGACGTGTCAGCGTGTCAAATCATTAAAAGCTCATAATTTGTGTAGATTCTTTTTTTTTTGTGAAACTGTTTTGAAATTATTACGCTGGAAGCGAGAGTTTGGTAACAATTGCGTACAGTGACAAGCAGAGAAAATCGTGTCAATTAAATTTGCCAACGATTTGAACGGATTACAATTGGAAACGGATAAATTTGGGATAAAATCTGGGATAAATAATGAATATAACTTTATAGAGATATAAATATAATCAGACTTAGTTTAGCTAGTTATTATTGAATAAAATGTTGAATAAAACTTACTAGATTTAATAATTAAATCTAAATTAATCTGTTAAATCATATTTCTTAATTATAATAACAGTGATTATATTGTAATACACGATGCTCCAGTACTTTATTAACTTTTGAAGATATTTTATTGTTATAATAATCTTCAGTTACAAAATTGAAGAGACAGTCATTAAGTCATTAACAAAGAAAAAACGTATATAAGTTATATAATAATAAAAAGATATTATATATATATATAATGTGTGTGTGTGTGTGTGTGTGTGTGTGTGCGCGCGTGCGTGCGTGCGTGTGTGTGTGTGTGTGTGTGTGAGATATCAATAATCAACAAAGAATTTGCCGCCCACGCGTACTGTGTTGCTTCTCGGCTGCAAAAACAAACGCGAGGCGCACATCGAGAACGCGGCTTGGATGCATCATGTTGACCTCGAGGGAAACGTGATGCACTCGGTAGCTATTATAGCGCGATGAACCGCGGAGCTGCTGCGGGGAGTATCACTAAATAACTCGTTACAGCGGCGAATCAAAGGAGTACGCGGGTGTTTTCGCAGCGATCATCTTCCTGATCTTGCCTAGTCACTACATTTCCTTCGGCGAATTAGTCTTCGTCAGAATGCAGCGGAGCAAATATGAGAATTGCCCCTCATTCATGAACCTTTTCCCACGCAATTCACTTTAATTTAGATATCTATATTGTCGGTTTTTTTTCATTTTACTTGAAATCTAGATAAACTATTATATATGTACATATCAAAATAAAACACATTTTTGCCACGAAAAACATACATTATTAAGTTGTTGCATATGAAATGTCGAATTGTATTAATAATCTTCGGAATTTGGAAGATCTTTGATGTAAAATCGATATTTAATTTCAGAGGAATTAAATATATTTTATTAAAATAATATGTGTTACATTCTTTGCATTTTGCCAATGAGAAATTAATTTTATAATCCTATTTGGATAAAATTCGAGGAATTTCTGAACTAAAGCATATTCATTTTTTCTATGGAGAAATCTGTGCTGCTGTACAAAATAATGTTTTGAATTATTTTCTAAATATTAGAATTTATTTTTTTGTATATAATTTTATATGTATATATTTTAACAATAAAAGAAGATGTTAAAAGGAGAGAGTAAAAGATTACATTAAAAATTTAGTTGTAATTCAATGCTATTTTTTTTCTAACAATAGTTCTTTTCACTAATAACTGAAGGAATTTTTAACATAAACAATTTTTGGTTTAAAGATTTTTTCAAATATTTTTAATATCTCTGTCTTGTTTTCTAGACATTACAGAAAGTCATAAATAGTAAATATTTTTTTAAGTAAAGCAGTGTCATTCTTAAATATTCAATAACGACTTGAGTACGGATTGAAAGCAAAGCACAGGCATCAACAATGCTAGACTTGCAAGATCAATAAATTAACTTAATGTTTCGAGTTACATATGAGAGTGTAGTCACTCGAATACGAGTATGACGTCGACCTAAAGAACAGCTAGCGTACTTAGATACATATCTTATTCAGAAAGCATCGTAACTTGCCGCGGAACGTCCATTAAATTATAGTCGCCGCAGATGTTGCATGTTCAGGTCATAATTCTCGTTCGAATAACGATTATTTTCTTCCATCGCTGTGGGAAAAGGTGAATTTAAATAATAAACCTGTGTAATGTATAATAGAATAATAATGCGAATATATAGTATATATGCTGCCGTTTTAAATTCACCGTACTTTCTTTTGAAATACAATATACTATTTGTTAATTAATTTCAAATGACCTTTCGTGTAATAAAATTTTAAAAACGATTACATTTAAAGATTATATTTTCCAAGATATTTTATATCAAAAACTGATCAAACCGATCTTTTATTAAAAAAAATGAAGTTTGGTTAAAAATTAAAAATCCTTGAATGTAAGGAAGTGTAGAAACTTAATATAATTATTAATTATAATTATAAAATGATTATAAAAGTAATAATAAAATAATCATATCGATACGAAAATAATAGATTGAAAAGAATAACGTTTTATTTATTTATATTAAATAAATACAAATTTTCAATATACATACACATATATCTATGGCTTCTCTGTGAAGCTATCAGATAATTTAACACCCTTACGTAAGCCAGGTAGTATCTAGCGTTATTTAGCGTTGCAATTGACATTATCGATCCCATACTTGTTCAATTCAGTTGCCGTTTTGTCGTTTACGTTTCCGTGCATTTGCTGCATTTGTTCGATGCGGATTCGCGCGGCGGCATTTACGAATCAGAGCTTTGCAAAAGCAAATTCTCCGTAAATCAGCGTTTGCGTGGCTGATCGACCGCGTGTGCAAACGTATCGCGGTGCGCGCGTTGGAATTGTTTTCAGCGACAATAACATTCTCGATTATTTATTCACCGCTGGAAAATGAATCGGCGTAATCCGTCGAATTTTATCTTTCCGGACGAGCAACGAGATTAAATCGCTCTTTGCGCGTATTCGCTATTGTTTAACATACTGGCGATCGCGTGCTACATATGATAATCGATAGTCGTTCTGTATGATTAATATTCTGTGATTAATATTCATCTCTTGTTATACATATATATATATATATATATATATATATATATATATATTTTTTATATATATATATATATATATGTTTGTGTATATATATGATCGCAATATTGTTTGAGAAAAAAATGCACCAGCACTTAAAGGAACTGATTTTAGATGTACTTGGAAATAATATTAATAGATTATTAGGCATTAATAATATTTTATCAACAAGTATTATTACAATGATTTATTATTAATTAATATTATTGAGAACATATTTTTGAACGTAGTATTTTTCGAGAAATATCAGCATACTTTTTTCGGTGACGAACCTGAACACTGCAAAGGAAGAACCGTATTGCGATCGATGCATGGCAATTACACGGTACACGGTTCTTGCAATAATTTCCATTTTTTGAGCGGATAATCTATATTCGATAACCACGCGAGTTCCAATCCGTTCCGATATCGTAATGTCGATCACTTTTCGCTTGAGGTGATATCGATCCGATCAGGTACTAACACGTTTCTTGGAACTATACACTGATACACTCGAAGAATTTCAGTAAGATAGGAAAGGGTATACTGACTTGGAATTGTATTATATAAAATATGATTTTTAAGATATTTCGATTTTAATAATAAAAATATATATTATAATAACCGAGAATTTGTATTTATAATTTGTTGTTTAATAAATGTGTTGCATGAATAAGCTTAAAAGATAAAACCGAATAGTCCATTGTTATCGAGACTGTGTATTTTATATCTAATATATATATATATGTTACATATAATTTTTTTTCTCTCATTTTATTTTTGATACTAAAAATTGTGTATTAGATCACATTTATTAAATCAAAATTCATACATACTTTCCAAATTAGAAATCATTTTATTTTTTATTTTTTAAGCTATTAGTTTACATAAAAATTTCAAGGTTTTATAATGTAATTTTATGATTTGTTATATAGGAATATTTATTTCATTGCGTTATCGCATTTAAAAGTATAATTAAATTAAAACGTTCTTTCTACGACTATAGAAATATTTATCTATGTGAATATATATACTCTTTCTTCCTCGCAGTTAATTTCTTATCGGCGAGTTATTGAGGATTCGCGGCTCAGAGCACGACGTAAAGTGGTGAAGCGATAAAAAATTCAGCTGGCGTTGTGCATGAAAATCGGCAGCGATGGAAAAAGGAAAGAACATACCTCCGCAGTGATCCTCCTTTGCCGCTACGGCGTCATTTACGACGTTTAAAAACTCGTTAAAAACTTGGCCGATGCGAGCATAGATCCGTCAGCGTTTAAAAGGCAGCCGTACCCTTTCCCTGCCCCTTCCCCGTCCGCATCGGGATTATGAAAGTTTGATAAGGCGATAAATAATTATCCGCGCGCCCATCGCGAGCTCCGACGTAACTTTTGAGTTACTCCAACAGTTTCGTGCCGCCTTCGCTTTCTCCACATCCTTCCATATCCTACCTTCTATCCCTTTCTTCCATTTATTCTCTCTCTCTCTCTCTCTCTTGCTCCCCTTCGTTCGCTCTGCTCTTCCCACTATTTCATTCGCTTTTTTTTCTTCGGTCTCACCGTCAAACTTTCAAACCTCTCGCACGGCTATTCCACTAGATCGTACGGAGTCAGAATGGAGGATGGTAGAACTCGTTGCGCCATACGTCCCATGTCGACGTCGGCGATATTCGCTGTCGTATCCATACCACACCTCGTCCCTTCGAGCTTTACGGTATCGGCCGATATCGAGCTTCGTGACCAGGAACTTGAGCTGAGCCGCGTGTAGATTTTTGGTCCCCTATAGAAAGAAACGACCAGAGTTCTACTGGCATCTGGCTGCCATGGTTCGATGCTTCTTATGTCGATGATTGTACGTTCTGAATTTTTCGAAAACGTTTCGCGTTTAAAAACGATTTCTTTTTTGAGGCAGAAAAAGTGCATAACAATTAGACAATAAAAAAAAATACATTAGAAACGTCCATGAGCTTTCTATTCTTTTTTTTATATACTTATATACTTATATACTCATAATTTAATATATCTTCATTTTCCCTCTCTTTAACGTCCGAATATATATTTTAATACAAATTTTTATTTCAAGTAATGCGAACAAATCTATTATAATCTCTTGCTGTTTTTCTAAAATCATAGGGATACAATTCTCCGTTATCAATTTGAAATATTAAATATACATATATCAACAAAAAGAACATAAACCCATTAAATTCATAAAGAAAAAGTAAATTAATAAAAAATTAAATTAATAAAAATATATAGAGTTTAAAGAATTTTTATTAAGTTTCAATCTTTGCCCCCCCCCCCCCCCCAACCCA
>Ga0157364_1006776_pt1 | contig 11815 bp, 9 predicted proteins | sample AttsexASBM2_FD_111476 | JGI IMG/M metagenome (GOLD analysis project Ga0157364, IMG submission 111476) | Fungus gardens microbial communities from leaf cutter ant in Ribeirão Preto, State of São Paulo, Brazil - Atta sexdens ASBM2 | ecosystem: Host-associated > Fungi > Mycelium > Unclassified ...
AGAAAATAGATTGTATCAGCGTAACGACTCGAGTGGACCTCAAGAAGTGTTGCGTTTTCGGATAATCTCCTTAGGATAAATCGCAGGCATAATTCATAATATTCGGACTGCATTGGTGACGCGTTGAGAGACACTGGCTGCCTCGGATGACTGGTCGGTTAAGTCGAGATACCGGTCCCATCGTAGAACTAGCTAGGGCTCGAGAACCAAGTGTAGCGATAGTCATTTTAGCTTCCGTGAGATCTCATACACGAGCGCGCGAGTGCGTATGTGCCAGTGCGTGAAGAGCTAAGAAAAAGGAGATGAGGCGCGCGACGCATAGAGAAGGGGATAGGAAGCTGCAGAGACGCGAAGGGACGTCGAAGGAACGGTCCAAAAGGGAAAGAGAGAAAGAGTGAGAGGACTGGGAGCTGGGAGAGCGCGGAGAGATAATTTAACAACCGTGTACAGGCGTTGGTCGTGGTCGGCCGGTTGTGCCTGCTTCGGTCGTCCTCGCGGAGGCTCGTGAAGGTTCGGGCACGCGAGAACCACGCGCATCAAGGTCGCGGCCATCCACCTTTCCCTCGCGGCAAGTGCACGCGCAGGCTACGCCGTCGACGTCGGGGTCCGGTCGACCCGGCGGCCAACGCCGCAACCAAGATGACCGGCTGTCTCGATCCCCAGGGACGCAGCTGGTGATACAAAGGTTTCCATGAAGAATGGCCTGATGATCTACCTTCTCGATTAACATCGCGAACAAGAATCTTTCATTATCCATTAGCTTAATTCAATTTCTTTGCACTCTCTTCTCGCGAGATCTTCTTCCGAGGATCTCATTGTTCTGCGTAACAATTGTAAAATCTTTGTGGAAATAAGATACTTTTACGGGATATTAGTTTTATTAACGATTTTTTTATATGGATTGCAATTACTACTTTCGTTTTTATAATTAATTCAAGAGACAATGAAGTTATGAAGAAAATTTAAAAAGGTTGAGATATTTCAACTAGGAGTAGTCACTTGATTTATTGTATCCTTATCTTATATACGTATATAATATTTATTATAAAGAGATCATAAATTATATACTCAATGTATCTAAAAGCAATACTGTTGTCTAAACTTTAATAATTCCATGCGAGTGTAATATCGCGAATAGGAAAAAAAAAAAATAATGGAAAAATATACTATTGAAGATAATTGAGGAATCGCTTCTTGTTGCGTGTATCATTTTGAAGATATCTAATATCTTTCCTTGAGTTTCTTCGTATAAATCGAATAATTTTAACTTTTTATTTTCTGGTATTTAGAACAAGTTACGGAATTATTCAATTGCGAACGTATATTTTACTGATATGCGGGCTCAAGAGATGATCGATAGGGGGGTGCGATTAATGCGAAAAAAGGCCTTTAACGTTCGAATTTGAGAAATCCGAAGTTAAGCTGCATTTATAAATATACAATAAATAAACAAAGTTCCGCCGATTGCAACTTTTTCAATATTGGTTTTTAATATAAAAAATACGGAATTCTTTGTTATTTTTATTAAAAAAACCTGTAAAATTATGAAAAGTGCTACTGGAAATATATTACTTTTATATTAATAGAATGTTTCATATTAAAGAATACTAACTTCACAGATACATAAAAGTGGGATCTGTGAAGTTAGCTCGTCATTCTTCACAAATATAAAAAAATAATGACAGTTCTAGCAGTACAAAGTTTTACAACTTCTTATAAAAATAAAAAAAAAGTTTCGCATTTTTTACACTAAAAATCAAAATTGAATATATAAGGTGTTAACTGAATGGTTTTTTAACACCTCGTATTTTTAAAATGTCGCGGTACTCACTTGTGAGGAGAATTAAGCAGCAGGCTGCGGCCCTGACTAAGAGAAAGGTGTTGTGAGCGGAGTTCGTCCTTCGAGAAGAAGCTGGGTCCAGAACTAATCGTCAAAATATAAGGGAGCACGCCGAGCCACCTGCTTGATTCGATAGGTTGTACAATGTACATCAACGGAAGGATATAGCACTATATTGCAGAAAATTATGGTGAGGCGCCGCGGACGTTGAGACGCTGCCGTCGTCTTTACCGCGTATCTCGCATTATGCTTAAAAAAACGAGATTCCACGAGCTAATTTCCTTTAAATTCCGTGCACGGAGACAGGTGTGTGAGAAACACGCGCGTATTTTGCGAGCGGCTAAAATCAATAAGCACGCGATCCGTAATCTGCAAGGATGGGCAGAGGATAGGATTGATGGCGGATACAATCGTATCGTAATACGCGCGCCGAGAGATACTCGAAATCGCTTCGTGCTTCTGAACATCCAAGCATGGAATCGAGAAACGCGGTACAAAGGAATAATCTCAAACTTTCCTACATCCTACCACCGTATCGAATTCGAACTGACGATTCGGAGCTGATTTGTAAAATGTAACATAACGCGCGCGCGCAAACGATTTCGTTCCCGCGATCTTCCGCGCGGCGTAGCGCAGCTAGTTCCCCAGCTTCATCATCCGGGACGATCTATCCGCCCATTTTTTTCTAGCCCCATTACAAGTAATGGCGCAATTTGTGTGTAATGCTGAAACTCGGACGCTTCCGCCAGTCCTCGGCTTTGTCCGGCCACGCGAGCAACACGCGATCCGATCTGGACCGGTTCGAGGAACCTGACTCTTCGGAGTCTGCGGAGGTGCAAAAGGGGAGAACCGGTTACCGCCGTATCTTTCCTACCTGCCGACCTGCGTATATAAACCCCACCCTTTCAACCTCCTCAATCTACCTCGCCCTCTTATTCCATCGCTCTCTGTGTGCGCATATACGCTGATTTTTTACCAAGAGAGGCGCAGGGAAGAGAGGAGAGAGAGCGAGAGAGAACTGGGAGCAGCCGGCAACGGAAGCGGGGAGAAGATCGGAGCGAGGTATAAGCGGTACCAGAAGATGGCCGGGGGGTTTGACCCTGCCAAGAATCCCGCATCTGCCTCTGTTCTCTCTCTCTCTCTCTCTCTCTCTCTCTCTCTCTCTCTTGCCAATCCCGCTCCATCCGGCGGCTAATTTGCCGTCTTCGACTGACCGTGGAACCTGTTAGCGTAGCGAAATCAGCGCGAAGATACAGCCGAGAGAGAGGCAGTTCGAAGATAAACAATCCGTCCGCCACAATAGCCGGCAAAAATATAGCCGATTAATAGATCGAAATTATTCAACGTCTGTCTTCCCGCAACGATGTCCTCCTGTTGCGTTTCCTACCACTTGTACGATTTATTAATCCGCCAGTTTAGTATGTGCTTAACGTTTTTTTTTTTATATGATCCCCCATCGGCAATTATCAGGCTCTGTTAACACGTCAATATCTTCATCTCGCGTGAGCTGACGAAAATATCAAGGAGAAAATATCAAACAAAGAATTTAACACGAGCGTTTATGATTTCGAGTTCTTATCGTGATAATGTGTTCAAAGAAAACGTGGGCAAGAACGAAATGGATAAAGATGAAAGACTCCGTCATTGTTATAATGTTGCTCCACATCACGAATTTACGCAGAAGTGCTGAATAAGCATTTTTAATGCATCACCTGTAACGATTAACTTGTCTTTCTAATTCATTAAAAGTTTGTGTAACATGTTTCAGATATTTATCTCGGCGGTTCTTTTTATCCGGTAGGACACGATTACTTTTGTTTTCTGCACGACGCATGTACAGATCTCTTCTCTCTCTCTCTCTCTCTCTCTCTCTCTCTCTCTGTGTGTCCTCCTTTCTCTCTTTCATCACTCCGTCCTCCTTTCTCTTCCCCGTCCTCCTTCTTATGTGCCCCTGCACTTCTTCGGTCTTTCTTTCGAACGCGGTAAAGCTGCTGCATCGGGTGTTTGCGGTTTCCCGCAGCCCCGCAGCGGAGAATGCACCTGGACCGACTTGCGTCGACTTCTCCAAGGTACAATCGACGATCGCCGTTTGTCGGTTATGCTCGGATTCCTTCACGATTGTAGGAAGAAGTGGAGAGAGGTAAAAGGAAACGAGAAAGAGTGAGAAGTCATTTCTCTTTTGCGGACCGAACCGAAAAATAATCCGTCTCAAGATTTATCATCATTTCGTATTCTTCATGACGCGGACGTGAGCATCTGTATAAAGTAGAGAGCAACTCGTAGAGTGACTCGTAGAATTCTTCTTTTTAAATTTTATCGACGAATTTAGAGTTGATTTGCTTTTAACGAGGATGTAGAGATGCTTCTATAAAGCAAAGTGATACGAACTAAGTTAGAGTTTAACTAAAAAAAAGAAAAAAATCATTCCTTTAATTAGAACACAAAATGCAATAATTTCTAATCAGTTCTCGATAATGTCAAGCAAAGCAAAAACCGCATGTTATTTATCCACGATTGAAATCCATATTTTGCGGAAAATACCGTGATCGTATTACTATTAAAACCTTTCGACGAGCGAGTTTCTCGGCAACGAGCCGCCATTACACTTCTGCTAAGCCGTCTTAGCCGGTTTTACAGGTTTGGATTGACCACAGTAAGTTCACACATTACGTTGTTTCGTTTAAGCGAATGCCTTCACAACGGGCAATTGAAGTTTGAGCTAAACTGCATATAATGATACTTATAAAATAGCGCTCAGAGACTCCGTAACTCCCCATAACGATCGCGTTCCTCTTTACATAAAATGGCCTTTATTATAATATAATTTCACTTTTTCTTATCAGAAACCGCCAGACACTTACTGTATTAGTGAAAATGGTTTATTATCTACGTAAATGCTGAAATTGCCTTTTAAACACGAATTATCGAAGAGTACGTCTCATCCGACCTGATTTCCCTAAAGTTGGACGTCCATGTTCATAAAAGCTTCCACTATAACTATATGCTCCCGGTCGTGGGGATACGCATCTTCTTACAGAGACGGCATGCACACACGAAGCGAACAGATTCGCTAGTTGAGCAAGCGTCGTCGCTGAAGAGAAGCGATAGGATGCTGCGCACCTGCTTGCCTCCAGGCAACACAGTGCTCGCTTCTTGTCTATACCCACCTCTTTCTGATCTATTCCTCTTGCTTTATACCAGCGGTTTCCAACTTCCCTTTACACGATATTTTTATTGTGTACTATATTGAAGTCTCTTTAAAACCAGTCACGTATATGCGTCGCGGAAAATAAAAAAGATTTTAAAAAGTAAAATTGAAGTTTTAAAAAATTTAAGTTGTTTAATTGGCTAACTGTCACATAAAAAATTATAGCGAAAGATGTCTTGTAATCTGAATTTCATTTAATAAATAAATGGGGTAAACTCGATTATTTATTTATAACTTACACGTTAATCAAGTAAGATTTAATAATTAAACGTGCCATCAAAAGAGAAATTAAAATTAGTGATTTTCAATCTCGTGTAAAAATCTGTTTATAATTATCCACTAACTGGTTTTTAACTAAAAAAAAAAATGTAATTAAAAAAATGGTTCTTTAATTTTACGTTTTTCTACGTATTGTATTTTTTGAATATGCGGCATCGTAAAATTTGTTCAGCCAATCTCGTTCGTCTAGCTGATCTAGCACAAAGTTGGAAACATTTCGCGCTTGTATTGCTAAAAATATCTTCTATTAATATGGATAGTGATGAGCTTTTCCTCTGAATTTCGAGCGCGGATCGTTCGTAATGTCTCGTAAACGTCTACGAAACATCAGTTGGGAATCGCTGTCTCGAACGAACACAAACGCAGAACATTCTCCTTCGTGATCCGGTTACTCTGGACATTATGTAGCCCGGTAGCAAGATACCTTACCGGAGTCCATTGCAGTATAAAGACTCTATTAAATTTAATTGCAGCAAATAATTAATATTATATTTAATATATTTAAAATTTTTTTAACTGTGGATGCGCACCACACATATTACACAATCTTTCTTTATGTATCTTTTTTTTTATGTTCCCCTTTTGCATTTAATATCCTGCGTTCGTCATGAAAGAAGAGACGTTTCATTAGAAGCTCGTTACATATAAATAGATTATTAATCTTTATTATCTTGTAGAAATAATTGCAGCTAATCGCTTTTGCGTTAACTCGCACCACGTCTCTTCGAATCTTGGAGAGTAAAGCTGATTTCCCTCGTGCGATATATTATTAACGATAACAGGGGTATAGGTAAATGTGTAAATGTAAATTAGATATATATGTCACAGAGGATGTAAATTACACCCTGAGCACTTATTTACATCGAAACAACATAGCGCATCTACTCTCGGATTACGTTTATGTATTGTACATCTCCGCATATATCCAGGTCGGAGAGATTCCCTGTGCCGTACCCTCGTGCCCACCACCTTCACGCCATTATCCTTTCCACACACGTCTGTCACCCCCTATACGTGGTCTAAAGTTTCGCCAGGGAAATTAGCGCGAAAATTAGCGTGCCCTCGGTTTCGCAAAATGGCATCGTTCGGCAAAGTCCGCCTGTTTAGAATCCCGCTATCGAGAGATCATACGTATGAACGGTACAAAGAAGCTCATGATACATACTCGGCGGTTAATAAACTTGCTGGAGAGGGGGGAGAGGGTGGAGTTTGGCGATCCACCACTCGATAGTTAAGACCTCGGAGAAACAACTATTACGTTGAAGTTTGCACATTAATTTGACCGTTGGCCCAGGCTTCTGCAAACTTTGCCCGACTTGAGATATTCTTCAAAGTAACCGTACGAATCCTCCCTCCTCTCCTGCCTAGAAACTTGCTGGCGTCGCGCTATTGTGGGCAAAAGGCTTTCATTAGGAGCGGATGGGCGCTTTAGCTCGGTGGCAAACCAACGACATCGTATTGATGGAGGGACTCCATCGTAGAAGAAGAAGAAAACATCGTATTGGTGGAAATTATTTTCACGTGACGTCGGCAATTCCCGTAAACATTAGATTTTACGAACAAGTTTTACGAAGAAGAAATATTTATGCCGCAGGTCATCGCACAGAGCGATTCGATCTCATGCATAGTTTAATAGAGAAGTCGGACGAACTAAACCGAGTAACGGTAATCAGAGTACATCTCTTGGCGCGATATGTCAGTACAGCATATATTCGCCTTTTCATGTTATTTGTGCCGTAGTTCCCGTGCTCTCTTGTGAGAGGATAAAAGTAATTTGCAGGAATGGCAAATAACGTTTTCGTCGAGGCCACGGTGAATGTAAGCGGTTTCCGCTTATGACATTTTAACATCAACGGCATCATTGAATCCGTCTCGAGTATCACAACGACGGACTCGCAGAGACTCGACGCGCGTGTTTTCACGGTCGCAAATGGAATATTTGCGCGGTGTAACGGCGAGAGGCAAGTAAATATTTAGGATGCACACTATGCGCCGCAATTTCCTCGTTCACGGAAACCACCCCGGTGCCGAAGCGAGAATACAACGCAATTTCCACCGTGAACTTCCCTATCCTTTCCTTTTACCGAAGAACGGTTTTTACCGGAGTAGTTTTAACGGAAAAGTCGCTGGTGCGATGATGGTCTGTCCGACGATAGAAATTTCTCGTCGAAGGTTCCTTTAAAAATGCGGTAATAATGGGATATTACTTTACATATTTGATAGACTTGTATTAAGTATAAGAAAATTTTAGAAGAAGAATCTCTGTATTAAAATAACAGCTATTGTTTTCCATATTAGATTCAATCTATATTTTAATGAGCTGTTCAATATTGAAATAAGCTAATGTTCAATTTAAATTTCAGCTTAACTACAATACTTTCTTTCAGTTTCACAAACGCAAGATATTTTTTTGCGCTTTGTGTACCAAGAAGAGAGAAGAAAGATGCGAATGCGTTAATGTTGCATGAATTAATTGTAAAATAAAATAATGTATTAAAGATAAACAAAAGAAATGAATTAAATATTCGACTATGAGGAACACAGATCGAAAGTGCTTATCGACACGAGACAGACGGATAATTGAAAGCTGAAAGCATATGGGGACTGACTACTAACTTCTACGTTTTCGCGATGCACTCGAGTGCAATAGACACCACTGGGGAGGGCGTCATACAATCGTCGTCGACCCGCTGACACGTTTTGTTTTCGGTTCTCGTGTCAGCCAACTCAATTAACTGACGGCAGCTGCATCCCCGCTTTGCTTTTCCTCGCGTTTCTTTCTTTTTCTTTTCCATTCGCACGCATCAGCTGCACGTCTCTGTCTGTCCATCCTTTTCTAGCTTGCTATTGCACGTGCGGGCCTGCGTTTCATTTTGACAGCGTATTCGTCGGCTTTCGCGAGGACACGTACCGCGACGCGTTTTAATTGCACTCCCAATTAGTACACGCGCTCGATCAAGAACACTTCACCAACGATTGGTGAACATCACCCACGTGACCAATTATTACGTTCGAGTCTCTTCGAGAGATGTTACGTGTTATATTTAGAACCTCCCTTCTTCTCTCATAATCAAACATCTGTTTACACGTTGCAATAAAGTCAGTAGCAAATTTCTACTGAGACAAAATATGATACCCGCACACGCAAATGCAAAGAGACGCCTACTGAGAACTAGCAGGAACGACGATACCAAAACAACGGGTGATGATATCATCCTGTCCCTTATGAGTTTAAACCGCAGATCAACTATCTATTTAAGCACGCAATGATCAATAATTACCCGTCTTCAGTTAGAACGCTTTTTTTCTTCGCTCCTATCTATTTATTGTCATTAATTAAATATTCCTTTTCTCTCTTCTGTATTATTGAATAATGTAAAAGAAAGAAATGTATGGATAAAGAAATCTTTGTGCTTTTAATAAAAATAGAGAAATTTGTTTCTTATTAAAATTTCGATAATGAGGAAGATACTTATTAGCTATTGTCTTTATTCTGGAATAACAAAAGATTATTTTGACTTAATAAAGTAAAATTAAATTAATAAGAGATAATATTAAATGAGAAAGAGATGCGGAAAGAATCTTGAAATCTGAAAAATACGACAGCTCGTTTACGATACATTTCTAAACGGTGAAAATTCAGCCTCTTCGAATTATACAGCTTGTTATCGCACGCAAACAGAGAAGGTACGGACAGCGGAATGACATTAACGAATAACCGCACATGAGAGGCCTCGTAGCACTCTGTCTCGCTTCCCGCAGCACCAGGTCTCGTCCTACTTCCTCGACCCTACAATTTCTCCGCCAGTCTCCCCACGCGACCCTCGTGACCGAAGCTGCAAGCTTTAACCGACCTCGGGGTTGTGCTTTCGTGAAATCTGGCCAAACTTTCGTCATAAATAAAGGGTAAACAACGCCACCTCACCCTTCCACTTTGCTCTTTCTCTTGCCGAGTTCTCATAACTCATGGCGCCTGTACTCCTTATGTCAGCCACCAGTATTCGATCAGATTTCTTTTCGGATACGATACCGCCGACTGTACCCGTATTGATTTTCTAATAAAAATTAATAACGATATTTCTTACGGGTTACTTAATATTTAAGATGAAAACAAAATTTAGAAAATAAACAGAAAATAAAACAGATCTGTTTTTATCTTTATTTGTTTGTGCAGTAGAAAATATCGTATTGCACGTATCTTTTTCTAAAATATGTAGGTTAATTAGATTTTCTCTAACCAAGTATTACCGATTTATTGTAAGTTAAAAACTTTTTCGATTTGTTTTCCTTTATGGATTTTTTTTTTGTGATCATTATGGGATGTTTTATAAATGTCTGCTGAAGAGCAAAGAAACGTGCGGGATATACGATCGAGGTTAAAGACGCGAACGATTAGGGTAAAAGCGATTCTCATGGGACGTATTTCACCCTCTTGCAACACTACCCCAATCTTGTTTGCGACCTCACATTATAACTTCCTTAAAAGCCTGCGTTGCTGCCCATCTTTTAGAGACATTCTCATCTTGTAAGCCCTAATCGTAGCAAGCAGATATTGCGCGATTTTGATCCCTCTTATAAGGGAAGGTAGTTCACGTATTCTTGAGGATTACCAAGCGATTTAAGACAGCGATGTCGTTCTAACGAAATTCTCCATTATTGGTATACCCGCGCGCGTTTTCCTTTCCACCCTTTCGAAAAGTTTCGCTCGTACACACGGCACTTTCGGATGTTGGAGGATTTATCACTCGTTCCTGCCTCTGGCTCCGACGATTTAACTTTAGCGCGTTTCGATCCAGCAGAGTTTTGTCCTTTGTATCTATGCGGCGCAGGAGAAGCCGGATCTGCCAGCGACGAGATATATGGGACGTCGGATGGTGGTGCGTCTTTTGAAGATAGGAAAATTGTTCGGAAAGAATTAGGTTCACAGGCAACGTTATAACGAATATACGACCTCTTCAGCGAAATTAAAAGGCTATCTCGAATTGATGGCAAAAAATACGATAAAACACAAATTTAAGTTATTTTTGTGAAAAGCATAGAGCGGTTTGCCGGAAAAGCGATTTTAGTATCCAAAGACTCTGCTTTTAAACCTCATTCAGTTTTTTCCTCAACGATGTTTCTGTAGCAAGTGGCGTCATGTCCAGGTCGACCGTGCCGTGAAAATTGACAAAAAAAGCTTGCAGAGATTTAAAGATAGAATCTCTTGGAGCTTTAAAAAGCTTTCTTAAGAATAGTTTTGCGACACGTAACCTTATACATATTAAGAATTGAAACCGTATTATAAAAAGATTTTTAAGTTAAAGTTTATAATTGTGTGTCCTTCTATCAAAAATGTTATATTAATAATTCATTTATGTTTATATTTAGCCAATTTTACACACGTAAAAGATCGTTACGTGAATGAGAAATATGTCGCGTTGTAACACAAGTTTGAAATATATTTGCGTGCAGAAAATTAATCTATTGCATGTAATCACCGACGCACGAGTACTGAGTAGTAAATTTAATTATCAGTGAATTTAATACTTTGGAACCACTAATTATGTGTTATCATATTATCTACTTAGAAAGGCGCATATATTAAAAATTTTATATTTTTTAAACATTGATGAAAACAAAAATATTAAAGCTTTTTCAAAATTTCATGAAATTAAGAAAAGAATATAGCATTTATTAAAGATATCAAGGGATCTAAAAAATATTAAACAAGACTCATCTAATTCATATTTTTATATAGATGTATGCATTGAATGATCTATGCATCAATTGTTTTACATATGCTATCTGACAAACGCTCGGAGCGGCTGATATTATACAACCGATCGTTATTTTGAATATTTAAACGTCAAAACGTAATACAAGCATAATTATTATAGCTATTGCAAATCATTAAATCCATTTGGCTGGTGCTCAATGACATATCATAATTTTAGTCGCAACAGCGAATAATTATTATTAAGCGCGCATAAATACTAGTATGATCGCAGAGCTCCAACATTGTCGACATATTTTTAGATTTCGCATTATTATTAGGTTTCGCAATTCACATTAGATTTGGCAAAATCGTGCAAATTAGATAATGCTGTAATACTCACATATAATATAAATATATAATCTAATAATTTCATATTGCAGTTCTCGACTATCAGATTTTATAATTAATTATATCCTCGCTATTATCCGAATATGAATGAATTTTTTTATATTTTGATAACAAGAATATTATTTGTTCCTATTATATATATATACTACAAAGCAATCGAATAATTAAAAAAAAAGATATTTTTAAAAATATAATTATTACGATTGTAATCTTAAGAGATATGAAGTAACGACATTAAAAAAAAAAAATATAAATATGTGTGTGTATGTGTGTGGGTGGGTGTGTGAGTGTGTGGGAGTGTGGGGGGGGGGTGTGTGTGTGTGGGGGGTGTGGGTGTGTGTGTAGAGTTATGTGTATTTAATTTTTATTAAAGTTTCTCTCTTAA
>Ga0157364_1006777_pt1 | contig 11815 bp, 4 predicted proteins | sample AttsexASBM2_FD_111476 | JGI IMG/M metagenome (GOLD analysis project Ga0157364, IMG submission 111476) | Fungus gardens microbial communities from leaf cutter ant in Ribeirão Preto, State of São Paulo, Brazil - Atta sexdens ASBM2 | ecosystem: Host-associated > Fungi > Mycelium > Unclassified ...
ATCTTCGCGCATCCGTAGGTGTCTCCGCGACCGCCGAATATCAATTAACTGGGTCGGTCTGCGTGGATAAGCGTGGATCAGTGCGCGTGACAGAAAACCCCTCGTCGAGTGGCCCCTCGAGGCCGGATCGCCCGCGATCGCCTTTGAAATATACGCTGTTTGACCGGTACCCGTCACGGGGTACAATGAGGCTCGTTGGGGGCGTCGAGCGTTGTCGTTTGAAGGGCTATCGATAACTTGTCGTCGCCAAATTACACGCGCCCGCGCCGCGCCCCGTCGCGCACGCGACGCGCTCCTCTCTCCCCTTCATCCTTCTCTTTCTCTCTCTCTCACATATCCTTGGAAAAATTTACTTTAAATGACGTTAAGGTTTTTAAAAGTAATTAAGAATTACTTTAAAAAATTTGAGATAATTTAAAGTGTAAAAGATTAATTCAGAATAATTTGTGAACTTTAAAGTATTTCATGACTGATTTTAAAATCTTAAAAAAATTGAAAGTTTCATTGTATCTAGAATTTTTGTAACGCTCTTAAGTTTTAAAGTAAGGCTAAATTAATATAAAGTTCAAGTGAACGGTACGCGACATCGCCGTTAGATGCGAAGGTGCTGCATTTTCTCATAAATAAAATCCATAGAATAATTTAGAATAAAAGGCACAATTTTATGTAATTTCATTCGTGTTTTAATGAAATAATTTTTTAATGGCGAGCTTCTTTACATTTAAAGAGACCTTGCCTTGAATTTAAACAAATTTATGATTTTACAATTTATTTAAAAAAAACTTTAAACAATAATAAACAATTTATTAAAAACTTTAAAATTGTTGACGTTTATTCTTCACAATTTTTAAATTTCTTTTAAGTTTTTCTTAAGTTTCTAATAAGTTTTAATATTACTTTAAAAAATTAATTTCTAATGTCTAAATTTATCTCTCATATTTTTTAGATTTTCTTTTAAGTTTTTTCTGTAAATAAGGATGTGAAGAAAAAACGTTGTAACACTTACTTAGACTTAAGAATACTTAGACTTGTAAATGTAAGTAACACATACTTTTGGCGCAAATTTGACGTGCGAGTTCCAAGAAACACGGCAATAAGTTACATGTTATATGTCAAAGCTTGTGCGTTACTTACATCTACAACTCAAGTTTAAGTAGATATTACGACAATTTGTGTGCTCAGACTGTAAGTTTTAAATTTCTTTTTGAGATTTTTAAGGTAAACTTTTCCAAACATACACGTATATATTTTATGCGCCAACACGCAAATAAATAATATAATAACCATACACTCGCATGCACACGTATGTCGTAATTGCTGATTTTCTTTCCATATTTATTACCATCTCCATCTGCGTCATTCATTCTCCACTATCCCTCCTTTTCGCTTTCCTATTTGTACTACACTTTCCTTTCGCTTGGTTCCTTTCGCTCGGTTCCTTTCGCTCTTCACACATTCGCGACCTTGCGCCTAATTCCGAGCACAGTAGGCATGCAGATTTATGCATTCGTTCATAAGCCATGTATTTCTAAGATTACGTAATTATGTTGATTTACACAAGCAAGACTCTTGCTTTTAAGAAAAGCTCGTTTTAAATTCTAAATTTCCCAGAGAAATATATATTCATCGTTTATTCATGTGTTTTTAATTCTGCTCTTAAACAAAATATAAGTACTATCTTTTTTCCGATCTTTTAATATAATTGTTTTTTTCGGCTCAGGATAAAAACATTTCCAATTATCTTTTTTTTTAATTTATTAATGAGAAAGAAAAGCTAATAATTTTGAGAGTAAGGGAAAATTTCGAATTGTAATTCGATATAGTAATAATAAAAAAGTAAAAGAATTAGGAGTCTCAAATCAAATAGAAAGTAATAATAATATAAGTTGATACTTTTAAGAAATGAATTATTGATGACGTAAAATACAATCTAGCTATGTTGCAGAATGCGAAATATTTTTTTAACAATATTATATTTCAACAATTATCTCAACTGGACAATTATTAAACTTTCGGAACATATTAATAAATTAATAAATTAAGGAACTTTAGTAAGAAAAATGTTTTAGTTATGATGTAAGAATACAAAATATAATATTGCGCATATAATGGCGACTGAATTCATTTGCAATTTCTGCTCGATAGAAAATTTCTAATGACGATTTTACATTGCTTTTTAAGATTTAAGGTCTAGTCTGATTAATGGCAAAAGTTTAAATGATTACGTTAAATTTATAGGAACACCTGATGTTTTTATTGCACTTTTATTATTATTCGTACATTATGATTATACTAACAAAGTGCAATCACACTAGTGAGAATTCTGGTTATTGTAATTGAATTTTTCGATTAGAATATTTAATAGATTTAATTATAAGTATCAGATTTATTATCTTTCTGTGATTGAATTTGAAATTTGGTATTTGAATCCATGTTTCCAATTTATTCGTGTTTATGCAATCACATTTTTTTCCCACGACATTGTGGAATGTAATTATGAGTCAGAGATAGCATGTTTATTACTTTGCAGGTACCGGAAGGATGTCGTCGACGGTGATAAAAAATGTTGCGAAGGATGTCAACGCCGGTGATGGCAGGGAGACTTGGTCGGGAAAACTCGATTTCTTATTATCGGTCATCGGGTTCGCCGTCGATCTCGCTAATGTGTGGCGATTCCCGTACCTTTGCTACAAAAACGGTGGTGGTAAGTACATATATCTGTCTGAGAGAAACGAGCGAGCGCAATTGCAACGTATGACGCGATTTCCGCGCGGTTTATTTTCGATTATTTCGCACAAGTTGAGTGCTCCTCCCTGTCATTGACGTATGCAGTGGCAGAAATACGATTTCAATAATCCACCTTTTCATCCCCATTACCTCATTCCAACGCTCGTATTTGTTACAAGAATTACCGCGATTTCGCCTAAGCAAACGTTTCGCCTTTCACGAGCTTCATAATTTTTCGCATCATTGATCGCGAAAACTGGCATTATTTCACGCATCGTTTTTTGCGCTTTGCGCAAGAATACACGGGATTGGAAATAACCGGTCAGAATTATAGTTGGTTCCACCTGCGTTTGTCTCGATTTACAGAATGATTCTCCTTTCCTGAAATCGAGATATGAAAAATTGGTCGATTCTGTTGATTAAGGAAACTGATATTATAATTTGCATTAAGAGTGTATATTAAAACACTACGCCCTGGGGTGTAATTATTATTCTTCTATCTCCAGAGTTACGGGTTTCATATCTGCGTCAATGTGGAAAACATTTCATTATGAATCACTTATTTACATCATGGAAAACATTATTCATCATTACAGTTGAGTGTCGCTCTCGGCCAGATTTAAATTCAAAATTAATTGAGCGGAAAGGTACAAATGGCTGAACTATAAAATTACTGTCTTCCTTCAATTTCACGAACACCCTTAACATTCTTAGTTTTCTTCTATTTTTTTTATTACATTCTTTTGCGTAGCGATTTGCTTGGCACGGGAAAATTCGCTTCATTTTTTCAATATACTCATATGCGGAGGGAAAATTTCGTCAATTGCATAGTAACATCATCAGACGTTATTTCGCTGTTAAGTTAACGTGACGAGGGTTGGGTGTTACGCGTCGTCGAGTAATGTACTCCAGCCGGCAAGCAATGCCGTGCTAACCGGTTGGCTAATTGGCATTTACCTCGCAGAAAATGACCTCGGAATTTAGACTTCGCTCGGCAAAGATTTCTAACGACAACAGCATCTCTGCTGGTGCCCAAATTAGTTACAATTATAGAGGAGTAGTAATTTACAGGGTGAGAAACTTCATAAGTCGTGGAGCATTCATAACGATATTAAGTCTTTTCTTCATTTTTTAACAGGAACAGCTAAGTGTGAAAATGATTAAAATTGTACGGTCATCGCTCGAATTTTTTTTACTTGAAGTAATTCATTTTGTTTAAAAAGGATTCTGATAATTCTGTGAAATTTAGTAGATTAAATAAAAAAAGCATTTTGACTTTGATTGTTCATAACTCCATCATTAAAAATCATCGTATCACAATTAGAAAACAAATTCTTAAAGCTGAAATTTTGTTTTATTAAATAATATATAACTGCCAAATTTTTTTTTTAAAACATGATAAAAATGAAGTAGCGTTACAAATTTTTTTTTTAATCCAATATATATTGTATCGCCTGCGTATGTAGATTTTATAAATAATTAACATGTACATATACAAACATTCCGCCTTGACACATACACGCCTCATATACACTAACATTACATTTGCATAACACTTTAAGATTAAGAAAGAATGATTTATCAATTAACGTTAATATTGCAAATAAATTAGAATAAATTATCAGATTTCTTGTAGTGTAATAATTAGCAGTTTATCTTTCTCGTATTGCAATCAATTCATGCCTTTCCTTATTATAGAAGAAGGATAATTGTACAATGACAATAAAGTTATTGCACATATCTTTGGAGATATTATTATTACAATTATTTTAAAAATATAATTGAGGAATTATAATATTTTCGTATTTTTCCATTTAAATACCTAATATTATGTAACATCTCATTTAATAATTTTAGATTATTATTATGAGAGAATCATTATGTTTAAGTTATCTATGATAAAATTGAAGAATTTTAGATAATTCAAAACTCAAATTATGGCGTTTCTAATAAGTTTTGGGATAGTAATTGAAATAATAATAATGCGAATCAAAAGCAATAAAATTAATGATTAAATTGGAACAAACGATCTAATATATTATTAACAAATCTACGAAAATTATGAAGTAATATTCTTGTGATTTTCTCATATTATTAGTATATTTCAGATGATAAACTAATTATCAAAGACGTCAAAATGATAACAAATAACCTCCTGCTATCTAATACAAGATTTACACACAGAAACAAAATATTAATAAAATCAATATGATTTCTGGAACATTCAGAAATTAATTTTTTTTCGTGTAGGTTTAATCAAATGTAGTCTTTGTAAATTTGTTAAGTATTTTTGTAGCTAAAATTGAAATTCATGGTAAAAAATTAAAATTTGTTTAAAATAATATAAAACTTTTATTTTTTTAAACTTAACTTCGGCAAAGAATCCCATCATTTTCGATACTAAATAATTCTATAATCAGACATATTGATTTCAATTTTGAGAAAAAAGAGACTAAAAATGAATATATGTAGTAAATGTAGTAAAAAGAAATCCATTATTTTTCCATTCAATTTCATGCAAAAATAATGGATTTCTTTTTACTATACCTAAAATATATATATATATATATATATATATATATATATATATATTTACTCTTAATATATATTTAATTAGTATTATTTAAACAAATATTTATTAAAATTTAGTACATTTTCTTCAGTTTACAGTAAGTAAACTAAATCCATATACTACATGTGAGATATATTAAATATACACTTTTGTTTTGATTTTAAATTAACGTAAGCATTTGCGATTATCAATCCATTTCGTACATCTACGTTGCCTTGTTTTCCATCAAGAATCACCGATCTCACTTTTATGTGAAATTTCCCGCTTCTCGGAGAGGTCGATCTCTTGGAAAACGGTTGACTTCAATCTTATTGACTTTTGTTAAGCCTCGCTGCGGCAACGACGACGAGGACGATGACGACGACGACGCCATTAGTACCGGTTCTATCGGGTCCCCAGTAGGAATGCGATTAGGGCTGCTGTCAGTGATACAGAGGCTCCTCAAAAGCGGCTGCTAACTCAATTAAGAGCGGAGTAGAGCGCGCGGCTCCGCGCCATTAGGATGGGCAAGATCGGTCGCTAATTTCCAATTACCTTAATTAATTATAATTTCCCATTCGGGACGCAGGCCTTTGATCATGGACGTACGCGACGCCGCTGCACCCCGTCGGATGGCGGCTGTGTCGTTATCGCCTACGAGAGGCGTTATTAACGTGTTGTTTCATGATTATAATTCGGAGCAGCTCATATGGTTATCCTATCGTTCGTGTTTGTTACTTCGACAACTTTTTATCCGTAGACTTTTATGTAAATAATGCAACGCGATTCCTCTCGCGATTTTGAATAAACTGCAGCAAATTGAGATAATGCAGCAGATATCGCAAACATTTCTGATTGAAACAATAAAAGGTGTGTGAATCGTTTGGGAGAATTCAAACCGATAAACTTCTGTCTCTCAATTTTAATACAAAATAACTTGATATGCTCGGTTGAATAAAAGAATCTTAATTTTATAATGTTAAATATAATATATAATATTAAATATAATATATATATAATTTTCAACACTTATATGTATATTTTTAATTATATGTACATAAATGCTCATATTTTTTTATCTTTAATACAGGAAAAGAATCGTGTTTTTAAATTGATTTTGAAATAATCAAAACTTATAAAATTAATGAAAGATTGTAGAAGAGATTATAAGTACAAATATAATAATATTGTATGAATCGCATGTGAAATGTTTTCGGAAGACCAAAATTATATTCCAAATTTTTGCAATACATTATATAATGTTTTGTAAAACAATATTTTTTTTATTTAAGTATTTTATAATTAAAAAAATAAACTAAAATATTTAAATATTTAAAATAAAAAATTTTTTTAACAAATTAAGGTAAGAATATTTTATCTGATCAGGATGTTTATAAAAAAATTTTATATAATTTTCCATTTAAATAACTTGTTAATTAAGTACAGTCACATTTATAGAGAAATGCAAAATATTTTCCTTGAATATTTATCACAATTACTCGTCTTGCATGTTTGATCAATCAGATGTTTGCGTCTTCCTTGAAATCGTCCAGTTATTTCTCGTAATTTTGATTAAACGTAAAAACTTCTTACTGACAAAAGCGACGTTTTCAGCGCCTTTGATTGAATATATCTTGATATTATTCATGTAAATGCTAATCAAAATTTTAGACCGGTTTGTCGTATCAATTACTCGACAATTATCGGATAGCCTTGCGCAATGTCTATGAGGAAGTAATATAGTACATATTATGGGAGAGATTTGTGGTGTAATTTTTTACGCTGCTAGTATGTCATGCGATTTTTTTGCTGCTGTACACACAGTGCGGAATATCATAACAATTTAGTTATTCAAATAAATGAACGGAATTAATTTGTCATGTATAGCAAGCAATTGATTCAGCATCTCAATTAATACATCTCGAAGAATTTTTAAAATTAAAACTTAAAGATATATTACATCACAAAAAAAACTTTATTTTATATATACTCAGAAAATTACATATATTTAATCCTTAAACGTCTTTTTGGTATTTACGGCATATCCAATTATTTTTCCAATGCTCTTTCTTCTAACTTTTTTATAAATAAAGGTACATATTATTTACTAGGTATCATTATATTCTTTAATATGTGGCGCTTTAAGTGAAAGAAATGTTTTTATGTTCATCTTTATAAAAATTATTAGCAATCAAATTAAGTTGGATATGCCACATTGTTTTTTAATTTATATGTTTATTCAAACCCTAGTTTACACAATAATCTTTGCATAAAATTAGCGAATGCAGCCTCTTAAAATCATGATTTATTATCGGAGATTTTAGTGTTAATTAATTGATTTTTATAGGATGATGCGGATCATATAAATTATAAAGTAGAAATATGACACAGACTATTATTACTTAAGATATTTTTACTTAAGAAATGCATTCTCTTTTTCTTCAAAGTAAAATCTTAAAAATAATGCAAGTTGAATTTTGTTAATGGGAGACATCAGCAGCTCGACCTAGACCCTCATATACCTTTCGGTGAAAGCGTATTCCGATCGACGGGCTACAATTGGCGCGATTATTTCGCGAGAATGCATTACGTTTCATTCGAACGAACTTTTCGCCTTTGTTCGGGCGTAAAATGCAGCTTTAAGCACTAAGCCTTTGCGTGAGTGCATGCTCGAGTTCAAAGGGAGAAAATTGAGCGGAACTGTTGTCCGGAGCCGGACGTTTGCTCTCGACGTTAGCGACATGTCAAGACAAGAGAGACAGAAAGAAAGAGAGAGGAAATCTTTGCTCTAGATTTTGGAATTAATTTTTGTCCAATATTTGATGTTTTGCGAATTCGCCTTCTTGCAAAATAAAAATATTATCAATTATACTACATAAGAACTTCATATTTTTTTAAAAAGAAGTGAATAAAATACATCTGACATATGTTGATTTCAATTTTGTTTAAGCATATTAAAAGCGCGTTAGATTGGATCACGATTTTAATTATAACTTATAACTAATTTTTCGCGTAATGGAGCCATCCAGTGATGAATAGCCTACTTTGTGAAAATATAATTTTTAGTACGATCGATCGACGATTTGCGCTCAAGCAGGGACAAGAAGAAATTAATCAAGGTTGCTCAACGACAATATCCTTCTTAATGCGATTACATCTCCATGGGTACGGAACGGAAGTTCCGTTGGAGTTAAGAAGGAAGATCAAGTATAGTCTCTCGCTATTCTCTTTTTGATCGCATCTATATTACCATTTATTTATGCAATGCGAGCAATGAATAACGATGTATTTAACAAAATTTTTTTATCAATATGGAATAAAAATTGCATAATAAAAATATAGATTGTTATCTATAAAGAAGAAGTCAAATATTGATTGATAATTCACTGCGTGTTTAATATATAAATAAAATAAATAACGTATACTTAATTATTTAATATATATAACAAATATTGTTTCAAACTTTATTTTTTCATCTATGTATATTTCTAAGTTTCTCGATCGATTTTCCTTTATAGATCTACATAAACAGTGTATTTATATATATTTTAAAAATTTCTCGAATTACATATTAATATTTTTAAAAAGATATTTTATGATTGTAATAATGTATAAATATGAAATATAAATATGAACTATATAAATATGAAATAATGATTGTAATAATATAAAAATTATGCTCGTGATATCATTATTTGTTCATACAGTATATTAATTCGCGATATCGCTTAAACAAATCATTTTTTTGGGGGGGGAGGGGGGGGGAGGGGGGAGGAACGTTGAATATTGTGTAAATTTATTCCGTATTATATGAAGGAATTAGTGTACATATAGGCAGAAAGATAATACACGCCGCTCAGAGAGAAACCAGTGAAAAAATGTGACGCACTCATACCAGCGGGTTAGTTCCATAACTGCATTGTGCGTTATTTAGAGCACCGGTAGCGAGGTGCTTTTAGGCACGTAATTCGATAGTCAACTTTCGGAAATGCGGCAAGGTGACATTAACACGGTGACGCGACTGAGTCGATCGTCAGGAATGGTGAACCGGAACTTTCCCAAAAAATGATTCCTGAAAAGTTTTTGTAATTCCGATTGTTTAAAGTTTCATAGATAGCGCGACAATAAAACAAGAATTGATCGACTGACGGAGAATATATAATACGGCTCTTATTTTTACTTTCTGGAAGAATATAAATAAAATTTAATTTTTATTTTCGTCATTGTATAAAAATAATCTTTATATAAAAGATAATAATACTGTTATTGCCAAAAAAATGTATAGTATAAATCTATTTTAATTTAAAAAATATACATATTATTGAATACATCATTAACTTACAATTTTCGATTAACTTTCCAAATTTCGTGTCATAATTCTTCAATGGAATTCGTAAATCTTTGTCGAATTGAAAAAAGCGCGCGTATCTTAAAGTAAACTTCAACAATTCTTTAACAGTTTCTTAGCGGCTACATGCGCACCTTTTGTCCTCTAATTTGTTCACCTTTTAACTTCGCTTCCTTCTTGTACGATCACTTTTCCAGAAACAGCACCTTTTCTTCCACTCATTCCTGCTTCCTAGATCGCACAATAATTGTTCTATTTTATCACAATGGCTTCTTGTCTTAAAATTCAACTTTTTTTCGCAAGACTTTTCGCTCTAGATAGATGTCCGATGGACGGAAGAATAATCGGATCTCGTCTGATCGACTTACATCAAGAAGTTGAACTATGATCAGATAGAATCGCATTATTATGAGAATCATTAATTGAATATACTAATAATAATTAAAGATGTATTTGATTATTGTAATGATATCGTTCTAATAAAAACGTGAAATGAACATGAACATCGGCAAAATTGGTTAAACGGAGTTTTAGGACATTTCTTTGTAACGTTGCAATTGATTTAGTATCAGAAAAGGAATTCAAAAATATACATCGTGTATTTTATAAAAAGTCAGTGCTTCAAATATTTTTATTCATTTATCTTCAACTTTGTGATTAATTGCTTCACATTTTAATGCTAAAATTAATGACCGATTTAATGTAGACCGATTTTCAGAAGGAGCAAAGTGAATAGATTAGTTTAATCATTTAAAATAATAAGTATCCATAAATGGCTCAGAGAATTAAAATTTAAAGTAAAATCAACAATGGGCAATGAAGGCACATGAAGCTAGAAGTTAAAAAGCTTTTTTAAAAAACAAAGTGTATATTAGATTACAATATTTTCTTTAAACGTTAATCATTTAAATATTGCAACAAAAATGATGAAAGAAGAAAAATTAACCTTAAAAAAAAATGCACTGTCATAAATTTGTTTTAAAAAGTTACAAATCAGTCATTTTAACTGCTTTACTAATTTCAATATTAAACTAACAATGAGCGTGTGTCTGCTTCTAAATAGACTCGTTTACACTTCTCTTTGCAGGTGCATTTTTGGTTCCCTACTGCGTGATGTTAGTGGTCGGTGGTATTCCTCTATTTTACATGGAGCTCGCTCTCGGTCAATTCAACAGGAAGGGTGCTATCACCTGTTGGGGTCGACTGGTACCGCTTTTCAAAGGTAAATACATAAATATTATATTACAATCACAATAAAGTTATCATAATTTTTTATTTTTTCATAATTTTTTAAAATGATAACAGAGATAATTTCAAATGTTTATGTAACGCAAATTGAATAATATGTATAATTACTCGAATATTACAGTTATTGTGTGCTATTTATTCTGGCAAATAAATAGTAAATTTTTCTAATCGAGTATTAGTCTTCATATCTATGCTATGATCATTATTTTCCTCTAATTCTAAAATATAATAACGTTTCATTCATGATTTACAAATACATTTACAAATATTTTAATAATAAGGAAAGTCATAGCCGTTTTTAACGTATATCTAAAGCAGAGAAAAATAAAGAAATATCTATTCGCATTTCAATTCTCGAAAACAAAATCATCGATTCTCATAAACTGATGGCAATGAAAAAATATTGCATTAACGATGCATTATAAAATCATGTTACATTACTTATTTAATCATATATGAATAATCTCTAGATGTTATGAAATTGAAACGTAATAATGTTCGGCGACATAATGACATAAGTATAGTAATTTATCAATACACACAATTCGACTTAATCTTTTTATTCCTGTTTAGTGTCAATTCTAGCCAATAGTTATTCTAATGTCATAACTAAAATTCTCAGAATGCAACTGTTTAATTTAACGATGGATAATAAAATTCATTTTTTTTTCGATTTCTTTATTTTTCGATCATCGTTTCCATGAAATGTATATGAATACATTTATAAGTTTATAGCTTCTCGCATGCGAAGGTCGTGGAAGCGCGTAATAGTGCTGATCATTGAATCTACTTATACATATGTCGATTGTGCACCGTGGGATTCATGAGATATATATCTTATGACAATTAAGACACACACACACACACACACACACACACACACACACACACACACACACACACACACACACACACACACACACACACACACACACACACAC
>Ga0157364_1006778_pt1 | contig 11814 bp, 7 predicted proteins | sample AttsexASBM2_FD_111476 | JGI IMG/M metagenome (GOLD analysis project Ga0157364, IMG submission 111476) | Fungus gardens microbial communities from leaf cutter ant in Ribeirão Preto, State of São Paulo, Brazil - Atta sexdens ASBM2 | ecosystem: Host-associated > Fungi > Mycelium > Unclassified ...
ATTAATCTAATTAGTTCGCTGCTATCATATTAGTTCTTTATGGGCACCTAATATGGATACTGATTGGCTTTATAAATCACGTAATCACAGTGCCATTTTAGTTCCTTATTATGATAGCCAATCAGACTATAATATTCTTTAGCAGATAACAGATTATCCCTTCTTATGTCACATTTCTGATTTTTTAGGACTCTACTTGGGACGTGTACGAGCCAAGTCGAGAACTCGGCACGTTTCCGAAATCAAAGTTGGAGGATTAAAGATTGAGAGACCGATGGCAAGACGCGAGAACCGGGGGTATAGCCCGCCTGCCCGCCTTGAACATGCTACGTGATGCGAGATTCGCGTCGCGTTTCTATTTCTTCTTTTCTTCTTCTCTCTTTCGTTTTCTAGGTAGACGTCGACGCTTCGTCGCGCGTCCGCGTATCGAAAGGTTTCCTCGCGCCGCGCGTTCTTTTTTTTTTTCAATCATTAATACTATATTTAATCATAACGATTAGTGCGGTATTATTACTCGCGTCTCTAGCGCTGAATCCCTACGCTGTACTCTACTTTCCAAGAGACGCTCCAAGCGCCCGCGTACGGCGACGTCCTCGTCGTTCAGAATACCGGAAGCAGCAATCTTCCTCCACCTTCCATTCTTCCTGTTCTTCGGTTCGCGTTCTTTCCTATTCGCCAGCCAATTTGGTCTTCTTAATTCTAGCAATTCCTTGTTGTCGAAACTCCAATTTTCTCCGGTTTTGTATTTCGTTCCCTTCTTCTTACTTCGTCTCATTTAACGGACAATCTGCCTGGGAATTGTTGTCCGAGGACCAAGAATAGCAGTCTTGCGACCTCGCCGTGTTAACTCGCTAGCGCGATTTCAGTGGCAACCTTGACGGTCGAGCAGCCGATCAGCGAGCGGCTTCTCGGTCACAGAATGTCCGTCTCATAGACCTTGCTGGTGGTCGTGGTGGACGTAGTGACGGTGGTAGCTGATCCGGTGGTCGTACTCGATACCACTGTTGTGGACGTGGTACCAGAGATCTGGCCGTTGGTCGACGCCGTCCCGGTCGTTGGAATCGTTTGTCCGTTGATGATCTCGACCTTGGCTACTTGGTTACCACCGTCGATCGTGATCTCCTGCGAGATTTGAGGCTTAATGCTGAGGCTGGTGAGGGATCCGGAACTTGCCGTACTCAGGCCGAGGCCCATCTTCGCCAGGAGATTACTCTCGGAACCAGTCTTCTTTAGGAGATCAGGCGGTGCTGGTGGTACAGTGGTGAGACCGGCCGCATTTCTTTGCAGCTGTTGTAGCCGGGCGTACTGCTCCTGCAGAGCCTTCTGCTTCCTGAGGAGCTCCTGATGTCGTTGCTCCAGTTGTTCCTGGCGACCGCGCTTGCTTTGCAGTCCTTCCTGCGAATTGACGCTCTCACAAGAGCTGGAGTTACTGGTTGACAACACCGCGGAAGATTGCGAGGATGACGAATTATGCGGCCCGGCGACGCCTGGCGCGGTTGGGGCCAACGAGGACGCAGCGACTTGGTCCACGGTGGACAGGACAGTTGCGTTTGGTGGTAGAGCCATCGGCGGCTTACCCTCCTTGCCGACGAGACTGTTGTTGCGCGAGGGTCGGCGCAAGGTCGCGTTGCCGCTCTGCAGATTGCACGGATGATTTCTGGGCGGCAACTGCGGGCTGGTAGGACTTGCCAGAGGCGATCGGGAACTGGTGCGCGGCGGTGGTGGCGGCGGTACTCTTCTGGCGGTCGCCAGCTGCAGCAGCTCGGCGTTCCGTTCCGGTACTGGCGGCTTTTGTCCGGGCAAAAAGTTCTGTGGTAGCACCGGCATGCCTGGCTGTGTTTGCTGCTGTTGCTGCAACACCTGTTGGTCCAACGACAGCGCCTGCAGCCTAGCGATAGGTGGTGAGGTATCGGTGTCTGAGCTCGAGGGATATGAATGCAGACGACGTAGAGTGCCGCCCGGTGCCATCCCGGGCAAGCCCATCAGGCCGACGGTAGGTGCGATCAAGGTACCGCTGGAGGAATCTACGCTGCCCTTTCGACCGATATCACTGATGTTGGGCGCGCGTCCACTGCCACCGGTGGTCGCCACGACGCTCGGCGTATCTCGGAGACTGGAGGTGCGGCCGATGTCGGCCAGGAGCGTGTTCGAGCCCGGATGCACCGACAGGCTGCTTGACACGTGGCCCATTTGTGAGCTTGGTCGGGAGAAGGTCTGCAACTCGTCTAGCAGAGCGTCGAGTGCGTTCTCCGGACGCTGCTGATGGTCGGCGGATGGCTCGTGAGGGTGGCCCCCTCCCCCGAGGACGCCCGCTGACCCCACGACAGTGCGTTCCGCTGGCACAGGGGCAGTTGCCTGTTCGTTCAGACACGTGGAATCAACGGTCGGACCAAGAACGTCGCGCCGGCCGGCCGGCCGACCCGGCTCTGCCTCGCGGCGTCGCGCCAGCGGTCTCACAGGAGCTGATTCCCCCTGGAGGACGTGGACCGCCGCGTCGGGTGTCCTTCCGCATGCTGGCGCGACGCACTCTTGGCATCGTAGGATGAATCGTGCTTTGTTTTTGCGCGCTCTCGTTGAGAAGAAGCATCCCACGCGATCGTCCAGTGATGTCTCAGTTCCGGTACCTCGCGAGGTGACGCGAGTTTTTGATGCAAAAACGTGTATAAAGTACACAACGACACATACAGATACTTACGCGCTTGTAGATACGACGTACAATACATAGAGACACATATAGATGTATAAGGGTGTAGAGAACGATAATAATATAAGAATTTCGAAAATCGCATATCGACTATGTACACTTGATCGTATGTACAGAGATACATTTTTAAAATTTGATTCTTGGTGCTTGGTGCAGACCGGAAGTTGTCCAGTACCGGATGTTGAAAGTGTCGTGTATCATGATACACTTTCTCGTTTGCAGTATGCCGTCGCTGTGGATGCTTTTTCTGACAACGAGAGCGATGATCGTAGAAAGTGGCGTCTCGATGTGAAGGTCCGAATAATGAGATTGGAGGAAGAATGAATTGCGAAAAAGAGATAACAGAGTGATGATACTTGAAAACACGGATCACGCAAAGTCCAATATTGCCTCATGATTGATTGTTCATTGTACATATTCATTAATATTATTTATTTTTTTAATAAAATTATTATGAAAATAAACAATTATTCAATAATTTTTGTCATACTATTTGGCGACTCTGAAATTTCTCTAACTGATTAAAAATTATACACTAATTCTTATATTAGATAATTATACAGGGGAGTAGTCCTTCCAGTGAAAGTATTCTAATATTTTAAAAGAGGATTCCTTATATTAATTTAAGATGAGAACTTGGTCCAAAATGACTTAATTTTAAAGATACAAGATGGAGGGAAGGAAAGTGGAAGGAAAAATATCATCTTTTTTTTTTTTTCAAAAACCATTTGGGTTATTTTTATAAAATTTTGTGTATATTCCAAGAACATAAAGTTCCAAATAATCCGAATAGTTTACAAAATTTGAGGAAAAAAATACATTTTTTTCATAGATATATCTTTAAAACTAAGGCATTTTACATACATAAAATTTTTGTCTTAAGTTAATCATCTCTTAAAATCTTTTAGAGTATTTAAAGACCGTCCTCTATATGTGCAATATCTTAACGCATAATTAACAATTACATTTATTAATTTTATCAAATTAACACTTCAAGTATTCAATTTAATTCACATTTGGACTTCGCGTTTCGTGTTGTTGAACCGTCGGTGAACGTTTTTTTGCGACGAAGACGCACTTCGATACACCACGATCGTACGATCGGATGATCGCGAGTCGAATTTCGTCTTTTTTTTTCTATGTCATGCGTATATGTGCGAATAATGTGCATGCGTAATAACGATGTGACAGAAGAGAGAGCATGATTATGAACGAGACGATGAACGATAAGAGACGTAATGAGCGTAAATCATGGAAATGCAGAATATAGTGAACGACGAAAGAAAAGTGAAAGAGAAAAGGCGCGTGAGAGAAAGAGATGGATAAGAGAGAGAGATAGAGAGCCATAGAAAGAGAGAAAGAGAAAAAGACGGATAGAAAGAGAGAAAGAGTAAGAGAAAGAGAGATAGAGAGAGCGCAATGATGAGTCGTGAATCGCAATAAGTGAACGAAAAAAAAAGGCACAATCGTAGGATATAATACGTAAATATGATTAATTCCGTTAGATAATTACCTGCGGGTCGGTTATACGTTTTGTGCGTGCGTTGTGCGTGTTACAAGTCAGTACTCGTTTGGGGCTCTTTTACATTTGGCATCGATTGCTGTCCGGTATTAGTCAACTTAAAAAAAAAAACAGAGAAACCAAAAATCAAAAATCCGAGGTCAGCGGTCATAATCGTGGACCGCGCGGAGAGAACAGAAAAGAGAGACAAAGAGAAAGAGAGAAAGAAAGTTCTCTTATTTCTTTGCAAAAATTTTCTTGTTGTCTTCGTTTCTTGTTGTTAACGCGGACGCGCCAAAAATCGAGGGTGAACCACGCCAAGGATCGCGAATCATGTAAAAAGGCCAAGGAAAATCGTGGAAGTCTTCTCGAAGATCCAACGCGACGTTTACCGAGTATTTCATATTGTAGGATGCGACAGCGCGAGATTGTCCAGAGGAAAATTGTAGCGATCGTTGAAATCTCTTCGATGATTTTGATAAAATTAAAATTATTTACAATATAATTGATTACATTATGAAGGGCACAATCGGAAGACACGATTGAGTGAAAGCTCGCTGCTATTTCCAAGGAACACACCAAGTCAAGAAAAAGTCAAAATGATGTTTAAATAAAATAGTTAAATTTTGTAACCAAAAATCATCATTTTGACGTCATTTTAATTTTTTGTTGACTTTTATGTGTTCCTTGAATTGCTATGCTCTTTAAGATTTGTCATAGCTTTAAAGATTTACTTCAATCATATAGGCAACAATTACTGAGGACTTACTTAACCACTTCGAAACAGAATACAAATCATAATGATACCAAAATGACGTCAAAATGACTCCAAAATGATTTCAAAATGATTGTTAAAATCCTTTTTCAATCACTTTAACGTCATGATTCACTTTAATGTCATTTTTGACGTTATCGTGATTTGTCCTGCTCGAATTGTAATTTCTGATTCGCGCTGTCGGATTTATTCTTGGCGTGATCACTCCTGATCTTATCTCGTATGATATTCTGCCCGTCGTCCGTACGATCGACATCCGATCTCGCGCACGAAAGAGCCGAGAACGCGCGGCGCATCGCCCGGGCATCGACCTGTTGTCGGTTGGAGACTGACTCCGGATGGATCTCGCATTAGTCGTCTCACGGATTGAGAGGGACAGTTACGAGTAAATAAAAAAAAAATCGCTTAGAACCAATACGAGTTTTAAACGACCGTAGTTTATCGCGATATCGCCTACGTTTTAATACGGAATAAAAAAAAAAAAACAACGCGTGAGATTTGAAAGAGAAAAAGTCGTCGTCACATCTTATGTTATTCGGGCAGATGAATTATAGTAACGCAAGTGAAGATAAGTACGTACAGGGCGTTCGGTAATTGGCGCACTGCTGGCGAACGTGGCGATGTTGTTTGTTGAAAACTATGCATGATTAATTAATTAATTTTTCACGGATAAATTTAATCCTTGCGATTTTCGAAATGTCGACATATTATTCAAGCAATTTCATTTAATATTTATCCAAGAAAAATAACAATTTATCATCTACTGCATTGAGAGAAAAAACGATTGCAATTACCAGAATCTATTATCAGAAATTATTAGTATTAGATCTATTATAGAAATTATTAATATTATTAACTAAAATTTCGTGTCAACTATGTATAATTTTTTGGTAGAACTATAAATATATTTATTATGACTGAACATCACAGAATAATAACTATAAAAATGAAACTCTTAATCATAATTATTATATCATGCAATTATCACAAATATTAAACATTTGCTCTTTAAATACTTGCGTTCCCCAAGAGTACAGTCTATAAGACGTCTTATTTTTGCGTAATTGTGAAAATTAGTAATAACTTTATTAACAGAAATCTTAACAGAAAATCATTTTCGGTTCTCGACAAAAAGATACCGCCACGTGCACCACGAGCGATCACTCCGTGTAATGATTACCGTTCATACAAGTTCTCCTTGTTCAAAATAAAATAAAACATCGTATGAAGATTGTTGTGCCCATGCCGATGGTCGAGGTGCACAGAGATGTAAGATCGCAGTTACATTGAAATAGAAGCAGAGACGTTTTTCTTACCGAGTTCGCCGTTTACGAAATAGTACGAGTACGCTCGTATTATGTCGATGCCCGCACAAATGACGCCGACCTTCCGGGTTTCAAAGCAACGGAGGATACTCTTATACGCAGAATATAATAGCATGCATCTCGAAGGCGCGGATAAGAACGAAAAAAAATTAATAAATAAAATAAAATAAAAAAAAACAAAAAAGAGAGAAAAGAGAGAAAGAGAGAAAACGACGGGGATGCCTTTTCCCATGCGAAACTGCATGCGCGTCTACTCAAGATCTTACAGATCAACACGTATTTTATGTGTGACAGGCATACATACACACGCACCACATACACACACAGACGTACATACACATGCCGCATGCCGCACACGTACGTACGAAACGTGCCTAGTAATTAATACTCCGGCTAGTTGTGAAACGAATAAAATCCGAGAAATAACACAAAGTAGTATATATTATACATAAATATAAAAAAAAAAAGAAATATCGGCCAATCAAAAAATACACAGAGAAAACCTTCAGTCCAATTCTTATAGTAAGGCAATATAATATATTAAGTATATAGTACGGACTCAGACTCATATAGATAGATAGATATATAGAGAAAAAGATAGAGAAATGAGATGGACAGAGACAGATAGAAAAGGGAAGGAAGAGTATATATATATATATATATATATATATTATATATATAGATATATAATATATGTATATCGATTCTTCAAAGTGTGTTTTCGATGGATGGGTATACATACATATACACAATAGAAAAAGAGAGAAAGAGAGAAAAAGAGAAACAGAGGTAGAAAAAGAGAAAAAGTGAGAGAGAATGTGATGGAAAGAAGAATGATGAATTTTGTACGAGGGTGGAGTACGCATATCGAATATGTGAGACGCGATAATAACATTCGATCGGTATCAGTGAAATCGAAAGAGATGATTATGTGGTAGCAAACCGTCGACAGGAGCAAATACGACATAACGTGGAGAAACCAGATATATATAGGAAGCCGAAATATTATACAAATTAATAAGTGAGGGAGCTAATTAGACCTCTAGAGATGCTACACGCCAGCGTGTAGACCGGTGTGACCGTAAATTCGCGCATCTATCCAGTAGAGAGATTTTTTTTTTTTTTATCAATTTGATACCGTCATTGGCTCTTCATCCAAATACAATTGAAGTTTCGTTTAATTAAAATCCAAAATTATTTATTTTATAATTTAGTTATATTTTAATCAATAATTTCTGAGACAATTAGATTTTCTAATAAAAAATTATTATTTGTTAGAAATTTTGAGTTGTAAAGTTATTTATCAAAGACCTTTAATATTCTTTAAGCTGTGGAGATCAACTTCACTTGATTAAAAGATTTCACTACACTATATGTGCGAATTTATGGCCATTTCACTTTATCCAGTAATTTTCGCGAGGTACAATACCGACACCTCAAAATTAAAACAATCAACATCACTGTTTACAACTTGAGGTTAATATCGACATATTTTCCTCGACATGTAACATTTCTTCCTCCTTCACTTCCAAATCATAGAATGACATTGGTTGTCTCGGTTCCGAGGTGCTAGAGTGCTGTACAGCCTCGTCATTGCGCATTTAATTGATTACGATTGCATTTGTTGAGACTCGTCAAATGCGTCTTCTCTTGACGTCGAAAAGATTTATAAAAGGCATCTCAGTTTTTAATATACTTTTTACGTCTTTCGTTCCTTCGGGAATTTCAAAAACTTTTTTAAACAACAGTGACTATACAAAGAATTTTTATAATACAATATGGAAAAAACAGTTTTACTGAAATATCTAAAAATAGCTAAATGTAGATCTGAGAACAATTTTGCACTGTCAAAATAATTATGTAGGATGTTAAAACTGACTACTAGAATGTCAAAATTTTTACAAGCATTATAGAATGCTTGAGTTTTCTATATGTATAATTATTTTGACAGTTTAACAAAATTATGTTCAGATCTACGTCTGACTAAATACTTCGGCAAAATCATTTTTCCGTATATACCAACAAATTGAGAATAATTAGTATTTGGAATTAACACATAGAGACAGAGATACCGAGAGAATTTAATGAATCTCAATTTGTTCCCGCTCACTTCCTTTGTACACGTGCGCGTGAACACGAAAAAATGCTTGTGGATTGTGAACATAAGCGCATGTGAGTGCTAACCAAATAAATAAGTCTAATAAGCTTCATAATAAGCTTCATGATGCAGTGAAAAACAATTAAAAAAACCGAAGAATTAGAATTATATAATATAAATAAGTTTAGTTGTTATCTAGTAGTTTATGCGAATATTTGTTTTTAATATCGAATTATAAAGGGTTCTAATAATTATTAATTTAGAAAATTGCTTCAATTAATTCAATTTCGATGAAAAATAGTACTAAAAATAAAAAGCGTACTATAATAATTTGAATGTATTCCATTATTTGTAGAGGGACTATTCTTAAGTGTTGTACGTATTTAGATATAAATGTGTATCATTCCATCAATAATCGTCGATTATATAGAAGAACTATAATAATGGACACATATTATATGTATACGTTAGCAAGTGGAATAAATTTAACAATATTCTCCCTTTGCAATTATCTTGTGATCACATAAAATATATTGAAGCAAATCAAATAAAGTCTACATCAAATAAAGTCTACACTGCATTTGACTTATTTATTTCATCTACTTTAAAATAATTTGTATCCTCGTGCTATTCTTAATTCGCGACTGAAATTAATTCAATTTATTTAATAAATCAGTAATCTATTAAATAAATTATCGAATTTAATTTATTATACACGACAATCCCTTAATAGAAATTCAGTTGGAAGAGATGTCAATATTTTATAGTCTCGTAAAAAAGAAAAGAGATTGAAATCATTCTATTTCGATCCACATCCTAGAAATCGCCACATGATTATGTCGCATAATTGTTGACTTTATTCCACTTGGCATATGCTCGCGCGCACGTACAGAGGCACATAATTTTTCATAATCGCAGTAAGAAGGTAGAATCACCCTCTCGAATTTCCTATGCGCGAGCTGTGACGAGGCGGCGCACCAGTACGAATCCATCGCGACAATTAATATTATCGGATCATAATATAATAAAAATATATATTTGTATATACATATGTACACGCAGCAAGCAATCCGAGTGATTCGATTTACTTCAGCCACGGAGGATCGCGACGTTTGGACGGAACGTGCAGGCCAGACGCGTCATCATGCGTCAAGTGACCTCTTGTCGTCCCGTAAAAGACTGGTGGATGTGACGAGGTGAGATAGAGAGAAAAAAAGATAGAGAGAAAGAGAAAAAGAGAGATAGAGAGAGAGAAAAAGAGAGGGAGTCGGTGGAAAAAAGACTAGCACAGCAATACAAGGGAGAATCTCTGTGAGATGCACTTGCGCGCGCGGGTGATGCGTGCCATCGTCGTGGTACGTCACGCAACGGGAAATCCAATGTAAACCTTGAAAAAACGTACGAAGATGGTACAGACGACGAATAAGAGGACGAGGGAGCTGATCGTAGTGGTGGACGAAGGGTGCGGGCGAGACCTTACTATAAGAAGTGGATTGGAACAAGTGTATGTGTGTCTGACTGAGGTCGGGCCGCTACTACTGTCGCGTTTCTACGTCGTGTCGTGTGTGTCATAAAATTGTCTCGCATCGTCGGTGACTCGATCCAGAAATGCCGCAAAATTTCAACGACTCCTGGACGTTTCGGGAATGCAAAACGGATATATGACGCAAGGATATATCTCGAAATCCTTGCATTTGCATTTTTATGGAATAAATGTAGCCGTTTCCATTGGATGCATCAAAATGCAAACTTGTCTCGAGTATACGGGGTATTAGATTTCATCTAACGTGATTATCCTTTATATTTTTGTAGAATAAGATTAAAATAAAAAAAACAAAAGTTATCTGAAGAACAAATAAATACCAAAATTTCATTATTCTGCATAAAAGTATTAAAGTGTGATTATAAAAAAATTAACGTTTTACGAGATATTTTATATTTTCATGTCAAAATATGTCGGAATAAAGTATAAATTGTCTTGTAAATTATTAATTTTTTGAAAAATACTTTTATATATACAATTAGAAGAATCCTTTTATGTAAAAAAGTGATACAGTTTATTAAAAAAAAAAAGATAATACGATCATAAAAATTGATTTTTTATTTGTGCCTCGTTAGGCCGTAGAACTTTTATCTGAATATTTTTAATTCAATCTTATTCTATAAAGATATAAAGGATAATCACATTAGATGGAATACTTTCTGTTTTATATATGAAAAAAGTGATTTTGCTAAAGTATCTAAGAATGTAATTAGATACAGATCTAAAAATAATTTTGTTACAGCATCAAAGAGAGCATCAAAATAATTATATAGAAACACTTAACATTGATAATGCTGTGAAAAGTCTTTTAAATTTCTAGCAACTAGTTTAAGCGTCTTACATAATTATTTTAATGATCCAAGAAAATTACTTTCAGAACTGAATCTAACTAAAATTTTAAATACTTCAACAAGACCGTTCTCCTCAAGTAAAGCAAATGTAATAACTATGTTTTAACTCAGTTTTACTATAAAATTTATGGATAATAGTACTAGTATATATTATTTCTTATTTCGCGAGATACATTTCATAACAAAGAATATAAGGAGGATAATCTCATTTGAACTGGCATTTCAAGATTGAAATGTTGCTTACGAAGTTGCTTCTTAAATAAAATGAATTAGCTATCATGAATTAGCTGGATCAGAAAAATCGATCTTATATCGACGACGATGCCAGACAATCCTTGACGTTTGCCGATGTTCGATGAGCGAAAGCGCTCTCCTTTCTTCATCTTTCGCGTCGAATCGGCATATGGGCGTCTCGGTGAGGACTATAGCCCGAAAGTGTTTGGATGCGCGGATGGAAGGAACGTTTCCAAGAAGGAAACGTTGTTGTAAATATTTATTATATAAATAGGTATATCTTGCGAAAAAGGCGAAGTGAGAGCGCTAAAATCAAAGATGTATAGCACGTAGCACAGCAGAGTCTTAATGAAAGTTTGCTCGTCTTTCAAACTGGCTAATTGTATATAAATGACACTAACCAATACATGTATCTGAGTAGTGTAACTCTGTGTGTGTGTTTGCGTGTTGTGTTTATAACTGGATAATTTTGGACAATTGATGTGCCACATAAATATTTTCTCGCGAGAATTTCGTATCGAATCAAATGGTATCGCGGAAGCCGTAGGACAAAGGCTTTTCTTCCCTTGTCACATTTGTATCGGACGCAGGCACTAGCAGAATATTTGAACGATCTCAAGCAGAAAAGAAGTGTAAAGCTGTAGGAAATCAAGTAGAGTGCAAAATAACTTCAGAATAGAGCGAGAAATTGCGCGGCGTTCCTTGCGTTTCGGACATCGCGATTCTCCTTTCAATGTGCTCCATGAAAAACGTGCAGTAGATACAAGCAGATTTAATAATAGA
>Ga0157364_1006779_pt1 | contig 11814 bp, 2 predicted proteins | sample AttsexASBM2_FD_111476 | JGI IMG/M metagenome (GOLD analysis project Ga0157364, IMG submission 111476) | Fungus gardens microbial communities from leaf cutter ant in Ribeirão Preto, State of São Paulo, Brazil - Atta sexdens ASBM2 | ecosystem: Host-associated > Fungi > Mycelium > Unclassified ...
AATTATTTAGAGTTAATATACGGCTTTGAGATCTTGCAGATCGGTAGTCGTTGATTTAATTAGACTGAAAAATCGGTAATTAATCCAGGATACGCGGAAAGCGACAACGCCAACTATTTTGTATGACATGATACAATTACCATGGCGACGATTTAAATAGCGTGCTCTAATTTATTAATCCGAAAGACTCTCGCGAGTTAAGAGATTTAATAAATTAAATCTCTCTTAGATATGTACAACAAGGTTAGATATGTACTACAAATCTAATTATAACGATCGCCAGAGTTACGCTTCGGCACACTATAAAATTTTTATCTTTATTTACAGAACAAGACTTTACGATTTATATTTGCAAACATGCGAGATGATCGGAATGATCGTTCAAATTTTTTCAATAACATTAATTTTAATCCAAACTTGGCTCTATCCAATCGTTTCAATATTTTCTTTGACATTAAAAAAATTAAATTATAATGTATCTTTTCTATTGATAAAGTAAGAGTCAACCTACTTTTATAAATTTTTTTGTTTTTTCTCCTATCTATTATCGTAAAAGCATATTAATTTAAAAGAGTTAAAAGGCAAAGAGGATGATCAAAGAGCTTCGGTTTCGATTATGAAGTAAACGCTCCATCGGGATTTTTAACCGTCCAATCAAATTTGTTCGTTAAAATTTCCAAAGTTTAATTTCAGAGCGGGACGATTCCGCTCCGCTTTAATATCCACGGTGCGTATATCGATCATTTTCACGAGTCATAGATGAATGTAACTATTACGATGCTTTTACGGCAGTTATAATCAAGCGATCGTTTTCGTTATTAGGAAGCACATAGTTGACTTGTCTTTCGAAAAATCTTATCAAGCGTAACGCATTTAAACTTCAAGGTTATAAAAATATATTATACGCACATGGATAGATACATTCAAGAGCCAAAGCTGGATTATTCTCCGTGTTGGATATAGTTTCATCTATCGACAAGAATACAGAATCGAGAATAATTACAAAATATGATACTAGCCATTATATTTTATGACCATTGAAACTATTCGTGTTACAGATTTAATTATGTTTCAACTACTAATCAACTATACAATATGGAATATCTTTCACCAAGATAAATATTTTTTTTGTAAATATTTAATTTAAAAAAGATAAAATTATATTTAATTTATATATATATATATATATATATATATATATATATACATGTATATATGTATATATGTATATACAAATTTTCAGATATTATAATTGTATTTGGAGATAATAAATATTATTTTTTTAAATATATTTTTAGCTCATCAATGTATTTTACAGAAAAAGATAGTATAATATATATAATTTCAATATTTTTACGAAACATTTTACAATTTTTTATGGTGATAAAACAAATTATATTTACGAAAAACATGAAAACATTTAAATCTCTCGAGGCAATAATGCTCTTTTTCAATATTCGCTTTATTTTGAAGGTTCACCTAGACCACAACATTGAATAGTACACCTAATGATGTATCTAGAAGTTTAGCGATAACAACGCGTAATTTGAGCACATAAAACATCATACATGGAAGATATCAAATTTACAATCATTACAAATTCTTTGTTTTCCGTTTTTCTAATCGTGCAAACGACCCTGAATTCTTTTCTCACGCCTGTACTACGTATATTAAAATGTTATTTTGCATCCCATTTCTCACGACATTAAGAACATATAAGCAATTATTATATTTTCTTCCGGAAAGTTTTCTCCTTCCGAAGGAAATAGAGGAACACGCTAGCGTTTAGCAATTCTATATGTTATTATATAATACTAGTATTATTGTATAAATTACACTGAGAAAAATGGTTTGGTTGAAAAACCAATTGGACAAACCAGAAGATTTTGATTAAATCAGAATTTCTTTTATCGCACTAAAATTTTAATAAATTTAATTAGAAAATTCTAGTTGAGATAACCGAAATTCTGATTGACTTAATCAAAATCTTTTAGTTTGTCCATTTTCACAACCAAATCATTTTTCTCAGTACATGTATTGTAATAATATTAATGTTACTACAAGTAATGTTACTACGTTTCCGGTACAAGATATGCTTCTTGATCACGCAATCTTTATTCATATTTATACGGAAACTTCTTAATAGACATGTAATATCTTCAACATTTGTAGCTTTATTTTCAAACTATATTAAAGTCATGTGTGTATCATATTACTTGCCTGTATCTCTCTGTCATTTATACGAGACTATGTATTTGCAGATTCTCTGCACGTTTCTGTTGGAAAAGGTTTAATTCTGGCGGTGCGTTCCTGACGCGTTTAATCTCGCAACAATGCATTATTCGCTATGAGGTCGACTTGCAGTTTCTGTGAAGACCATGGCATCGATGTCGTTTGCATAAAGCGGTATTTGCATAGAACACGCATGATGGAGTCGCGCGATTATGAGAATGCCAACGGTGAGCATAACGCTATCACCGCAATGCGCTGATACTGCGCTAAGTGTAATCGTTTCTTCAAATATCATCCTTAATCTTCAACATGGGAGTGGTCGCGCGGGATTAATCTCGTCTTGCCAGTGTTCGTATGTCTAGCAACTTCATGAGGTACCGTCATTAAATGGAAGAACTTGACTAGTCACAGAAATAGCTTGTACAGTCGCGTCGTCGATTATGTTGATGGTCCGGAAGGCCGATAATGTAGCAACCATTTTGCAAATAGACGTGGCGATTGTTAGAATCAACTGCGAAACTGATGAAACCGTTAATGCCCATTTCCATCGAGGTAGAGTGACTTTAATCTCGGTTCAACTTTTTATTCTTCATCCTTTTCTAGTTCTAATGCCCATTTTCATCAATATAGATTAGCTTTAATCTCTGTTCAATTTACTTTCTATCTTTTTTTTATTCTAATGCCAGTTTCCATCATTATAGATTAACTTTAATCTTAGTTCAATTTACTGTTCATCTTTTTCTGATTTTAAAAATTAGAAAAAGCTAAAATAAGTTGAACCGAGATTAAAGTTAATCTATATTGGAGAAAACAGGTATAAGAATCAATAAGTTAAACTGAGATTAAAGTTAATCTGTATTAGCAGACTCTATAATCATAAATCTTCGACATTTATTTCAACGTATCGATCTATAAAATTAAACGTACGAAAGAATAACACTAATTTTAAAAAATGTTTTTCTTTTTAATTTACTTTGAACCAGATGAACCTTCATAACATGGCTAAAAAGTAAGATATTGAAACAAAAAATGTATTTTATAGGAACAATACATTCATAATTTTTAATCGAAATTTTAAGATAACCTTCTTTACAAAAAAATACTGTTAAAAAGGCCATTTTTTTAAACATTAAATCTCAATTATCTGGGAAATCTGATGTGTCAGAATTTTTTTATTTGCATCATTTTCAACATTCAAAATCTATAAGAAACATCTAATCTGGTTCAAAATGAAACTAGCGTAATCTTTCGATGAAAAAGCGGCTAAATCGACTAAATCAAAAACTCGCCGACTAATGACTCAACAGGATAATTATTACGATCGACGTTCCGCACGATTGCGACCACGTATCTCCGTGAGCACCGTCGCGCACGAGGTGTTGCCTTGTTTAACATTGGCTTTCGAAACAATCGATAAGGTCCGCCTCAAGAATTCTCTCGTGGAGTACGTCATGCACCTTCCACGAATGATAAACCTGAGCGAAACAGCGCGCGGTTTCAGAAGAGGAGGCACCTACGACGAAATACGTGGACAAATAGACGTGGTGAAACGTGCTATGTCTTTTCTCACGACTCATCGGGAATACGCGGAAAAGTCAATGCCACTCGCGCAAACGAGCGCAAGAAACCGGCCCAGTCGTCTCGTGCGAGAAACTCGTTTGAAACTCTGATTAAAATTTAATTCACTGACAATTCCGTTTCATAAAAAAAAAATAGGAAATTATTAAAATAAAATCTCTATCAATAGATCGCCATTTAACATTCTTTAGATTTAAGTCATAAATTTTTCCATAATATAATATCATAATTATTTTTCTTGAAATCAACAAGATTAATTATTTTTATGACGAAAAACGAGTTTTTGGAAAAAGAGCTTAAAAGAATAATCATGAATTTTCAGAATTAAGATTATACTATTCATTCATAATGCTATAAATGTTTTGAAAAATTCTTTGATTGATTAATTAGTAAATTTATTTCCTTTTAATTAATTAATTAAATATTTTAAAGCATTTGTAGAATTAAGTAAATTGCACCTTACATTTGTTTAATTTTGCATAATACGTCACGTCATGTTGTTATTTTTACACGATTTTAACTTCTGACCTAGCGAAATTCGGTCTGGGGCAACCGATCGGTATTTCGAAACCGACAGCTTCGGCGATAAGTGAAAAATGTATACCGCAATTGTTTCGCAACAATTACAGCAATTTTGGTGCGTTTGATTCAAGCACGTTGTAACAAATTTCAATACCACATTTGTTATTTATCACTCAAAATGTAATTATTGCACAAATCGATTTCGACTTCACGTGACACACTCTCGGAAAATCATTCTCGGTTTTATAAGAATAAACTCAACAGTAAGATGATCAATGAGTCTCTATCGCAAAGAAATATTCTACGTTGTCTTTCATAATAAATAATTTATCGACAAAGAATTATCGATTTACAATTCATCTGTTAGAGCCCGATAAACTTCCTGAAAATTATATCTGATCCTTATCTTTCCAAATAATTTCAGACTTAATCCTCCGGAACTGACGTCAAATTAATTTCAAGCATGCAAAATGACATAATTCGTATAAAAAAATAAATACTAATTGTAAGTATATAAGAATAATAAGAATACTAAAAAATTATTCACTAATTAAATTAAATTATTCACTAATTTAATTTAGTCTTTATTTCTTTCACTGAAGAATGTATGTATTAAGTTAAATGTAATATTGAATGAACTTAAATGCATACATTCTTCATTAAAAAAATTAAATTAATTTGTTTTCGACTCATGTGTAATTTTGTCAGTCAATTTTGATTTAATAATAAATTAATTTAACTAAATGAATAATTTTTCTCAGTATCTATAGAATAAATAGTAAGTATAGTAAGTGTAATAAGAATAATTCAAATTTACAGATATAAAAAACATAAAAAACATAAAAAACATGAATTGTTTGACATTTTTAACAGAGAGATTTATAAGAGAGATTGAAATTCATAAGAGAGATTGAATGAGTCAAATGAACCCACCATCAGAGGATTAATCGGAAATAAAAATCTCATGTAAATTTTAAAAGATGGAAGAAACAGACAGAAACGCTCAAATATTTCTTCTGTAATTGTAATGTATACATTTAATGATTTAATTTCCTCCCTTCCTTGTTCTGAAAAATTCAATGTCGGGGAAAGAGACCTATATATTATAGAAAGACATTTTTTTAATTCTGATCTCCACTCAATCGATTATATCACGTGTAAGAGAATAGCATAAAAGAAGATAAACCACTCGAGCCACTTTGCATGATAAAATGTCAATGTTGTCAATGTCACGTTGTCTGCTGCGGGGAGACAGACCTTGGCAAAACCTTCCGGTTATTATCGATCATATATAATCTACCTCTCGTTATTATTCCCTTTTCATCATACAAAAGTGACATAGAAGCTGTCATATGTATTGTTCGATAACTTAAATTTCCTCATAGACACTCGAAGAAATACTCGAATTATATCAAAGAGCAGTAGTTATCCACTTCGTCTGCACATGTGTTTTATCATCAATCCCTAATAACTCGAAAATTTGTATAAACAAATGTATTATTTAACTAATTCATCAAATATAATCTATAAATGATTATATATAGAGAGAAATTTATTTTAATCTAACTAAAAATTTATTTTAATATAGCTAAAAAATTAGTTTTTGTCCTAAAATAAGGATATGTAAAATAAAAACATATTAAATTAAAAATAGCTTTCAAAAAATTTCTAATTTGTCAGTAATTTGTATTTAAAAAAATTCCCTTATTTAATTCACAAAATGTTATGCATAATATTATAAAATCAAATTACATAATCAAGACAAAGCTCTGTATTACAAAATTAAATTATATAATGAAAGAAATAAAATTATGATTATTTCAGAAAAAATTTTTTCTCCTTATACGGAAAGAACGATTTTACTGAAATACGTAAAATTTTAGTTAGATCTGAATATAATTTTAACCATCCAAATATATAATTATGTAATTTTGACCATCCAAATATATAATTATGTAAAACGATTCAAGCTCAAGTTAAATGTCTAAACTTTTTACAGCTTGAGTATCTTATCTTGAGTTATCTTATATAATTATTTTAATGATCCAACAATATTATTTTTATAGATCTGTATCTGCTAAATCTAAATTTTTAGATATTTCAGCAATTCTTTCCTTGTAACATCCTTTGAAATGTATCACTTCATTAAGACATGAAAACTAAAAAAATCTATTTTTTACTTTAAATCTATTTTTTACCTGCTAGGAATAGGTATATCTAAAATAAAAATGTATTAGAATGGAAAAGATTTCCAACAATTTTAAATTTACTAATATTTTATCAGATACTCCTCTTTTTCGCAAAATTTTATATACAAAATCATATTATATAATCCAGTTAAAGCTGTATAACAAAACTTATTTTAAAGAAACCAAATTCTTGTTTAGATGTCAACATCTCTTGAGATCACTAGTATATTAATATCAGTTGCTTAACTATTCTAAAGTTGCGAGATTACGCAAAACTTCTTCGCGGCGAGAATCAGGCAAATGCAAAGTTTTAATTAAAATTTCCGGAATAGCCAAAAATGGAGATACTATCTACTATGTGAGAATTCAAACGCGCTTTTGGATTAATATTACCTATGTTCGCGCGGCTGTATCGCGTGCGAATATCATTTATTATCAGTTATTTCTTTCGGAAGTTAATCGCGATTTAGTCTGCGATTCGGAGCGATTTTAAGACGATTATTTTGTTCGGATATCGCCGAGTCATGACAGGATACCGAGGCTAATCAATTTCTACCGCGTGGAACGTCCACTTGTATAACGGAGCTTTAAACACCGTATACATGCGGGTTCCCTGGATTAATCGCGTGCAATTGTGGCGGAACAGAAATGTGAAATAATTTAGCCGCGAGAAATTGCTGAATTCAGGCAGCCTACTCTCACGCAAAATATCGTTAAATATCTCTTTTCCAGATATCCTGCAGAACGCAAAACTTCGGAGTAGCTTTGAAAAATCGAGCCAGTCATTAAAACCAGTTTGCTACCAATAAATTCAATTCTCGTTATCATAAATAGATGGAAAAGAAAATTTACGCCATTTTCTATTCTGAGATCACTCCTTTAATTCATCTCTTATTGTTTAAAATGTTTTATTATTAACCTTCTGTGAAATTTTCATCCTTCGTCTATAACTTGGATTTTCAAATTCTTCAGTACAGATTTTTATATTATACAATATATGATATATTCTATCAAAATTTTTATATACATATAAAAGCTTTAATAACGACTTTTTATTCTCGTAGAAGTTGGATTATATTTTATTTATTTTTTATTAGATTTAAATCTATTACAATTCATAAATTCAATAGTAAAAAAACTATGTCTTTAAACTTTAAACTTAAAAGCTTGCGACACACAATGCACGTTTTTCTGTTTGGATTGCTCGCATTTTAATAAATTAAGTACTGCTTCTGTGTTTGAAATTTCTTGAAGTTCTTGAAATTTGCATTATTTGAAATTCTGTTGTGTGGAAATTCTAGTAATTTATTAAAATATGAGTAATCCAGCAGGAAAAAATGCATGTGCAGCTGGTTTAATATTATTGGCGAAGGATTACTACGGAAAAAAATGAAATAGAGCAAAATGCGTGAACAAAATAAAATAATTTTTATCGCAAGTGACAATGCCATAAAAGATTAACGAAATATGTGCTGAGATTAAAGAATAAACTTCTTTCGATATCGTTCAAGACATATATTATGAAATTGTTCGAAACGAATTCCGATCGGAATTACACAATTTTCTTTAAAAAACATAATAGAAAAATCTTAGAAATAATTAAATAATTCTAATCAGAATCCATTTCGAATAATTCCATAATACTCAGGACATTTGAAATGCCAAAGTATGAAATATTTATTTATGTGAATCTCTTTTTTTAATATTTTAATAAAATATTTCAGAAATATTTTGTAAACATTTGTAGAACATTTTAAAGCATTGTATTGGAATATTTCAGAAATATTGTACAAATCTTGTAAGGAGAAAAGAATATTTTAAAAACTCTTCTCCAGGACTTCTCCAGGAGACATATTTGTATTTTAAAAATATTTCATGAAGTATTTTCAAAATATTTCAAATCTTGCAATATTTTACAAATATTTCTGAAATGCTTCATGCTATATGGAACGAAGAACGTGACCTTATGACGCTGTCAGAGATCGAATTATCTTATAACTAGAAACGCTCGATCAGGAGTAGCTCGTGCAAAAATTGTCACGAGCGAAGACGCGGGGGAGACTTCGGCGCCGAGCGTCCTGCCGAGATTTGAACTCAACCGAAATTCCAACCGACTTCAATCGGCGTGACCGGCGCCTCTGGTCCAAACGCTTCGCCGCAGCTTCACCGCGTCACAACCGCCACCGCTTACCTGGTTCAACGTAGTCGGGATGATGTCAGGTGTCTGTGGCAGCATCGTGGCGGGCGTTATTGCGTGCCTTGCAAGTACTCAAATCAGAGCGGTCTACCGGCACGCGCGGCCGGTGACATAATAGAGATCGGCGACGGGTGGTCGCGGAAAGAAAACACCTTGACGCTCGTACACACTATGAGATCGATCACGAGCCGCACTTCGACCGTCCTCCTCTTACTCACTCTCTTTCTCTCTTTCTCTCTCTCTCTCTCTCTCACTCTCTCTCTCTCTCTCTCTCTGTCTTTCGCCGCCCTTTCTCTCTATCGTTCGTTTTTGCTACTATATAGATATCGCGAATTCACTCGCGATACTCGCCGGAACACGCGGCAGTTACACCGACGCTCGGAACAACGTGCGCGTCGCGCAGATCCCGAGAACTCTTTCTTGTACTCGTAGAAAAACGCCGGAGAAGCAGCGAGAGTAGCAAGACGCGAAGCGTAATACCCACACCTCGAGAGTCTGCGCGGGACTGACGATTCCGGGCGGTGTAGCTGCGCGACCGAGCGCCGCCGAGTGCCACCGAGCATCGTCGAACGCCGGCGGAAACAACCGAACGTCTGTCATCCCCCTCGCGTATGCGGACCCGCCAACGCAGCCGTTTCGGAAACGTTACCTTCGTGGTTCCGTTTTCCTTTTTTTTTGCACATTTACTTGAAAGTTTAAAGAATAAATGCAAAATCTGTTTGACGATTTTATTGATAAATGTCTAACATGAAATGCATTGTATATTAATGAATAATTATATAGTTTTAATCTCTTCTTGATGTTTTAATAAACTAGTTTTAATCTTTGAGCTATTGCTCGTTTATGTTACCAATTTTATTATATTCGTATTGCAATTTCGAGTTGAGAAATTAATATTATTATCTAACATGAAAAATTAAATCAATTGTTTTACAAAAGTTTAGGGATATTATTTCATACAACATCAATTATAAATTATAAATATTTAATTTTTTACCGTCTACGTATAAAGATATTATGGAAATAATAAATATATTTTTATTCGCAATTTCATTAACAAACTATAGAAAGGAGTTAATAACTAATAAAATATATTCTAATCACGTTTCTCGTATTTGGTATTCAATTTTATGTAGATACGATTATCTCAATGTTATATTTTCATAATTATTCTAGATATACATACTGTATTTCAAAGAGGATTGTGGTTATTTAATATATATATATATATATATATATATATATATATTTTCTTCTTTTAAATATGTAATTCTCAAAAGAAAGTACGGACGGGTTGAATAACTTCCTTGAAAAAAATAAAAATTCGCAATTCTAATTATTGGCCATGCTTAAAATATAAATAATCATTTTTTAGAAAGGAATCTATATAGAGAATTTATAACGAAATAGAAAATAATTTTTCAGATTTATTTTTGCGATTATACAATATAAGCAGTAACGAATAAACTAAATTAATACGTTCACAGAAATTCCTCGCGTTTTCTTTGCAAATCGACTCTCTGTACGCGACGCTCTCGTTTGTATTCGTCGTGTAACGGTTGTCGCGCAGGTAATGGTTGTATCTAAAGCTGTTTTGCAAATGACAAATTCCTTTCTCTCTGACTATTTCTATTCTATTTCCATCAAGAAAACTGTATTTCTAACTGTGTTATTATATTTTTGGATTATATATTTATCCACTTTTTTGCCCACACTTTTTAGTCAGCTGTTTACATTGTGCTGTTCTTCGTTCTGAAATTTTTGATCCAAAATGTTTTTCAATAAAACACTTCAACTATTCTCATCAAGATGTGCACAAAAAAATTTTATCAAGAGTCTACTACATGTTTAATATCGAAAATAGTATAAAAAAATGGCTCAAATTTTTGAAAATTCTCTGTTTTCTTTTCTTTGTTAATAAGTTTTTCCCTAAAGATTGAAACTTTTCTATTTAAAAATGTATAAACGCGCTGTATAATTTATATGTAATATATTTTATTTATATAACAAAAGCTAAAGCATTGATGATATGTATATTATGAATATGTATCATCTACTCTAAATTGTCTTAAATGTTTTGAATAAATAAATATATAAAGAAGAAAAAGACAAAGGAATATTTTTTTTTTTACATGGATGTAGGAAGGAGATGCATAGACGCGGATAAAGATACGGGAGCGCCAGGACAAAGTGAAACAAAAGGATGCGGTTAAAAATAGTGGACCGGTTACGTCAACCGGTCCCTCCAAGGACCATGGCCCATTATATTATTTTCTTTTTCACGCCATCTCCACAGAATGTTTCGAAATGCCAGAAACTGAGGCGAGAATAACGATAATATGTATCTCGCGCCATCGCACCGAGCATCCGTCGAATAGTTGGAAAAATTTACGGAAACTCCAATACAAAAAAAATTCCAGTACAATAGATCGTGTTAACAATAGAATGTGTCACCTCTATAAATTTTCATTCAGGATTTTGCATGTGTTACTTTACGTATTGAATTTTAAATAACATTTAAATTCTGTAATTACAGATAACCATTAAGAGAATTAAATAGTTAATTTAAATAGTTAATTTAAATGTTTGTGACAAAATGTTTTACATGCAAAATGAATTTCACAATGCTTACAGAAAATACATCGTAAAATTAAAATAAACGTGTTAATAGTATTATATACAATAATATTATACGCATAAATTATTATGCGTCAAATTAATTATATTAAAAATTCAAACTTGTTTATATAGAGATAATATATTCATTAAATATAGAAAATATTTATATTGTATTACATTATTATAAATTGCGTTGACCATTATAATAATATTGTATAACAATAATAAAAGGCGTTGTTAAGATAAGGTTAAAAACAAGATTAAGATAAGAAAAAAAAGGTAAATTTTGGATAAGAACATTAAAAATCGATTAACAGCGAGACGAAATTTTTACACGCCACATATTTAAATTTTAACATGCTGTTTATTATTATTATTATCATTCAAGGCATAAAGTTTGTTATAATAATCTCGTGGAATAGTATATAATGGACGCGCGCGCGCGTCAATGTGATTTAATAATAATTTAATATAAAT
>Ga0157364_1006780_pt1 | contig 11813 bp, 7 predicted proteins | sample AttsexASBM2_FD_111476 | JGI IMG/M metagenome (GOLD analysis project Ga0157364, IMG submission 111476) | Fungus gardens microbial communities from leaf cutter ant in Ribeirão Preto, State of São Paulo, Brazil - Atta sexdens ASBM2 | ecosystem: Host-associated > Fungi > Mycelium > Unclassified ...
AAAAAATGAAAGCTGCACCCTTCTTTTTTATTTATACATTTATTTGTTTTTGTATTTATAAAATAGAATACGGTTTTTTTATACATATCATATGTTAGAGATATCACTGCAAAATTACCTACATTAATTACATTTATTGATTTAAGAAAGTAACATATACAACAAAAAATGTAATTACATACTTTATAACACCGCCGATTCATCAGGTTTTTTACCTTCTATTTTCCTGATGAATATTGCCCGCCCCTGATCAAGATCGATACAGAAGCCCACGTAATATTCGACATTGGAAATGCATGTCGCGAAACGCTCTCCGCAGGCAACTCACGCGTTGCTCGGCGACGATTTATAAACGTTAATGGGTTAATATCGCCGTGCCATTCTCAGAGGGACACACTCACGAGAGGTCCGGCGAGGAGGTATCGCATATCCGGGGGGATACGCAGGCTCGATCGAAAGAGCGTCGATCGAGATAAAAAATGCGGTTCGATGGACCACGTCGCATATAATCTATAGCTTCATATTCGTGCAGAGTGCGGCTACGTCCGAGCACTTGCGATAAACGCATGATGGATGATGTACAATAAATACAAGAGGCAGGGTTTTTTTTCTGTTATATGGCATTCTATCGATAATTAATCGTGGCGTTGCTGACGAATCGAATAAATCCAATTGCTAACAGGTAGCCCTAGGCGAAGGGACCAGTTTTATCGAAACAGTTCGGACAATTAGACTTATCGCTGGATCATTGGACAGAACTGTGTTGAAACACACGTCAAAGAGAAGCCTGGGATATAATTGAAAAGCACAAGCAACAGAAACAAGAAATAACAGGTTTCAATAACGTATACCAAAATATATAGTTTCTGATAGTTGAAATCTATTATTCTCTATTTCTATTGCCTGTGCTCTTCAATTGTGTTTCAGGCTTTATGATGAATTCAATCACTCGCACACTAGATTAAAGGCTACTATAGAAAGTAATTAAATGGCATAACATATCAACTTTGACAAAAGCACAATATTACCAACTTGAATGAAGTAATGCATGTATGTTCTAAGTATCCATTATTAGATATTTAACCATTTTAAATATTTATATGCTTTTACATTTTGCTTTATTAATTTCATGTATAGCAGCTTTTAGTGTACACTAATCTAGTGTAATACAAGTGATCGAAATTCATTATTAGATAGAATGGTTCTTATCAGGATTGATGAAAACCTAGGCGAGAAGGTCGTGGGAAAGTTGCCGCCTGTGTTCTCGATGACTTCGTACGTATCCGCGAACGGAGAGCTGGATCAGGGAGAGAAGCGACGGCGAAGCGGGAGAGAAGAGGGAGAGATGCGGGAATCGCCTCTGGTGGTCAAGCGAGCAGACAGGAATCTCGATACTTTCGTCGGACTCGCGCGTACCTACGCGCGCCTCGACAAGCAGGATCGATACGATCGATACTCTCCCGTCCATCGGGAAGAGATACACGCTGACCGGTCTCGGATTGATGGATCTCCTCGCGTCGTTTTCGTAGTCGAGCCTTCGTAGCTCGCGCTATTGTGCAACCAACGTCGCCGCGCGATCATGAGAGAGAGAGAGAGAGAGAGAGAGAGAGAGAGAGAAATTACCCGAGGCATCCATAGAATCTGTGGTAGCATCTTCGCGCACTCGCAACAGCAGATTTAATTGTCCGATCTCCCGAAGCAAACGCCGATCTTTAAGTGCAGTTTCACATTAGGATGCGTTTCTTGATCAACACTGAAGTTCCCATTCACGTGGGATCTAAATCTCGCAGGATACAAGTTATATAAATAACATAAATATACTTTGTAAGAGAAAAGTATTTGGTATTTGTAATTACATAAAAATGTAAAATTTTTATAGGTAAGAACTTCATTTTTATAGTTATTACTACTTTATACTTATTATTATTTCATATTTATAGTAATAACTATACACTAGTAATAATAACTGTGATAATTAATTAAAATAGTTATTATATTTATGTTTTATATATATATGTATATACTACAGTAACTATACACTGAAAAAAATACTAAATTTTAATAAATATTTGTTTGATAGTTGTAAATATTTATTAAACGTGAACATAATTTATTTGATACAAAAACCTTACTTTGATTTAACTATAAATTTTTATTGAGTAAATATTTAGTCACTATGGGTCTTTACTTAGAATTATTCAAAGACATATGTATTAAAATTTAATAAGTTTTTTTTCATTGTAATAACTGTAAAAATGGAACTCCATTTCCATGATTATTTTACCATGCAATTATAGTTACAAATATCAACATTTTTCTCTCAGTGTACGAATTAATATAAAGTAGTCACATTTAAGGAAAGAATTATGGATAATTTCTAGGATGTTCAAGTAAAGGAATCTTATGTCACAGACATTTTAAAAAATTGTAAGACAGATATATAAGGAAGTTCCGTATTCATCTTCGCTCTCATGACGTTATTTACAATTACAAAACAATGAAGAAAGGGAACGGAGATACAAAAAACGGCGGCATGTTCTGCTCTGTAGAATAACACGGCTTCGACATCGTCAACAAGCGTCGAAACTATGATGGCAAACGACATCAGTCGTGCGCAATGTTATGTAGAAGTGAAGACGCGGGGCGGCGAGGAGAAGGATGCAATCGAATCCTCCAAGTCGTACAAAGACGCGCCTTTACGAATGATCGGTAGATCGCAGATAAACCGGCGAGCGGACGAGAACGTATCTCCTCGTTTGCGCCGATCACGTCGGACAAACGTCGCCGAGCGTAATGCGCGGCGCTGCATGAGCTCCGCAACTAGCCGTGTGTGCGCAATCTTTCGAAACGCGACACGTTAACGACAACATTAGCGACGCAACGAGAGTCCGATTTACAGAGAATCGTATCTGCTTGATCCCGAGATATGATCTCTCCGAGAAGAAACGATCATATGAGAGACCTACGTAAACCGTAATTGTATAAAAGACATTACAAGTACGTTTAGAAATATACAGGACATTTCTAGTTTTCCGCATGAACTTGAGTGATGTTTCATGCAAAGGTTTAATAATAAACATTTTGAAAATAGAAATTTTCTAATCAATTATACACTAAGAGAAGAGAATGATTGCAAATTTAATTTACAATTATTTTCAGTGCAAACTATTTTTGTTGAATTATAAATATAATTAGTACTAACAGCATTTAGCAATGTAATAACTATAAAAATGGATAATCATTTTACCATGCAATTATGATCACAAACTAACACTTTTTTCTCTGACGAATAAAACAGTTTGAATTGACAGTTTTGTTTTTCAGTTAAATAGCTAATTACAAAAAAAATAGATTCTTAATTCAGAATCTAGAACAAAAATTCTTGCTTTTAATATCTATATAGAGAAAAATTGTTTTAAACCAACAAAAAGGTCCAACCGGAATGGTATTTTGGAGAGGTCAAACAGAACAAAAGAGAAACACAATTAGAAAATGATTACCAGAAATTTTGTTTAGCCTTAGCTAAATGTCATTCTGATTGAGGCTTTTTGTTAAATCGGAACATTTTCTTGATGTGGATTATTTTGTTATCGGATATTTTGGCTGTGCGAGATTTGCAGAGCGTCGGATACACGCAGAAATCGGCATGACAGCAGCCGCAGTCGCGAGAACGCCGAGAACGTCCCGGGCACTTCTGATCGATGGCCCGTGTAGTTGCAACGCGTGACTATACGCGGGCCCGATCCTTAACTTGTTAGCCGGGACTGCCGACCTGTGATTAAGGTAACGGTAGTCATCAATTCGGCCACGTGATCGTTAGGCTGTCAGTCGGCGACCGACATTTAAGCGGCCGCCGCCGTGAAATCGTTCGACGGTAATTTGCCACCGTTCGACGGCTCGGGCGCGAAAATGACCTTTTCGAATTTACTACGGATTCTCGACGTGCAACTCCCCCATCCGCTTCGCGTAAATTATAAAGAGGACACTTCGTCGGCTCTGTTGATCCAAACGCGTCGGCATGCGCGACGGAATGCTTTTCGTGAAACTCGTTACATCATGTACCTGACAGATAAATCGATGTTGATTATTTTATTTTTTCCTTTTTTTACATACTTAATCACAGAGAATTTTATACACTTCATGACGTAAGATAAGCGTAATGTATCCCTCCAAAATAAGCCGATTTAAATTATTTTCTCTCTATTATTTTCTAACATGTTGAGTAAATGTGTGTCTTCTTCAAGTAGTTACATTACAACGTGAGGTATCTCAGGTATTGTTCTTAAAATAACTCACAGAGCTGTTGCTTATCCGCTCGTTTATCCAAAGACTAGAAGCTTCTTTTGAGATGTCGAAAGAGAAAGAATTATTGCTTGTTCTAACGAATTGCTAACGAGACGTAATTTTTTTACCTTTTTTATACTCATTTCCTCATATTAATCTCATTTATTTCTGTAAAATCAAACTGTTAAATGTTAAACATGTATATTTGTAAGATATTCAAGAATTGTAGTCATATTTTTATGGCAAATTTGTCCCAATTTGAAGTCACTTTCTTCTAATTAAAATCTCTAATAATTTCTATGAATTATAACAGTAAAACCTTGTCGATCTATTTCGCTTCGTTAAAATACACTTAATACCTAAATATATGAACTGTAATCGCGTAGGAAACACATCCGTGTTGCGCACTTTGATATAATACGGTGATTAATTCGAAGCGGATCTACGCAGCCGACACAGCCGGATTACATACGAAATCGCTTGTGTTCGCATTAATATTCAGCTCCGGAATGCTCGACTAATGACGCGGTGCTACAGTTTATCGATGATTACGACGAGATGAAGGAGGGTGCCGTGGGCGGTCGATCGAACGCTGGAAAGTGGATTCCGTTTGCGCTCCCCCTTCTCTTTTTTCCTCTTCTTTTTTTCCACGGTTTTTTTTTCTTCTCGCGCACTTTTCGTTTCCACAAGATGGCCTCCAGAGACTGATCGCGCCGATTGGTCGTCTCGTCGCGATTATAGGCATAACGTGGGCGAGATACGTCGCACGCGTTTCCACGGATTTATGCGAGATGTCCGGAATGTCATTCGATGTGTTCTCGTATAAACGGCGGCGATTGCAGCCGCGGTGTCTGGCCTCTGTCTCTCGCAATACCTGCATTTGATTTTCATCGATCGTCCCGTGAGTAACGTGTTTTACGACTCGGAAGAATCTCCGGAGCTATAACTTCATTTCTTCCACGCGGCGAGCGAATCAATTCTCTTTGGTAATGATCGTCTCGGCGTCGTTCCGCGCAGTTGCACGTCGACCGATGCTTAATTCTTCAGTTTTTTCATGGGTCAAGTTATCCCGCGAGATATTTTATAGCGAATAACTCTTCGTTGAGAGAATTATTTCGCGTAGAGGAAATAAACTACACGCGGAATATAAGGAGTACAGATTGTAATTATTTTCTTGATTGTTTTATCTTGTAATAGCTACGAAATCAGGAAAAATCTCATAAGCAAGGGGAAAAAAAAGATCGTTACTCTTCTCTCCCAAGAGGAGAAGAGTAACGATCTTTTTTTTTCCCCTTTTGATAAGAAGAAACAGTCAAATTATGAAAATTATTTCTACATGAAGAGAATTTTTTTTTAGAATTTAACTTGAAAATATGAGTCGTGGGACAATATTGTATTTCGAAGAATTTTAATGTAAATCTCTCTCATTCATTAATAAAACTATAACAACTATAACAATAAAGTATAAAATAAGTTCAATCAATTTTATTGAAGTGCATGGTAAAAATCTGTAAAATATTGTATTATACCACAACTATCATACTTTCAGGATAAATTTTAAAAGAAAATTCTCTCCGTGTACGAAGAGTTAAATGTTTATTAGCCAATGTAGCACACATTATTTCCAATTAATATTAAGTACAATAAGAAAATTTTGTTTTCTTAAGTATTAAAAAAATTTAGGGCGATATTCATAATCCGTATTTATTTCAAAACTGTCTTAAATAATGTCTTAAGACACTAATACGGTCCTCTGATTGGTTTGTGATTTCTTAAGACTGTGCTTAGGATAATCTTGAATATAAAATCTGACTATGAATATCGACCTTAGATTCTCGAAAACTGGTTTAATATATAAGTATTTTAATGATCCTACAAGACGGATCATTAGTGACTTGAGCGATTTCTGTTCGTGCAAGTTTCTTTAAGTCTTTCGGTAATTATAAATTATACTAGATTTTATTATTTTCCAAAATGAAATTCCAATATTTATTCTAGAAAGTTGAAAGTAAAGAATTTTTAGAGATTTTTTTTAATCATTTTGAATAGGTGAAAAAATCAGACGGATTCTAGAGTTTGCCCCAGTTTGTATGGATGAGGCGTCAAATTATACTCTTATAAGGTAAAGGTGTTAATATTACAACATTACTTAATACAAGTATTACAATATTTAATACAAGTATTTTGATCTTTACAAGATGAGAAAGCCACTTTGCTGTTGAAACAGTATCATATTTTGAGACAAGGAATATAATAAAATAATGAATTATAACAAATCTTAAGAAAAAATTTAAAATTTTAAAAATAGACTCCCGTTCTCTAAAGGTTAATTAGTTTTATGTGGAGATAAATTTTCGCCCCTCTCCCCCGACTGGAATTCTGGGTACGCTCTGAAAAGTTCTATGAATAGTTTTACTCTCTTGTGATATTGGTACTTTAGATGCAATCATGCTAATGAATAACGTTCCTTTTTTCGTCGAGCATCTTTTTTTTAATCGTTTTCCTTCGGCGATGAACTATACCTACTCATATCGATCATGTATTGAGTCGTTGGCGTCGAAAATCGAGTTCACGCCACCAAATCATTAATCATCGTTGGCGATTAATAGCTATCTGCGGAAGTGCAAGCGGGTTTGCAAGTACAATAGTGTCACGGTGATGATTAAGACACGCGCTGCGATCCTGCGGGATCTAAAGGGCGACTGTGGCAATTTAAATTGAGACCCCAATCGACGCGATCGGCATAATAAAGTCTAAGATTGCGCGATTAATTTCTATCAAGACGAACGACACATTTGAACGTCGATGTTACTACTATAATGCGGCGTACTTGTAGCGTGGTATTGACTATTGCGATACTATTTCTTTCACTCGTCGGTTATCAAACCGCACTATCCATTGCTCTTGACACGAGGCGACGTCAACAATTCATCTGACTGATACTTGACATTTTGTAATTTAATATGATTTATTTGCGCGTCGAATAGAATGGACAGGTAGATGTTCAAAAAATTAATCTTCAACTCGCGAGTAGGTTAAAAGTCAACACACGAGTGTCGTGTTCAAATATAGATAAAAAATAGTTTTCTTTCTAAAGATTAATTAAGTGAATCCACTCTTTAAAATGGAGCTTTATTAATATTTAATTTAAGATTCTTAGTTTTAATATTCTTAATATTCTTAAATAAATTTTTAAATTGATTTCTTACAATTATCTCGAGAGATAAACCGTTGACTAAAATTGTGTAGACTAATACCTAGTACTAATACCTAGTAATGCCCAAGTAATGCCTAAGTAATGCCCAATTTTTATGCTCACTGATTCTCTAATAATGCCCATTAATACCATATTAATGCCCATTAATGCTCTGGTAATACCTATTAATACCCTAGTAATCCATAACCTCGTACTGCTTATAATACATTATTCTCTTAAGTAACGCTCCAGTAATGTTCCAAATCTGTACACCGCAATGCCCTTAGCGGTTTATCCTTCGAATTATCTTGATGCTTAACTCATTAGAATTTGTTATTCCAATTTTTAAAGATGGGTTTTTCTCGATGCGACAAGAATATTCTCTCTAAAGACTTTCCATCAAGGTCGCGGCAAGGCTCAATCTACTTGCTTAATTTATATGCGCCGTATCGAAGCATTAAAAACCGCGTTAAGGCATTACGTACGTATATTTAGATTAACGAGGGAGATAGATTACAGGATATTTATTTTGTTAGGAAAATTAATATGACGCCGCGGTGTCTCTATGATACACGTTTAAACGAGCGAAACGATCAATCTAGAGTCTCTCGTGTGAACCCCATTCACGAGACAAGTGCCGAGTGTCAGATAAACGTAACCGCACTCTATGTCGTCGTACTTCGAGCACGGCCGATCATAGATTAAGACGAGGAACGGTTATGGCTTATGACAAAAGTAATCTAGAACTTGACAGCTCAATCGGCGCGTCCAGCATACCAACGAGGATAGACATTGGTGCTTATGTTTCTCGGAGGCCGTGGGGCCTCCGACTGTTTAGATCGGCCGATATATCGGAGTAAGTTATTCCTCATTCCAATTCGTCGCTTGCATCATGAATTTGATCTTTTCAAGAAATTGGCTTGTAAAGTGTAATAACTCCGTTGAATGTACAAGGAGAAAGGTGATTAAGTCTAATTTTATTTAAAAAACATTTCGAAATCATTTCAATTTCAACTGAAAAGTATTTAGTGATTTGTGATTATAATCTATATAATGTTGTGATAAAATAATATAAGGTAAAATTATTATATAATATTTATGATTTATTTTTATGTTATTAATACTGTGTATTAGTAATAATAATTATATTTGTAGTTTTACTAAAAAATATATAATTGGCATCGCGAAAATGATCATAAATTATAATTAAATTATAATAATTGCAGTGATTTTTTTATCAATGTTTATAGAAGGTATACATTTTTTACATAAGCATTCCTATAATTGACGAACAGTTATAATAAATTAAAAGAACAGTTTATAAGAATATAAAGAACAGTTTTATTAAAAAAAAACGATAATTATTTTTATAACAATTTTAATCTTTTTTGATTCTCCTTTGATTCTCCTTTTATTATCGTCTTTTCCAAGAAATTGAGGGCGCTTTGTACTTATAAAAGCCAAGGCTGTATGTATTATTTTATTAATTATTGAATATTAATTCGCCTTTATCACTTTCATTCTTCTTTAAACTGAATAAATTACACTTTGTTAGCGGAGCCTCATTGTACGTCCATTTAATTTTCTCTCTGCAAAAAACTCGATAATAAGTTTTTTTTCCTCCGACAGGAGGAGGCCTTCCATCTCTTCCTGACCGCGTTTCTCGGGGTCCTTTTGCTGCGGCGCGAATCTCTCGAAAACGCGCGAGACGGATAAAAAAAGAACGGCGGGAACGTCCGAAAGTGAGAGAGAACGCGCGAAGGAAGGGAAAGCAAGCCGGAGAGTTAATTATACGTCGTGCGAAAGAAGATTTATCGGGCGTACACACATTTTCCACGAGGCGCGAGCGCGCGCGATTCTCCTACGCCCTCTGTACCTCGTCATCCTTGCAGCCCCTTCCGGTTCCCTCCGTCGGCCGCGTGGGTGTCTCCTGACGACTCAATATTACTATCACAAAACATTCATACGGTCGTTACCCGTACCACGGGTGAGCCGCGACCATGGGCATACCGTGGACGCGAGCGTGAAACGAGATAAGGAGACCTGGACATCGCGGACGTCGGAGCGGTAGAGAAGTACGGATGGAAAAAAAAGTCTCTCGATGGATAATATGGCGATAGCTGTTGTGGCGCGATGGAGACCTCGGACCTAAACCTCGGCAAGTTACAACGCGGTAAACCCGCGTTGAGATTCAGGAATATCGCGCGGTGCTCCATTGGAATATCCTCGGCGCGCAACAGGATAAACAATCTCTCCCACGCCGCACGATCGCCGATCGATGCTAATGAAGAATCTCTCTTTCTCTCAAGGAGATTTCTCTCCCGACTACGTTTCTCTCTTTGCTCAATAGCGTTTTCTCCTCGAATAAGAACACCGTCCACGCGCGCCCGCGCTCGAGGCACGCGCGCGTACACGAAAAATTCTTCCGACGCGATCCACCTCGCGTTTCTAACGTACCGTAGAAATTTCAGGTAGGGATCGCTCGAATTCCCGGATCTTTCATCGCTGCATCGGTATCCTTAGAATTCCCTGTAAAATTACTCGACACACAGATAATGCGCGCTTCGGGTGCCGCAAGGCGGATAATGCGATTACCTGCTTGAAATATTCGCGAACATCCTTTTACGCTCGGGATCACGGTTAACAAGATACTTCAATTAAAGTAACTGTAGAACGTGGAAGATTTAAAAAACGTATATTAAAAAAAAAAAAAGAAAAAAGAACATTTTGTATTTCAATACAGAATTAATCCTTTCTTTTATTTTAATATAAAAACAAGCTCGGCAATCGTGTTTTGGCGAATGTCTTAAAATTCTCGAAAATATATCTAGCTCTATCTCTTGTTTTCTTCCGCGATAAAAAGCGCCGATTCCCTGGCTATGTAGTGATTTTAATATAATTTGGTTGGATGCCGGCGAGCGAATAATCGAGACAGGGTGATGCATGCCTCAAGGTTCATTGTATTGTACCACGGGGGGAATCCGACATAAGGAAGGAGGAGGAGGAGGAGAAGGAGGAGGGGAGGAAAAGAAGAAGAAGAAGAGCTCCTTTGTGAAAGCAGCGTCAGGAAATCAGGATTGATATAGGGCTGCGGTAGGTTCGCTCGTAACTTTGTCCCGCAGTACCTGGGACTTGGTCCCGATCCATTAATCACCCTCGTACGAGCCCTGAACTCTTGGGTGATTAGCAGGCGTGAACACCAACTCACTGTAGATATATATGCGATTGGCCGCCATTGTCGACCACCGCGGACGCTCTACAACAGCGATTGAGACGTCCGTCTTCTTCGTGGATTCTGAAAACACCGCGGTCTGGAATCAAATGCACAATTTCACGGCTAGCTCGTGCCAAGAGCTTCTCATTTTTTTCCTTGTTTCCCGCGTTCCACAAACAATTACGCCATCGCAGACATATACACATCGTTTATAACAACATTGAACAGGCTCCTAGGCGATTAATATTGTATAATTATTTTGTACAATATTATTGATGCTTCCTCTAGACAATTCAAAATAAACGTTTAATATATACTGTCTGAAAATAGATCTGCTTATTGTCAGTAAAAGAAGTCAACAACATTGAAAATTATTCGTATTACGTTTCGCATTCTTTATCAATAAATCAGCTGTTCTGGAGATTTCAAGTTACATTCTGTAATAAATAAATAATGTATTATTAAAATACAAACTATTACTTAATATTTATATTAATAACACTCAAAAAAATGATCTTGCAGTTACAGAAAATTATCTAAAGTACGAAAAATAGCTGGAATAGATAAAATTCTATTGCGATATTGCATCTATTATTATTGGATATATATTACATCTAATCATATACATAGGTAGCAGAGATAGAATTTAGATTTGTGCTATAAATTCTATGCGTATGATACATAATTTTCTATACAAAAACAGCTATAATTCTAGCTGGAGCAACAAAATATTTTTTTGCGTGAATAGAGGAAAGGAAACAGTTATGGAAAAAGTGGAGTAATTGTAGAATACCACGATGTTTTGTACAATTTGCTCTGCATTCTGGAGTTGAAATTACTTTTTCACAATCTGTTCAGACTGGGAAATACGAAACGCGATATCAGTAATTTTTAATGCTACCACTTTACTTTTTTTACTGATAGCCAAATCTATTTTTGAACACATAGACACAGCCTCCAAACAATCAATAACATTAATATTGATTGTCCAGGATCCGCTTTAAGTTTGTAAATAAAAATGTAGAAAATTTCTTTACATTGCTTTTTATGAATTTTCAAAAAACATTTCATAAACATAAAAGACTTTCTTTTACACTAAACAATTCGGAAAAGAGATTG